>Ga0194128_10002139_pt1 | contig 32571 bp, 22 predicted proteins | sample TA2KigCa65mmetaG_FD_148650 | JGI IMG/M metagenome (GOLD analysis project Ga0194128, IMG submission 148650) | Freshwater microbial communities from Lake Tanganyika, Tanzania - TA2015037 Kigoma Deep Cast 65m | ecosystem: Environmental > Aquatic > Freshwater > Lake | place: Tanzania: Lake...
AGATGCTCGCGCGCAGCGAACAGGTCCGCATCAACAGTCTCTTCCGGCAGCGGATTGAGCCAGGCGGCGTCGAGCCGTTCGAGGGCGATCTCACAGGTCAGCGGTTTGAAGTGAGGTGCAGTCATGGCAATTGGTGGGCGAGTGGTTTGGTCGGTTGTTTTGTTTCGGCGTCACGGCACAGACGGCGGCGAAGATGTTCTTTGCCGCGTGAGAGACGGCTCATCACCGTCCCCAGCGGAATCGACAGTTCGGCGGCGATGTCTTGGTAGCTCAGTTCGTGGAAGTAAAAGAGGACCAGTGGAAACCGAAACTCGTCCGGCAAGTCGTCGAGCGCGGCTTGCAGCTCTTCCGAATCGAAGGGGTCCAACTTGTGCGTCGAGCAACTTGGTTCGGGAAGTGAGTCCAACCGCACCGAGTGTTTGGCCGCTCGGCTGCGATTTCGGAAGAAGTGGTGCCGCAGGATTGCCAGCAGCCACGACTTCGCACTCTCGGTCTGCCGAAGCTGTTCCAGCTTCTGCTGCGCCGTCAGGAACGTCTGCTGAGTCAGGTCTTCCGCATCGGCAACCGAGCCGCTCAAACGAAACGACACCCGGTACAGCAGCTCATAATGCTGTCCGATCAGCTCGGCCACACGCTGTTGACGCTCAAAAGAGTCCATGACGGTGCGGGAGAAAGAGTCGTGTCCACCAAGCTTATTCCCGACCCTGACGAGAATTCGGGAAAAAGTAACAAAGTCGAAAGGGGATTGCGCGGTGCTGGTCGCTAACGGTCGGAAAACAGCACCGTTATCATCCCCGCCCCTCGCTCCGTAGGATGGACACCCTATCCCATCCTGGTCGGGCAAGAGTGCCCAACCTACGACAGATTTCAAAGGCAGACCGATGAAGATTCATGAGTACCAAGGTAAGCAATTGTTCGCGAAGGCGGGAGTCGCCACACCCAAGGGGATCGTTGCCCGCACACCCGATGAAGCCGCCGCCGCGTTCACGCAACTGGGTGGCCCGATCGCCGTGGTGAAGTCTCAAATCCACGCCGGTGGCCGGGGCAAAGGACGATTCAAAGAGCATCCCGATCAACCGGGCGTAAAGGTCGTGAAGTCGGCCGACGAGGCTCGTGATCACGCGAAGCGGATGCTCGGCAACACGCTGGTCACGATTCAGACCGGTCCCGAAGGAAAGCAGGTCAATACGATCTACGTCGAAGGCGGACTGAACATCGCTCGCGAGCTGTACCTCGGTGTGGTCGTCGATCGCGAAGCGGGGTCGCCGGTCGTCATCATGTCCTCCGAAGGGGGCGTCGAGATCGAACACGTCGCGAAGGTCTCGCCGGAAAAAATCCTCAAGGAATCCTTCCACGCCGGCTACGGCCTGCAGCCGTATCAAGCTCGGCGACTGGCCTATCAACTGGGACTTAACGGCGCGGCAGTGACGAGTGCTCAGACCTTCCTGCCGAAGTTCTGCAAATTCTTCGTTGATAACGATTGCAGCATGGCCGAAGTCAATCCGCTGGTCGTCACCGCTGAGGGGGAGTTGGTCGCCCTCGATGCGAAAGTGACGTTCGATGACAACGCCATGTTCCGGCACAAAGACTTCGCCGAACTCCGAGACCTCAGTGAAGAAAACGAATTTGAAGTCCGCGCCGGCAACGCGGGGCTGAGTTACGTCAAACTTGACGGCAACATCGGTTGCCTCGTCAACGGAGCCGGCCTCGCGATGAGCACGATGGACCTCATCAAGCTGCACGGCGGTGAGCCAGCCAACTTCCTTGACGTCGGCGGCGGGGCCAATGTCCAACAAGTCACCGAAGCATTCAGCATCATCCTCGCCGACAAGCACGTGAAAGCAGTGCTGGTCAACATCTTCGGCGGCATCATGAAGTGCGACACGATTGTGACCGCGCTGCTGTCCGCCTACGACACCGTCGGCTTCACCGTCCCGCTGGTCGTGCGGCTCGAAGGGACGAATGTCGAAATCGCCCGCAAGATGCTCGCCGACAGTGGCCGCAAAATCATCGCCGCCACCGACCTGACCGACGCCGCTCAAAAAGTCGTCGCCACACTGAAGGCCTAGTTATTCGCCTTCCCTAAACCCCGACCCCTAACCACTGAACCCTACCACCATGTCCATCCTCGTTGACAAAAACACGCGCGTTATCTGCCAAGGCATCACGGGCAAGACTGGCCTCTTCCATTCGCAGCAGTGCCGAGCCTACGGTACTCCGTTCTTCGGCGGCGTCACTCCCGGCAAGGGAGGCACGGAAGTCGATGGCTTTCCGGTCTTCGACTCGGTCGATGAGGCCGTGCGCAAGACAGGAGCGAATTGCTCGCTGATCTTCGTCCCGCCGGGAGGCTGCGGTGACGCGATCCTCGAAGCCGCAGCCGCCGGCATCACGTTGATCGTCGCGATCACCGAAGGCGTGCCGGTGCTCGACATGGTTCGCACCGCCGATGTTCTCGCCACGAAATTTCCCAAGAGCCGCCTGATTGGCCCGAACTGCCCCGGCATCATTACTCCCGGCATCGCCAAGATCGGGATCATGCCCGGCTACATTCACAAGCCCGGCCCGGTGGGGCTCGTCAGCAAGAGCGGCACACTGACTTACGAAGCCGCCTGGCAGCTCGGCAACGTCGGACTCGGTCAATCGACCGCCATCGGCATCGGCGGCGATCCGATCATCGGCACTAACTTCATCGACGCACTGACGCTCTTTGAGGCCGACCCGCAAACCGAAGCGATGCTGATGATCGGCGAGATCGGCGGCAACGCGGAAATCAAAGCCGCCGAGTTCATCAAGGCGAGTATCAAGAAGCCGGTTGCCGCCTTCATCGCCGGCCAGACCGCTCCCCCCGGCAAACGTATGGGTCACGCCGGAGCCATCATTTCCGGAGGCAGCGGCACGGCTGAGGAAAAGATCGCGGCGCTCGAAGCGGCCGGAGTCGTCGTCAGCCGCAGCCCCGCCGACATGGGCAAGGCACTTGTCGAAGCGATCGCTCAGAAAAAGTCCAAGTGATTCCTGGGACTGCGGGAGCAGACTGCTGCAGTCCCTTAACATGAGTCAGTCAAAGAGAATCAAGTGATGTCCATTAAGCGTCTATTCGCGAGTCACTAATTGCTGCTGGCCGGTGCGGCCATGGTGCGAACTGCCAGGGCGAGACGAAGGGTGATACGGCGACACATCCTGGGTGGTTCTCCGGGCAAGGTCATGTGCTCACAACGAAGGTTCACGTAAGCCGCTCCTCGTTTAGACCGGCCACTCTTCTTTGCGTGCGTGACAGGCGGCGGGGAATGGTTCAGCGTCTTACTTTGCAGGTTCTCCTTGGGCATGGATCGCCTGCTTCTCGAGTTTCAGGTTCTTTTGCAGGGTGTCGATCGGGAACTTTTGCACCGCGACCTCCTACTGGGCCGTCAGGCGGGTAGCGATCCCGGTGGCCCGCCCGTCCATCATCCAAGTGGACTCCATCCGATAGGCACAGAAGGCCACGTGCGAGAACGAGGCGTTCACCGGCACTAGCAGGGTGTCGCCCTCCCCGACCCGCGGCGCGATCGCCTGGTAGGGGACTTCAGATCCTCCCCATTCACCCAGAGCCGTCCTTCATTCGTGAACTCTTCGACGCTGACCGGCAAGCCTCTCGTCGCTACGAATCTAATTCAGAAACATCACCCATTTGGCTCAACGAGTTCGACGTCCTCTGGCAATCTAGAAACATGAAGCAACTCTCCAGGAAATCAGCATGCCTCAGCCTTTTTGTGAAAATGGGAGGTTTCGGTTGATCGGGATTGGGGGTTGTTGCCCGCAAAAACTCAGCAACTGGTCGCCTCGGCGTAACCAGCAAAGTTCCCCCAATTTACCTGATGCGGTCGGTCGGACTTGTCCGATCAAAGGTGGTGAAGGTGCGGGGGCATCGTCATCGACTCTGAAGGAATGCTCATGCCGAGCCGTCTCTGGTTACGCTTGATCGTCGCCTTGTGCGGCATCTTAAGTGCCTTTTTGGGCACGGCGACCTCGGCGTTTCAGTTTCCGCCGCCCAGCGACGACCTCGACACGCGGCAGATCCATCACCCGGATGCGTGGGTTGGCGATGGCTTTAAAGCCAGCGGAAGCATCAATCAGTCGCCGGCGGAATTCGGTCCGGCTCACGGAATGTCGCAGCGATCATTTGATGGTTACCCGGCCAGCGGTGAGAGCTTCCCCGTGATGACGGCAGGTTCGTTGCCCGGTGGACGCAGTCCCGACGGAATAAACGGCAGCGGAATGCGTCCTCCGGTAAATCAAGTTCCCTCGATCGCCAACAATCTTCTGTTCGGCGGGAACGAAGAGTCTCCATTCGGATCGAATGGCCCGAACGATTCGAATCCGTTCAGTCAGAATGGTGCGATGCCGTCGAGGTCAAATTCAGCGGGACAAAACTCGGTCGCGAATGGGAATCGATCCGGGACTCTCCGTGGGCTGCAGCCGCAGACGACGGGCGCACCGCGCGTGAAGCCGAAGATGTCGTGGGCGGTCGATACAGCCCAGCAACCTTTCGTGGGGTTGGTGGGACAGGTCGCTCGGCCCGGTGTTTATGAAATCGAACGACGAGGTACCTTGCTGGGTGACTTGTTGCAGGCCATTGGCGGATTGGCCAAGGATGCCTCTGGGCAATTCCGGGTTATTCGCAATGGTCGTCCGGAACTGACGACTTCGTATTCCGGTGCCGCTGAGTTTGAGCTGATGGCGGGGGACATGATCATCGCCGATATGCAACCCGCTCAAATTAGTCAACGTGCCATGAACGCGAAGCAGGCATCCGCCGATGCCGTCCAAATCGGCTTTGTGAACTTGATCGATCGGCCAGTCGTCCTGAAGTTGAAAGTGGAGCACGCATCTGTCTACGAGATCCTGTCGATCATGCGTCAAGATCAGAAGCTGGCCTCGCAAATCAAGATCGTCGTTCCATTGAGTCAACGTGGCCAAAGTCAACCGCAGCTCGACACAGTCCTGGCCTCCGAGACGGTACTGATCTTCCCGCCATCTTCCGTGAAGACCGAACGGATCGCATTGCTGCCCGAACCCTTCAAGCTCAAACGTGAGTCTGACACGAAGCGTTCGTCCGGCGAAGCAGTACAGCCGTACGCGCCGCATGAAAACATCTCACCGGCTGGGAATCGAGCACCGCGCTCTCAGCCGGGGGTAGAAGACAACGGGACGGATTCCGCGCCGCTGCCACCAGATGCCCAGCCCATTTCTCGACCGAGTGTCGAAGTGTTGCCGGATGTCTCGGAGGTTCCGTCTCCACCCGTTGAGGACATCGCCAGCTCAAGGGGAGCCAGCGGAGTTCGCGGAGCAGCGGGTCGACCGGAAAACATTTCGGATGGGACCGGTCGTATTTCCAACGCGTTTCCAGCGCCACCAGCCGAAGGATCGACGCTATCACCGCGCGACTTACCGCCGACTGACGTGGCAATCGACAACGACAACGCGCCGATTCCGGATTTCGCCGATTCGCAGTCGCTCGATGACGGCAACCGCTCCGCCGAACCCTCATTGCTCAACGCCAAAGGCCAAAAACGTCCAATCCTGCTCGCGAAGGAAGGTGCGACGAACAACGCAATATTGACGGCTAGCGAACTCGACGAGGTGGCGTCAGCCGCCGACAAAGCCGGCTCAAACTGGTCGATCTGGCCTCCGATCCTGACGGCGGGATTTGGACTGCTGGCACTGATCGGGTTCAGTCTTTCGTTGCGTCACCGTACGAAATCGACGCCTCAGATTTCACCAGTCGTAACGACTCAGCCGGCAACTCCAGCGATCCACAATTCAGAATCTCTTTCGCGACGCCAGTTGCTCGACGAAATCATTGACGACCGACTGCCGTTGACGGAGGAACGAGTACCGTTCGCGTCACCGATGCAATTTCACGGCCGGCCACAACCGCCCAAGACGATCCGAATGGACCAAAAGCATTCGTTGCCAAGGCCGCATTCGCTGGGCACGACAGAAGTCGATGATCAGAGGTTAGAGGTCAGGCAACCGTCGCAGGGGTTGTCGAGTCCAGAGACCGCCGCCGCTTCTCGAACTTCGACGACGGTCACACAGAAGATTCGCATTGATCGAACTGGAACCAAGTCGGGTGCCCCCGTGATTTCGAAGACATCATCCCATCAAACGACCGCTGCCGGGCCGCTCGATCGCGCTTTGTCCGCAGTCCAAAACCGTGAGGAGCGCGGCGTATGAGCGTGGGGTTAGACATCGGCACTTCTCAATTTCGCTGCTTGCGTTGTCGCGATGCGCAGTTGGTGGGCCGTTCCGCGAAGGCTCAGTTTACCGCGGTGCCAGACGCGTCGGAGTACCGAGCGTTGTTGGCGGCGGGACAGATACCGTTTGCTGTTTGTGACGGGGCGTTGACCATCCTGGGTGACAACGCCGCCGAGTATTCGAACCTGTTTCACGTTCGTCCGCAGTCCCTGCTTCCTCAGGGGCGACTGCCGACGAACGACCCCGTAGCCCGACAATCGTTGGCCGCATTGGTCGACGCGTTGCTCGGCGAGCCAGATCAGTCGGGAGAGATGTGTGGTGTTACTCTTCCGGGAGGCGAATCGTTCCAGTCGCTGGCCACTAGCAGCGAACTGGAATTTTTCTCTCGGCTGATCCGGCTACGGGGCTTCTTTCCACAAGTCTTGTCCGCTGGTATGGCGGCGGTGTTGGCCGAGTTGTCTCGGTACGGCTTCACCGGCCTGGGCCTCTCGTTTGGAGCGGCCACCAGCGAGTTGGTCGTCGCGCATCGCGGCATCGAACTGCTGATGTGCTCGATTCCCAAGGGCGGCGATTGGCTCGACGAGCAACTTGCCCAAAAGTTCGGCGACATGATTCGCGACGATGCGGGTGAGCCGATTCGAGATCTCGCGAAGGCGGAGGAGCGACGACGTTCGGTGGAACGACTGCTCAGCCCGGCGAACGACGATACCGACCGCTACCTCGCAAGCCTGCATCGAGACCTGATTTACTCGCTGATCCGCAGTGCAACATTCGCTCTGGCAAGCCATCCGCAAGCCATCGAGATTCCGCAACCGCTTCCAGTCGTCGTTGTCGGTGGCGTGTCACGCATCGCAGGCTTCGAGGAACTGCTGCGGGAGTCCTTCGAGCTGGCTCGATTTCCGCTGGTGATCCGCGAGGTTCGATTCTCAACACGGCATGATTTCACCGTCGCACGTGGATGCTTGATCCACGCACAACTGGAAAGCGAAATTCGCCAGCACCAACTCACACGCGCGGCGTGAGTGGCGGACCTACTTCAGCGACCAGCCATCGGACAACACACCATCCTTCGGCACAACGATGATGCCGTCGCGGACATAAACACCCTTCACGTCGCAATTCGGTTCGAGTCCTGGGTGACTCTGAATGCGGACCTTCCGGCCGATCGCGCAGTTCTTGTCGGCGATGACTCCCTCCAAAACGCTGTCAGCACCGATGCCGAGATTCGGACGCCCGGCGCGAGCATTCGCGGATCGCTGTGCGTCCGAGTCGTAGAGGTCGGCACCCATCAGAATCGAGTTGCGAATCGTCACGTTCTGCCCGATGTGGCAACGCAAGCCGATCACGCTGTTCTCGATGACCGCCCCTTTCTCGATCACGCAACCGTCCGAAATCAGACTGTTCGAAACCGTCGCGCCTTCGATACGAGTCGAAGGGAGATGGCGTGCTCGAGAATAAACCGGAGCCTCTTCATCCGCAAAGTTGAACGGCGGCGATGACGACGCGATCGCCAAGTTCGCGTCGTAGAAACTGCGAATCGTGCCGACGTCCTCCCAGTAGCCGTCGAACAGGTGGCACTGCACACGCCGCGCGCGAATCGACAGCGGAAAAACTTCTTTACCGAAGTCCTGATAGTTGTTCTTCGAAAGAACTTCGACCAGCCAGTCCCGGTTGAAAAGATAAATGCCCATGCTGGCGAGACACTCGCGACCCTTGCAGGGAATCCCCTGAGCATCGAACCACGACGGTTCCGTTCGCACGAGATTCAGTTCGTCGTCCGTTGTCGGCTTCTCCAAAAAACCTTCGACTCGCCCAGTGCTGTCGATCCGCATGACGCCCAGGGCGGAAGCCGCTTCGCGATGCACCGGCAACGTGGCGATCGTCGCGTCCGCTCGCGAATCAACGTGAGTTCGCAACATCTGCTGGTAGTTCATCCGGTAAATCTGGTCTCCCGACACAACCAGCACATGCTCGATGCCTGGCTGTTCAAGATACCGCAACTGTTTCCGCACAGCATCGGCGGTCCCCTGATACCATGACTCCCCGTCATTGGTTTGCTGAGCGGCGAGGATCTCGACGAACCCGCCTCCGAAACGGTCAAAGGCATACGTCTGCCGGATGTGTCGATGCAAACTGACCGAGTTGAACTGGGTCAGCAAATAAATCTGATTGATGCCGCTGTTGATGCAATTCGAGATCGGAATGTCGATCAGCCGAAACTTACCGCCCAGCGGCACTGCCGGTTTTGAGCGAAACTCGGTCAGAGGAAACAGGCGCGTTCCTTTGCCTCCTCCCAGAATGATGCAGACCATCCTCTTCGTCATATTGTAGAACTTTCGAAGTCGGAGAGGTCACTGAGTGCAATGCCTGCACGATTCGCCCGGCACTCGCATCAGACCGAGGCCGCAATTGCGAGCGGATTCTAAGGAGGCTGCAAATTCCCTTGCCACCAACCACGTGAAGTTCACAGAAATCACACCAGCTTGACGAGCGACTCGGTTCCCCGATAATGCCTCCTCACCTTCGCCAGGCGGGGAAGGCGACCTCTGACTGCGGTGAGGCCGTGTGAACCGGGTCAGATCCTAACCGAAGCAGCCCTAAGCAATGTGCTCTCAGGTGCGGAAAGAGGTCGCTTTTCCCGCCTGTCGCTTTGGTGGAGCACGCGGCTCGCGTGCCCCAACCGAAATTCTCGTCTGCGAGCCATGTGTGCCACCTGCGAATCCATCATGGACGCATCCGCCAATTACACTGTTCTCGCTCGCCGCTATCGGCCACAAGGCTTCGAGGAAGTCATTGGTCAGGAACATGTCGCCACCTCTCTGCGGAACGCGATCCTGTCCAACCGAGTCGGTCATGCGTACCTCTTCACGGGAGCCCGCGGTGTTGGCAAGACCTCGACCGCGCGAATCTTCGCCAAGGCACTGAACTGCCCGAACGCCGTCGATGGGACCCCCTGTAATCACTGTGAAGTCTGCGAGAGTGTCGCGGCCGGCAGTGATGTCGATGTGCATGAAATTGACGGTGCATCGAACAACGGCATAGACAACATCCGCGATTTACGAGCCAACGTCACCGTCACATCGATGAGGTCGAAGTACAAGATCTACATCATCGACGAAGTTCACATGCTCTCGAAGCCGGCGTTCAACGCACTGTTGAAAACGCTGGAAGAGCCGCCACCCAACGTCAAATTCGTCTTCTGCACGACCGAACCGACTAAGGTTCCTGACACGATTTTGTCTCGCTGCCAGCGATTCGACTTCGGAACGATCGCACTGCCGCAGATCATTGAGCGGCTGGCCGACATTGCGAAGTCGGAGAACATGGAAGTCGAACCCGCCGCGCTCGAACTGGTTGCGCGCCGCGCCGCCGGTTCGATGCGCGATAGTCAGTCACTGTTCGATCAACTTCTCGCCAGCGCTGACAAGCGAATTATGGCAGCCGATGTCAACCGGTTGCTCGGTACCGCCAGCGATGAGCGGCTGATGGAACTCTTTGCGGCCATCATCACCCGGCAACGGAATCAAACGCTCTCGCTGCTCAGCCATGCACTGGCCGATGGGGCACAGCTTGGCGAGCTGACTGACCAGATTCTCAACTACCTGCGCGACCTGATGATCCTCGTCTCCGAGGCGACGAACGTGCCGCTGATCAGCGTCTCGGAGACCAACCGAGGTGGTCTGGCAAAACAAGCTCAGGCCTGGGGGCTGAACACGATTGTCGCCGCGCTGCAAATCGTCTCCGAAGCGAAGCTCAAAATGCAGCGGGCGACCTTCGGCCGCGCGCTGCTCGAGCTTGCGCTGATTCGCCTGACGCTGCTGGAGCAACTGCAATCGCTCGAGGCGTTGCTAACCGAGCTGTCAACGTCTCCAACGGGTCGGACGCTCGCGGCGGTCTCCGCGCCGTCTGCAGGCTTCGAAAAAAAAAAGCCTGAGCCAGTAATTCCAGAGTCCGCCGACGAAAGCCGGAGGACGGGCACTCCTCCCTCTAGGTCGCAGGATTCATGCGAGGTCCATGTATCGCATGTGGCGGACACGTCTGCAGGAACCGGCAAAAGCGCCTTTTCTCCGGGGCAGCCGCTCGCCGATACCAGCCCCTCCTCGGCTTTGTCCCAGAATCAATCCGCTTGTGAAGCCGTTTCGCCGCCGCCAGGCTGGAACTTTCAGCCTGGCTCGGAATCGAAGTTTTGGGCGCAAGTGCTTTCTGAAATTGGAGATGATGTCGGGGATGCTCTCCGCAAGGCCAACCGCGTGGCAATTTGTGGGCCAAACCGCCTAGAAGTTGAGTTTCCCAAGAGCTACCTTTTCGCTAAGTCGCTGGCTGAGCAACCGGAAGCTCGCCAAAAGCTCGATTCTGTGGTCACTCGACGGGCTGGCAGGCCGGTCCAAGTAGTCTTTGGAATCTCTGACGAGCCGGCTGCCAATGGGGAATCCGTTCAGGCCTCCAAGGGGGTTCGGCGAACGGATACCTCTACTCACGGCGACCCTTACGTCGAAAAGGCGATTGAATTGTTCAACGCCAAAGTGATGAAAAAGGAAAGCTTGGCCCGACCATCGGGCCAGGAAATTTGAGCCGCCTCCAGGGCGGATTGAGCCATGTTCAAAGGACTTGCCAATCTCGCCCAGATCATGAAACAGGCCCAAGAGGCGCAGTCCAAAATGGGCGAGCTCAAAGAGAAACTCGGCCGACTGACGGTTTGCGGAGCGGCGGGTGGCGGGCTGGTCAAAGTCGAGATGAACGGGCACCAGGAAGTGCTCAGCTGCCGCATCGATGAGTCGCTGATTCGGCCCGCTGACCGCGAAATGCTGGAGGACTTGGTTGTCGCCGCGACCAATGAAGCGCTGCGGAAAGTCAAAGAGGCGGCGGCCGGCGAGTTCTCGCAGTTGGCCGGAGGCATGGACCTCGGCGCAATGAAAGACATGCTCAGCGGATTGGGTGGATGATGGCCAAACAATTCTTCGATCCCGAGAAGCACCCGTTCGGGCCGGCTGTCGGCCACCTGGTTGACCAATTCGCACGTCTACCGGGGATCGGCCGGAAGTCGGCCGAGCGACTCGCTCAGCATGTGCTGATGACCGACGAAGCCGAAGCACTCGAACTGGCGGACTCGATCCGAGCAGTCAAGACACGCGTCCGACCTTGTCGCGAGTGCTTCAATCTGACCGAGAACGAGGTTTGCAACATCTGCTGCGACACGCGCCGTGACCATCGCGTGCTCTGCATCGTTGAACAACCGCGTGACGTACTGATCATCGAAGGTTCGCACGCATTCGACGGCTGCTACCACGTTCTGCAAGGCCGACTCTCTCCACTGGAGGGAATCGGGCCGGAGCAACTCACGATCGACGCGCTTGTCCGGCGTATCCGCCGTGATGGTGTGACGGAATTGGTCATGGCCACAAATCCGACTCTTGAGGGTGATGGCACCGCGTTGTTTATTAGCAACGTGCTGGCCAACGATTCGGTCAAGATCACGCGGCTCGCTCGCGGGATTGCCACCGGGAGCGTGCTAGAGTTCGCCAACAAAGAAATGCTCGCCGACGCCATGCGCGGCCGGCAAAGTTTCTGAAATCGATGGTCCTCCGTCATGTACATGAACTTCTCACAACAGATGCGGATGAGCCAGCAGATGAAGCTGGCACCGCGGATGATCCAGTCGATGGAGATTCTGCAGCTACCGCAAATGGAACTGCTGGAGCGCATCGAACAGGAACAACAGGAAAACCCGACACTGCTGGTCGGGCCCGAATTGGATGGCGAATCGTCGACCGAGCGGCAAATCGAAATCGCCAGGGCCAAGGAGGAAGCGACCGAGACTCCGGTCGAAGCTCGCGAACTGAAGGTCGAGGACAACGGCAATAACGAAGCGGATTTCGAGCGTCTCGTCGAGATGCATGAGAACTGGAACGACGACAGCTTCAATTCTGAATTGCGAGTCTCCTCCGGCCGCATCTCAGAAGATGGCGAGCGCCATCTTGATCAGATGGCCAGCCTCCAGGAAGACGAGCCGACGCTGATCGAGTACCTGCTCGAGCAGTTTCATTTCTACGACCTCTCGCCGGAGTGGCGCGAGTTTGGTGAGTACCTGATCTACAACCTGGACGGTGACGGTCGGCTGCAAAGCTCGCTGCCGGAGCTGGCCCAAGTTTTCGGCCACCAGATCAACAACGATGATGCCCTGAAGGTCTTGCAACTCATTCAAAAGCTCGACCCACCTGGAGTCGCGGCTCGAGATGTCAAAGAGAGCCTGCTGCTGCAAATCACCGACGACATGCCACTACGAGACGTTGTCATCACGATCATCACGTCCCACTTCGAGGATTTGGCCGAGAACCGCCTGCCAGTCATCGAACGTAAGACCGGCTACTCGATTGACCTGATCAAGATGGCCCGCGAGGAGATGCGTGAGCGGCTTGACCCGCATCCCGGCCGCCGCTTCCGCCATGTCCCCGTCCAGACCGTGACCCCCGACGTGTTTCTCGAACAAGACGATCATGGGCAGTATGTCGTGCGGATTTCCAAAGAGACGCTGCCGCAATTGAGAATCAGCCGCAAGTACATCGACATGATCCGCAATGGCTGCGACGCAGCGACCAAAGAATTCATCAAACGGAAGATCGAATCGGCCAAGTGGCTGATCGAGTCCATTGAGCAGCGTCACAACACGCTCAAGCGAGTCGCCCAAGCCATCGTCGATCGGCAGACGGAGTTCCTCGACAAAGGTCTGGAGTTTATTGCTCCGCTGAAAATGCAGCAGATCGCGGACGTTGTCGGCGTGCATGTCACGACGGTCTCGCGGGCCGTTGATGATAAGTGGATTCAGGCTCCACGCGGACTGTTTCCGCTGAAACGCTTCTTCGGCGGCGGCACGAAAACCGACGATGGAGAGGATGACGTTGCCTGGGCCGTCGTCCGCATCAAGCTGCAAGAGGTCATCGACAAGGAAAACAAGGACGACCCGCTCAGCGACGACGCGCTCGTCGAAGAGATGAAGAAGCTCGGCTACAACCTCGCCCGCCGTACGGTCACGAAGTACCGCATGAAGCTCAACATCCCATCGTCCCGGCAACGGCGGGTGTATTAGCGAATCCCGGTCATTGCGTGGCCGGGATGCGAGTCACGGAGTGGCTCGCCTGCGTTCGCTCAGTGATTGAACATGAACTCCTTCGAGTTCAGCAGCGCCCAAAGCAAATCCTCGACCGCTTGTCGCTTGTCCGACTCGCCTTCGAGATACTTCGTGGCCGTCGTGAGTTCATCGCTGCTCGGCAGGCGAGAGAGCGATCCGAGGTACAGTTCTTCGATCAAGTTGTTCAGCGGGCGGCGGTCTTTCTCGGGAATCGCGAAGAACTTTCCAATCTTGCCTTCGCCGCTTGAAAGCTTGTTTTCAATCTCATCCGAGTTCGACAGCAGCAGCACTTGAGCCAGCGTCGCGCCAGGCGATCGTTCGCACTCGCAAGCGGTGACTCGTTTGGGACGGTCAAAGGCGTCGAGGAAGTACGAGCCGAAGTTTTCGTGCGGCAGGTCAATCGCACGCGCGGAGGTTCCGACGCCGTTGAAGCGGTCGCGGACACCGGTCGCCTGATTGACGGAATCCAGGAATACCTCGGCGATCAGGCGGCGAGCGTAAAAACGGGCATAGTTCTGCCGGTCGTGTTCGTTGTCTGGCGTCGGTTGCGAGGACAACTGATAGGCCTGACTCGTGACCATCTGCCGAATCGCGTGCTTGATGTCGAACTGGTGAGCGAGGAAATCGTCACTCAGGAACTTCAGAAGTTCAGGATTCGATGGCGGGTTCGTTTCGCGCAGGTCATCGACTTCGTGGACGATGCCTCGGCCGAAGAAGTGTCCCCACAGACGGTTGACCATCGTGCGAGCGAAATACGGATTCTCCGGCTTGGCCATCCAATCGACCAGAGCGTGACGCGGGTCTTGTTCGGAGGAAAATTCCGTATAGTCCCCGTCGAGGAATTTGGGTTTCGGCGACTGTTTTGTCAGCGGGTTCTGTTCGCCGCGAGTCACCGTCGGAGCATTGAAATACGGCGGCGGCTCGCCGAACGACTTCTGACCGAGCCGCGTGAAGAAACCGGACAAGCCGTAGTAGTCCTCTTGCGAGTATCTCTCATACGGGTGGTGATGACACTTCGCGCATTGCAGCCGCAGGCCGAGAAACACCTGGGCCGTGTCAGCCGTCGATTGATGCAACAAGTCGTCGCGCATTTGCCAATAGCGGTTCACTGGGGGAGCATCCTGCCACTCGCCCGACGCCGCGATCACGCCACGAGCGAACTCGTCGTACGGCACGTTGCGGGCGACTTGGTCCTTGATCCAATTGTTGAACGCATACGATGCCCGATCGGCACCGGCAAGATTCGAGTTCCTCAGAATCGAACCCCATCGCAACGCGAAGAACGCGGGATAGTCGGGAGAGTCGAGCAACCGATCGACTGCCCCCTCGCGCTTCGTCGGAGTCGCGTCGTTCAAAAATGCTCGAACCTCGTCCGAGGTCGGCAAGCGTCCGCACAGATCGAGCGTGACTCGCCGCAAAAACGTGGCGTCATCGACCAGCGGAGAGGGCTTGAGACCCAGCTTCTTCCACTTTTCGACGACCAATCGATCGATCTCGCTCTTGGGTGTGAAGTTGGTGATCTCCTTGAGCGGCTCGCCGTGTGGCACGAGTGCCAGAAACACCGCAACCTGACCCATGTACCGAGTCATGATCGCCGCCTCGCCCGATTGACCGGTCGTCTTCACGAGCCCGTCTGCCGAGACGGAAGCGACGACATCCAGGTTGCTGGAGTAATCCGTCTGTCGAGTCACATCGCGCTGCGATCCATCGCTGTACTCGGCGATGACCGCAAGTTGCTGCTGGGATACCTGCTCACTAACCCGCAGCGCCAGCGAGGGCGAATTGGAATCGGCGTTCGAGGGACGTCCCCCCTCGCTGACGCTGCGGGTTAGTTTTTTCAGCACGCGTTCCTTCGGCGACACGTGCAGCTTGACGACGCGCGGCACTTCCGGCGACGAGGCCGGGGCACTCGATTCGATCCAACTCAGCAGCAGGCGATACGGCTCACTGCCGACTTCAATGCGGCGGCCTCCGCCGTGTGGTACGGAGCCGACCGCTTTGCGAAGCAGCAACGATCCGCTTGCATTCGCTACGTTGACGCGGCGTCCGCGAGCTTCCTTCACCAGTGCTGAGTAATCGAACTCGGTATCAAAACCGAATAGCGACAACTGAAATCCGTTCTGTCCACCTTGCTTGCCGTGACAGCCGCCGGAATTGCAGCCGAAGCGGCTCAACAGCGGAACGATCTCTGTCGAGAAATCGATGGCGCGAGCATTCGCCATCCCCTTCACCGTCACCGGCACCGTCGAGGTTTGTCCGTTGATAGTGATGCTGATCTCGGTTGTACCGTCGGCGACCGGCAGCAAGTAACCGGACTCGTCGACTGTCGCGACGTTCGTCTGCGAACTGGCGTACTTGGCCGAGCGGGTCACATCTTTTCCATCTGCCTCGACCAGTAACTGCCGCCGGGCAAATGGATCAGAAAGCGTGACTGCATCGGGCAGGACTCTCAGCGGTCCCTGGGCGAACAGAGTCGTCGCGCACAAGGCTGAGGCCAGAGTCAGCAGTTGAATACGGAGATTCCAGACAGGAACCAATCGTTCAGCGAACAGCATCGAAGTTCCCTCGGCGGGCAGGTTATGGGAACGAGTCCAGGTGGGCTGCACTAATTTACTCTCGACCGACGAGTCACGCGAAGCCTCCTCTGCGAAAATCGGCCTGATCGGTGTTTCAAAAACTCAAACGCAGATTACGCAGATTTTCGCGGAGGGAATTCGGTCAGGAGGGGAGATCCAACTCAAAGCAGGTCGTTTCGCCGACGCGGAACCAGCAGAGTGATCCGCCGTGCGATCCGGCGATTTGTTTGGCGACGGCTAAACCCAGCCCGGTCCCTTCGGGCTTGTCGGTGACGAATGGTTCGAAGAGTTGTCCGGCAATCGAGTCGGCCGGACCGGGACCAGAATCGAGCACGCGCAGTCGCACGCGGTTCGGAGTGGCGTCGTTCAATTCGATTCGGACCCAAGCACCGGAACTGCTGGGCCAAGACTGCGTGGCCGCATCGATGCCGTTGAGCAACAGGTTGACCAGCAACTCCTGAAGCTCGTCGCGGTCGCCGTGAATGACGAACGCCGTCGCCGGAGGAGTCCATTGCAAGTCGACTCCCACATGTCTGCCTCGTGGTCGGACCAGCGACAGGACGTTGTCGATCAACTCGATCAGCGGCACGTCATGCGATTCACGCGGACGTGCCGCATCGTCGCGACCCGCACCGAGCGTCAGGAAGCGTTGCAAGTAAGACTCCATCAGGCCGAGCTGTCGCAGAGCCATCTCGGTCGACTCGGCATGCTCACCAAGCGGACACTCGCGCGCATGGACCTGCAACGCCATGCGTGCTCCCGTCAGCCAGTTGCGAAGCTGATGAGCCAATCCCGCTCCGAGTTGTCCGAGCGTCTTGAGCCGTTCGTTGCGACGGACTTGCTGTTCGTAGCGTGTCAGTTGTTCGACCATACGGTTGATCGACAGTGTCAGGTCGCGCAGCTCGTCGTCGCGAACCGGCAGCGGCATCGGTTGGAAGTCGCCGCTGGCAATGCTCTCGCTCTGCTGGCTCAACCGTGCGATTGGCCGAGTGAATCGTCGTGCCCACAACGCTGTCAGCACGAGCACCGCCAAAGCGGTCACGCTGCCGGCAATCAGTGGCGGCAGGACCGCTCCGCGTGTCGTCGTCCACCAGCGATCCTCCGGGTACAGCACCAGCAGCGATAGCGGCCGAGTGGCCGTTCGACGCAGCGGCACCTTCGCTGTCAGAAAGCTGCGTCCCTGAATCTCGACCAATGGATTGCTCGACAAGTCAGACAGTGGCCCGGTGTCAGGAACCGCTTTGAGTCGATCACGCACGTCTGCATCCAACGGCAACGTCGCCGCCTGAGCTTGCTGCTGAGCATCCCAGACCACGAACTCGGCCCCCGACAATCCCGCGAGCTTCTGCAAGACCGACTTCTGCAACGGGAAGTTCGCATCCGCCAAGGTCGCCACGACACGCGACAACCGATCGGACTCCTCGCGCCGCGCCCAACGGCTGCCAACCCACGCGCTCACGCCGCTGGAGAGCGTGCTGGCCAGCAGAATCACCAGCAGCATCGGAACCAGTAGTTGTCGCTGAATCGGCCAACGCATGAGTCACACGAAAACCAACTCGAAGCGCCAGCGAGGGCGAACGCTTCAAAGATTTCCGAAACGACGAAATTACCTGAAGCGCCCACCCTCGTTGGTGCTTCGGGTTAGTTTCCCACCCGGCAGTAGACCGACACGACGCGCGTTTGTCATGCTCTGACGCCATGCGAACGGACTCGGAACAAGTTGTTTTCAGACCGCTAGTGCTGGTTGTTGGAGCGGGCATCAACGGTGCGGCGGTCGCACGCGAACTGACGCTCAACGGAGTCTCGGTCGTCGTCGTCGATGCCAACGACATCGCGTTTGGAGCGACCTCGCGATCCTCGCGGCTGATTCATGGCGGACTGCGATACCTCGAGCGAGGTGACTTCGCCCTCGTCCGCGAATCGCTGCGCGAACGAGCGATCCTGCTCAAAACCGCGCCGGACTTCGTGCGGCCGTTGAGACTGCGAATTCCCGTGCGCCGACGCTTCGGCGGGCTGATCTGGAGCGTGCTGACATTTCTCGGCTGGGATCGTTCATGCCTCGGCCGATTCTGGCTGCGCTGTTTTCCAAACGCTCGCGAACGTGGCCTCTGGCTCATCCGCCTCGGACTCTGGATGTACGACCGACTGGCTGGCGGAACTGCAGGGCGGGACCAGCTCGCTTCGAGCGCCGACCCACCATCGCCTGATCAATCTGCTGGGCCGGCGCTGCGCGGGTCCCGCTCCAACTACCGATTCGCCTGCGAATACTTCGACGCCCAGATCCTCTCCCCCGAACGGTTCACGATCGCGCTGCTCGACGACGCGAGGCAACTCGCGCGGGAGCAATCGTTGACCTTCGCCGTCCACACGCACACGCTCGTTGAATTTCACGGCCACGAGATTCACCTGATCGACCGCCTGAACCGCAATGTTCCGATCTTGCTCCGGCCCGACATCATCATCAACGCGACCGGAGCCTGGGGCGATGCGACGTTGGCCGATTGGCGGATCGGTTCACCCCGGCTCTTCGGTGGCACGAAGGGGAGTCACTTCGTCACCGCGAATCGTGACCTGCGAGCGGCACTCGGCGATGCCGGCATCTACGCCGAAGCCAGCGACGGCCGCATGGTCTTCGTGCTGCCACTCGGCAAGCATCAGACGCTCGTCGGCACGACGGATGAACCGTTCGATGCTCGGCCGGAAACCGCCGTCGCTGAATCGCGCGAGATCGACTACCTGCTTAATTTGGTCAACGAGGTCGTTCCTTCCGCGCGGCTGACTCGTGAAGACGTCGTCATGAGCTATTCCGGCGTGCGCCCGCTCCCCTTCGGCCCAGCTGACTCCCCCGGTTCCATCCCACGCGGTCACTGGATTGACGAGAACACGCACGGCCCGATCCCCATCCTGACGCTCGTCGGTGGCAAACTGACCACCTGCCGAGCGCTCGGCGAAGAAGTCGTGGATCGAGGGCTCGCACGCCTGCGAATGCCCCGCCTCGCCAGTTCGCGCGAGCGACCGATTCATGGCCCGGGAGGCGACGACAGCCGACAGAGTTTCGAAGTCCCGAAGACTTCGGAACTCTTCACCAATACCAGCGTCGTGGAGATTATCCGCCACGAGTGGGTCCGCACGCTGAGCGACCTCGTCGAACGCCGCTTGCTGCTGATCTTCGACCCACGTCTTGACCAATCACACTTGCGAGAATTGGCCACGCGTTTGGCCGACGTCGGAGTTATGGAGGCTGCTCAGATTGACTCGGAGGTGGCCGCGACCGTCGCCCGGCTTCTGCGAATCTACGGAATCGATCTGGATGGAACCTGCAGTGGACGAGTGAGGCCGCACGTTGTCTAAATCGGAGATAGGCTGCATTCAGCCTTTCTTTGTTTCGGCGGCCTGCGGCCTATTTCCCGCACGATGGCGGCATTGAGACGCCCGCCAGTGCTTGACAACCGCCTTCAGCAATTAGACCTTGCGATGCTGTTGAGTCAATGAGTGTTGATGGCCATTCCGAATTAGGCCGCATGCGGCCCACTTAACTGTTCGGCAGAAAAGGAAGGCTGGAGTATGGACGTCACGCAAGAGACCTTCTTGTTCGTTTTTTTCCTGGCGATGTTGGTCTTCCCTGCTCTGGTCGTTGCTTTTGTGTTCTTTCTAGTTCTGCGTCCGTGGTTGCGAGCGTTTTTGCACGGAGCACCAGTGTCGGTGTTCCACATCCTTGGGATGAGACTGCGTGGCAATCCGCCAACGCTCTTGATAGACGCGTACATCGCGCTCAAGCGGGCTGATCTTGCGATAACTATAGGTGATGTCGAAAATGCATTCGTTGACGGCAGAAATCGCGTTTTGACTAGCGACGATCTTGTGGAACTCGTCAACAAGGGAGCAAAGGCTCGATGAGCGCAACGGGCCGAACAAACGGTTGAACGCGAGCGGCGGATCGCGTCGGTTTTTAAGGCAATGGTTCTCGGCCGCCGCCGCGTTAACCGAGTCGTTAGGCGGCACTGGGCGCATCCTCGGGCCAAGGACGTGAAGAAGCCAAAAACCATCGGGCCAGTTGAGTTTGTGTGGGAGAACGAACGACTCAGCGTTCGTTACTCGGCCTGCTTTCGACGCAAGAGCGCAATTGTCCTCGTCATCATCACGGCGGTTGCAGCCGGGTTGTTGACTCTCCCTGTGAGTGCGATTGTGCGCGGACGTTTTCTTGAGGTAATCACCGTCGCCGTATTCCTGCTGTTCATCGGCGGATGGGCAGCAGAGTGGGCGATCACCGGTTGGATACATTGGTTCGCATACGGCCGGCGCCCTTTGATCATCGATCTTCGCGGCGGCATTTGTTCGATACCGTGTGGATTGTGCCGCAGACGGGTTGTCCGCGTCTCGGATATCGTGCGAGTGCGCGTGCAGCGGAAACGACTTGAGCCAGACACTGACACACACGTTTTTGATGAGGACCGGATTACTCTGCTGCTGCGAGAGGGAAAGGAGCAACGTCTTTGGGGACGATTGGGTATCCCGGGGGACGCAGAAGCGGTCGCGCGAGAAATCGCGGCATGTTTGGCGTGCAAACTGGAACGACGTCCGGCACGCTATTTCAGTCGTGAATCCTAACCAGCCGCCTAACCATGCGCTGCTGCGAACCCGGCCATCGCGTCACTGTTGCAATCGTGGCGTCCCGCGGGCCGGGTCGCTGAGCTTGAGTCGTTAGGCTGAACGCACAAGTCACGGCGTGAAGTCGCAGCTTGGCGTCAGCGACAAACAAAAATGAGCGATCAGCTTGGCGGCGTTGTCGAGGTCGTCGAGCGAGATCATTTCGACCGGGCTGTGCATGTAGCGGTTGGGGATCGTGACAAGTCCTGTGGCGACGCCGCCTCGGCTGATTTGCATGACGTTCGAATCGTTGCCCGCCGCTTTCGCGAGGCCGCCGATTTGAAACGGGATCTCGTGTTCTTTGGCGAGCGACGTCAGGCGGTCAAAGACGACCGGATTAACGTTCGGGCCGCGATACAGCACCGGGCCGCCGCCGAGCTTGATCTTTCCGTGCTGGTTTTCGTCGATGGTCGGGCAGTCGGTCGCGTGAGTCACATCGACGGCGATGCCAAGCTGCGGGTCGACCGAGTACGCGCTGGTCTGTGCTCCGCGCAGGCCGATTTCTTCCTGAACTGTTGAGACCGAGACGACGGCGGCTTTCGGGCTGCCTTCGGCGACGAGTTGCAAGGCTCGCATGACGACCCACACGCCAACTTTGTTGTCCATGCCGGGAGCCGCCGCGAGATTGTTTCGCAGCGTTCGCATGCCAAGTTCAAACGTGACCGGATCGCCAACGTTGACGAGTTCTTTCGCCTCGTCCGAATTCTTCACGCCGATGTCGATCCAGAGATCTTTGATCTCCGGGACTTGTTTGCGGTCTTCGGGCGTTTGCAGGTGAATGGCTTTGCGAGCGATCACCCCTTTGACCGGTCCCGACTTCGTCCAGACGAGCATGTGCTGGCCGATGAGTTGCTGCACGTCCCAGCCGCCGATGGCTGCCGTCCGCAGGTAGCCATCTTTGTCGATGTTCACGACCAACAGGCCGATCTGATCGCAGTGGCCAGCCAGCATGATCCTCGGCGAACCGCTCGGATTGACGGCCGCGATCACATTGCCGTGCCAGTCGGTTTGCACCTCGGTAGCAAACGGCTTCACGAACTCACGGACGACGTCTTGGATCGGTTGTTCGTAGCCAGAAGGGCTGGGGGTGGTAAGCAATCGGTCGAGAAAACTGAGCGAGGCGGCTTCCATTCCAAAGTGTCCTTTGCGGCCGCGAGGCGGCATTTCGGGAAATAAATTTGACCGTCGCTGCGGCCCCGGTACACTTTCGCCCACGTTGGTTCATTCGCGGAATGCGGGAGGCCAACGATCGAGGCAATCCAGGATGCTGTGACCAGCCGCGACGCGGTGGCATCTTGGGAGCGGTCGGAGAGACCGTCAAGTTTGTCTCGCGGAGAACGGAGTGTTGTGCTTCGGCGCAGCTCAAGGAGGGAGATCATGACGCCTCAGGCTCTGGTCGATCAGACCCCAGGACTGGCTGATTGTTCGGTGCGGGAACTTGCCGACACGGTCGAACGCTGCGTTCGGCTCCGCACCGGTGGCACGATCCGCAGCCTGCATGTCGAAGTCACTGCGGGCGAAGTCATCCTCTCGGGGCACACATCGACTTACTACAACAAACAGCTTGCGACTCACGCGGCACTCGATGCGGCCAAAGAGTTGTCGCTGACCAACGAGATCAAAGTTTGTTGAGGTGAGCAGGTTGGGCACTCGTGCGCGACCCGGACGGGCAAGAGTTTCCATCCTAGGACTGCGGTGGCTTGTTCCCAAACCGTGGCTCTTCGCCTCTTAGCAGGCGGCCGATGTTTGACCGGTGCTTGGCGATGATGAGCGTCGGAACCGCCAGGCTGAAGCTGGCGACGCTCCAAGTTGCTGCGTGAAATGGCTGCGGCCACAAGAAAGACATTTGTGCCACGGCGAACGTCACGGCGGCGGCGATCGAGCTGATTGACACGATCCGGGTTGCCGCAAAACAGACGACGAATGCTCCGAATGAAATTGCTGCAGAGATTGGATTGGCCAGCATGATGACGACTCCCAGAGCGGTCGCGACTCCCTTTCCACCGTGAAAGCCGAGCCAAATCGGAAACATGTGTCCGAGGATCGCGAGCAGTCCGGCGGCGACCATCCAATGGATGCGATTCGGGTCATCCAGTGCGAACAACAGCTTGGGGAGTGCAACCGGCAACACACCCTTGAGCACGTCCAGCACGAAGCAGACCGCTCCCCATTTGGCTCCGAGCACGCGTGTGACGTTCGTCGCTCCGATGTTCTTGCTGCCGTGCTCGCGGATGTCGATCCCCTTGGCGAGCCGCGCGACGATCAGGCCGAACGGCATTGAGCCGGCGAGATACGCGCCAACAAGAATAATGAGCGGGGACATGATCTGAACTGCATTGGGAAAACGACAAAGTCACCAAGAGGCCTTGGTGTCTTTGCGGTGAATTAATCCGCTTTCTTTTTCCTGGCGGTCGTCTTCTTGACCGCTTTCTTTTTGGCGGGCTTCAGGGCTGCCGTCGTGGTCTCGCTCTTTGGAGCGGCCGCCTTCTTCTTAAATCCCCCTCGTCCGCGTCCCTTCTTTTTCGATGGGCCTTTCGCGGCGCGCTCGGCAATCCAGATCAACGCTTCGTCGAGTTGCACCGACTCAATTGTGCGGTCCTTCGGAAGCGACGCGAAGACCTCGCCGTGTTTGACGTATGGCCCGTAGCGGCCTTCAAAGATCTGGATCGGAGCGTCGTCCTCGGGATGTTTGCCGAGATCGCGCAGGGCCGTCGGGGCCGCTCGCTTGCCCTTGGGTTGTTTGATGAGTTCGACGGCGGCGGCGAGGTCGATGGTCAGCACATCGCCGGTCTTTGGGATCGAGCGGAATTGCTTGTCGTGTTTCACATACGGACCGTACGGGCCGATGCTGGCGAGCACCGGCTTGCCGTCGTCCGGATGCAGTCCGAGTTCGCGGGGCAGAGAGAGCAACTTGAGCACCGTCTCGAACGTCATCGTCGAGGGATCGATGTTCTTCGGAATACTCTGCCGCTTGGGCTTCGGAGCTTCGGGGTCTTGCGATATCTCGCCGACTTGCAGGTACGGCCCGAAGCGGCCGCTCAACAGGTAGACCGGCAGTCCGTGTTCCGGATGACTGCCGATCGACTGCGGGCCTTGCCGCTTGAGTTCCAGCCACTTTTCGGCGAGTTCATTGGTGATGTCGGCGGGAGCAACGTCATCGGGAATCGAAGCGGTTTCCGGTTCGGGGCCGGTCCCGGTCTTTTGCAGGAACGGGCCGTAGCGGCCGACTCGGACTTTTGCCTCGACGCCGTCGAGGTCGATTGTGCAGGCGACACGCGGATCGATTCCCTCTTCGTGCGATTTGACTTGTTCGTCGAGTCCGTCGCTGCCGCTGTAAAACTTTTGCAGGTACGGCAGCCGATCGGCGGTGCCTGCGGCGACGGCATCCAAGTCCTCTTCCATCTGTGCCGTGAACTTTACATCGACGAGGTTCGGAAAGTTTTGCTCCAACAACTTCGTCACCGCCATCGCCGTGAAGGTTGGGATGAGCTGGTTGCTGACTTTGCGAACGTAGCCTCGATCCTGAATCGTGCTGATGATGCTGGAGTACGTTGACGGTCGGCCGATACCGTCCGATTCCAGTTCGCGGATCAGCGTCGCTTCGGTGAATCGCGCCGGCGGTTTCGTTTCGTGCTTGAGCGAATCGAGCTGACCCAGCGCGAGCGATTGCGATTCCCGCAGCGGCGGGAGCGTAGCCTCTTGGTCGTCGAGCGCGGCTTCCGGGTCATCGACCCCTTCCACATAGGCTCGGAAGAAACCAGGGAAATCGACGTGTCGGCCGGTCGCTCGGAATTCGGCATCGGCGGCGGCGATCGTCGCGGTGATAAATGTCAGCCGAGCATCGGCCATCTGCGTAGCCATCGTCCGCATCCAGATCAGCGAGTACAGCCGAGCCGACTGGCCGGAGAGGCCGAGTTCGTCCGCCGTCGGCATCATTTTGCCCGCCGGCCGAATCGCTTCGTGAGCTTCCTGCGCTCCCTTGGCTTTCGTCGTGAACTGACGGGGTGACGGGCTGAGATATTCCTGGCCGTACTTCTCTTCGATTCGACGCCGCGACGCGCCGATCGCTTCGCCCGACAGGTTGACGCTGTCAGTTCGCATGTAAGTGATGTAGCCGTCTTCATACAACCGCTGGGCGATCTGCATCGTCTCCTTCGACGACAGCCCGAGCTTCCGGTTCGACTCCTGCTGCAACGTGCTGGTCGTGAACGGCGGGTACGGCCGACGCAGCTCCTGCCGATCTTTGACGCTGCTGACCTGCCAGATTGTGGTCGCAGCGGTGAGCTTCGAACGCAGCGACTCAACCGCCGTTTGGTCGAGCAGCACCACATCCGCATTCGCCTTGAGCTTGCCGGTCGCTTCGTCGAAATCCTTGCCGCTGGCGATGCGCCGCCCGCTGACCGTGGCGAGTTCGGCGGTGAATTTTGTGGCGGTGTCGGTCGCCAGTTCCGCCTTCAAGTCCCAATAGGTCGCGCTGCGGAATGCCATCCGTTCGAGTTCTCGTTGAACGATCAGCCGCACCGCGACCGACTGCACTCGGCCGGCCGAGAGCTTCGGAGCGATCTTCTTCCAGAGCAGCGGGCTAAGCCGATAGCCATACAGCCGATCGAGCACTCGTCGCGTTTCCTGCGCCGACACGAGATTGGCGTCGATGTCGCGCGTCGCATCGACCGCCGCTTGAATGGCATCCTTGGTGATCTCGTCGAAGACCATCCGCTTGACCGGAATCTTCGGGTTGAGCACTTCGCTCAGATGCCAACCGATAGACTCCCCTTCGCGATCAGGGTCGGTTGCGAGGATCAGTTCGTCGGCGTCCTTCATCGCCGCTTTCAGCTCGGCGACGACCTTTTTCTTTTCGGGCGGGATGACGTACAGCGGCTGAAAACCGTTCTCGACATCAACGCCAATCTTGGCCCAAGCTTCCTTTTTAAGCGCGGCGGGAACCTGCGCCGCACCGGCCGGCAGATCGCGAATGTGACCGACGCTGGCGAGCACTTTGTAGTTGGAGCCGAGGTAGCCGCTGATCTTTTTGGCTTTCGCCGGCGACTCGACGATCACCAAAGCTTTCAAACGCTTTCCGGCCACGCTGAATTCCTCAAGGAATGACGAATAACGAATTTCGAATGACAAAGGAAAGATGAAACTCGAATGCCCCAAACGGATCGCTGAACTCAGGGAACCGGACAGATACGAAGTCGGACAAAAGCGACGAAACTCCCATTCGGGTTTCAGAGTTCGTCAGTCTTTCATCGTTCGTCATTCGGGGTTGGTCGTTCACGTCTGCCTTGTCGCTCAACCCCTTGGGACTACAATCTGTCGGCTTTCCGTCGATCCAAGGGCGGAAATACGTACTCGGCCCTTTCTTGCGCTGTCAAGCAAGTCCGTCGAAACAGAGTTTCGATGGCGGCGCTCTTTTTGAGGTGTTGCTACATGGATTCGTTGGATTTCTTTCGTCGTAATCTCAAGCCGATCATGGCCGCTCTGACCCTGATGGCGATGATCACTTTTGTGTTCGAAGACTCGATGCGATCTGGCAGCACGGCGCTGGTTCCGTTTCTGTTGGCGATGCTCTTTGGCGGCGGCGCGTTCGTCTGGGGAACACGGGAGGGGAAGCAAAACGAGTACCTTGCGGTGGGTGCTCTGTTCGGAGCGGTGCTCGGTTTAGTCATCATGTTTGGCGACCGCGGCAACCAAGAGTCGCCTGCGATCGCTGGGCTGCAGGCGCGCGACATCGTCAATCTGAAAAGCCGCCGCGAAACCGCCAATCGCATCGTCAGCACCATCTTTCGCAAATCACATCCGGTTCCCGAACAGTTCGCCAAGGACGATCGGATGCGTTCATTCTACGAAGCCCAAATTCTGGGACCGCAGATGGCGCAAATTCAATTCGGGTTCGGCAATGACGACTTTGAAAAGGACGTGATCTTCGGTGACCTGTTGCGTCGCGAGGCCGTTCGATTGGGAATCAACGTCAACGATGATGCAGTCAGCGACTTCATCAAGATGGTCAGCGATCAAAAACTCTCCACGCAGGACTTCCGCGAAGTCAAGCAGGATCTGCACGTTGGCGATCACTTCATCTACGACGTGCTTCGGGACGAGATCACCGCCCGAATGGCCGCTGAGATGACTTTTCCGCGTTCCGTCGCCACGCCGCAGCAGCGTTGGGAAGCCTTCCGCAAGGTCAATGTGAAGAACTCGATCGAGGCTACGACGATTCCGGTCGAAGCATTCGTGAAGGGAATCGGCGATCCATCCGAGGAAGACGTTCGTTCGTTCTTTACGAAGCACGCCGAGGCCTTCCCGACTGCCAAGGGAGAACCTGGCTTCCGCCAGCCGACGCGGTTGAAACTCGCGTACCTGGAAGCGGACTACGAAACGATCGAGGCCAAAGTCACGCCACCGACCGACGAGGAGGTCGCGAAGTACTACGAGGACAACAAGGAATTCTTCATCGACCGCACTCCCGCCAAGACCGAGAAGAAGGAAGACGCCACCGAAGGAGACGACGCCAAAAAGCCCGAAGGCGATGACGCCAAGAAGCCGGACGAAAAGAAGAACGACGAGAAATCCGACAAGCCGGAAGAGAAGAAAGAAGACGTGAAAAAAGAGGGCGACAAGCCGAAGACCGAAAAGCCGGCCGACGAATCGAAAAAGGAAGAGCCGAAAAAGGAAGAGCCGAAAAAAGAGGCCGAAAAGAAATCTGACTCGGAAGGCTCCGCCTGCGAAGACAAGGCCGAGGAATCGAAGAAGCCAGACGAACCCAAGAAAGAGGGACCGAAAGCTGACGCCGAAAAAGGGAATAAGAAAGAAGCCCCCAAAGCGGAAGCTGACAAGTCCGAAAAGAAAGAAGACGCGAAAGCCGAAGACAAGAAAACCGACGAGAAGCCAAAAGCCGACTCCAAGGACGATCAACCTGCGGCAGAAGGGGACAAAAAGCCCGAGTCCGAAAAGCCCGAGGAAAAGTCTGAAGAGAAAACTGAGAAGAAGCCCGAACCCAAGTACAAGCCGTTCGAGGACGTCCAGGAAGAGATTCGGGATCGTTTGTTGCGCACCCGCACGCTCGAAGAAATGAAGACGCGAATCGAAAAGGTCATCGTCAAGATGCGCCGGCTCGGCTCTTACACGGGAGTCCCCAAGTCCTCAAAACGAGATGCGCCAGAAGCCTATGCCGCAGAATTGAAGGAACTCGAAAAGGCTGCCAAATACAAGTCACCTGACGAAGTCGCCACGGAGTTAAAGGAGATTGCGTCGACAGCGGATCTCAAGTACGTCCAAACGCCCATGCTCTCAGCGGAAGAACTCAGCAAGTCCGAGGAGTTCAAGATTGGCTCTGCAACAGACGCGATGGACGACGTGATGAATCGTCAGGGAGCGGTCTCGGTGATTCAGCGAGTCTTCGGCCGAGGCAACGACAGCGTCTTCTCTCCTGAAGTCGCCGAGGATCCGGGCACGAAGAATCGTTTCGCCTACTGGGTGACCGAGCGGGACGAAGCACATGTCCCCAAATTCGACGAAGAGGGAATTCGCGATCAGGTCGTCAAGGCTTGGAAGCTGACGCAGGCCGTACCGAAAGCCGAAGAACGTGCGAAAATCCTCGCGAAAGCGGCCGAAGGAAAAAAACTGACCGAAGCTTTGGCCGGTGAGACCGTTACCGGTGACAAGGAAGGGCAGGCTCTGACCGTGCTTGCCCCCGAAGGAAAGATCTCGCACTTCACGATGTCCGGCGCGTCGGTTCCGGGTCTCAATCCGTTCCAAGGAGGAAACGAACGCCTCGAACTCTCGCAGATCGCCGGTCTCGAGAAACTGGGCGACGATTTCTTCACCGGCATCGACAAGCTGAAGCCGGGACAGACGGCTGCACTGCCGAACTTTGACCGGTCGGCGTTCATCGTCGTCCACATCGCCGAACGGGAAGACATCGCCACTGACGAGGACGCTCCGCAGCGAACCGATTTCATGAAGACCTGGCCCGGTAGTCCTCCCGCGAACCAAATCGCCTCGTTCGACTTCGACCCACTCCGACGCGAGTGGATGCAATCCATCGAACGCAAATACAACGTCAAGTGGCCGGTCAAGTAGGGTGCGGCCAGCGCAGCGCCGGCCCACCGCCGGGTGATTCGAGCACTCCATGTCCATCATCGTCCTCGGCTCGATCAACACCGACTTGGTGATCCGCTCACCGGCGTTGCCTCACCCGGGTGAGACGATTCTCGGCGGTGAGTTCTACCGGGCCGCTGGTGGCAAGGGAGCCAATCAAGCCGTCGCTGCCGCACGCTCTTCGCGCGAGCAGGTCACATTCCTCGCAGCTGTCGGTGACGACACGTTCGGTGGCGAATCGCTCGCCGGATTGAAACGCGAACACCTCGACACGCGATTTCTCAAAGTGATCCCCGGTCAGCCCTCGGGAGTCGCTCTGATTCTGGTCGACGCGAGCGGGCAGAACCTCATCAGCGTTGCCAGCGGAGCGAATCTGCATCTCCGCCCCGACGACGTCCATGCGGTGCCAACCAAGGTGTGGCAGGATGCTCGCGTGTTCGTCGCCTGCTTGGAGTCGCCGCTGGAAACCGTCATGGCCGGATTGCGCCGCGCGAAGCAAAACGGACTGACGACGATCATCAATCCCGCTCCGGCTGATCGAGAGATTCTCTTCGCCGTCGGCCTGCGATTGATCGACCTTCTCACGCCGAATGAAACCGAGGCCGCGTTGCTCACCGGCCGCGAAGTGCTCACGGCTGATGATGCGGAAGCTGCCGCTCGGCAACTGCAATCGGCCGGCTGCTCGCGAGTCATCATCACGCGCGGCGAACAGGGCTGCTGTGTCCTCGACGGCGACGTGTTCGTAAATCTTCCCGCGAAACGAGTTGAGGCCATCGACGCCGTCGCGGCCGGAGATGTCTTTAATGGGGCCCTGGCCACGGCACTGGCTGAAGGCCGCTCACTGATCGAAGCCGCTGGTTGGGCGAGCACGGCCGCCGCCATATCCGTGACGCGGCGCGGCGCGCAGCCCTCAATTCCGACGCGCGATGAGATCGCACAGTCTGCCGCGACGTAGGGTGGGTGAACCATCGGGCGGCCCACGACGCCGGAGAGCTACGACGAGAACGCTCTTGGCCGCTATCATCCCGCCCCGATTTGAACCTTTGGCGAGGCAACGTCACGATGACTGTCCGAACGAGATTTGCTCCCAGCCCAACGGGCTACATGCACATTGGCGGGATGCGAACCGCGCTGTTCAATTGGCTCTGGGCGCGGCACAACGGCGGAACGTTCATCCTGCGGATCGACGATACCGATCAGCAGCGGAACATGGACGAGGCTCTCGGTCCGATCTTGCGAGCGTTCAAGTGGCTCGGCCTGACCTGGGACGAAGGTCCAGAAATCGGAGGCCCTTACGCTCCGTATTTTCAGTCGCAGCGCGGCGAACTGTACCGAGCCGCCGCCGACCGGCTACTCCGCGAGGGGAAAGCCTATCGCTGCTTTGAGACGAAGGAGCAAATCGACGAAGACCGCAAGCTCGCTGAAGCGGAGAAGCGGCCCTACTTGAGTGCTCGGCGTTCGCTGCAACTCAGCGAATCCGAGATTCAAAAATTCCTCGTCGAGGGCCGGCCGCACGTTATTCGGTTTCTCGTTCCCCGCAATCAAATGGTTGTCATCGACGATCACATTCGGGGCCGAGTCGAATGGGACGCCGGTCTCATGGCCGATCCAGTTATCATGCGCGGCGATGGCTCGCCGCTATACAACTTCGCAACCGTGATCGACGACACGCAGATGCAGATCACGCACGTGATCCGCGCCGAGGAACATCTTTCTAACACGCCGACTCAGGTGCTGCTGCATCAGGCGCTTGGCAACACGCTGCCGCAGTTCGCTCACATTCCGTATGTCGCCGCTCCGGGTGGGAAGGAAAAACTCAGCAAGCGGAAGCTGGCTCAGTACCGCAACAACGCCTCGTTCAAAAAACTGTGCGACAAGGGGGATGCGGTCTTCACGCAGATCGGCCTGTCTGGCCAAGCGGGACTCGATCCAGTGATGGTCGAGTTCTACGAACGAGTCGGTTTCCTGCCAGCGGGAATCTTGAACGGGCTGCTGCGACTCGGCTGGTCACTCGACGACAAGACCGAAATCTTTTCGCTGGACGACGCGGTGAAGCTTTTCACGCTCGACCGGGTCGTCAAAGCTCCGGCCGGTTTCGATCCCGACAAGATGGTTTCGTACCAGCAGCACTGGATGATGCAGTTGCCGCTCGCCGAAAAAGTCGCTGGCTGCCTGCCGTATTTGGAAAAGGCCGGCTTGATCGCTTCGCCACCAACGCCTGAAAACCGTGAATTCACCGCACGCGTGATCGCCGCGCTGGGTGACCGAATCCGGCTCTTCAGTGATGTACTTGACGTCGCCTACTTCTTCCGAGACGAGATCACCTACGACGAGAAAGAGTTCGCCAAGCGCCTTGCCAAAGAGGGAGTCCCCGCGCTGCTCGCCGGCTATCGAGACCGCATTGCCGCCCTGCTCGACTGGACCGTCGAGAATCTCGAAGCCGCCTTGAAATCGTATTGCGAGGAACAAAGCCAATCACCCGGCACGCTGATTCACGCTCTGCGTATCAGCACGACTGGCGTCCCCATCGGCCCCGGCGTCTACGAGTGCGTCCTGCTGGTCGGTCGCGAAAGAGCGCTCACCCGAATGGACCAAGCCGTTCAACGAGTCAGTCACCAACCCCTGCCCCCCAATCCCTGACCTCGACCCATGCAATTTCAAACTCTCGGCCTCAAACCCAGCTTCGGATTCGGAGACCGGATTGGTCTCGCCACTCCCGGTCACATCGCGTCGATGCATCGCGTCCCCTGCGGCATCGAAGCGATCTTCCCGCAACAATCCATTCGTGAGATGACGCGGACGCAGCGGACTCCGCAGAACGTGATCGACGATGCGGTCAGCGGCATGACGAGTTGTGGCTGGACCGGTCTGTGTGGCGCGGATGCCGATCATCTGAAGACTCCCGAGGACGTCAATCGAACGGCGGCGGTCGGGTTCACGTTCTTCACGATCGACCCGTCGGGAGCTGTCGATCCGAAAGCGGACAGCGACGACGAGTCAACGCTTCGGCAAAAAGCGGCGGCAATCGCGGCTGAAGTCGGCTGGGTGCCGCGGTATGTCGGTCGTAAAGTGACGCTCCCGACCAGCACGGTTATCGACTTCACCGACCGAGCCTGCCTTCAAGCCGCCGTGAAATACGGCCGAGCGATCAATCAGGCAGTCGCGCTTTCAGACCACATCCGGCAAGTGCAGACGTCAGCCGCCCGCGATTTCGAGATCGAACTGAGCGTCGATGAAACCGACAACCCGACGACGCTCGCCGAGCACTACATCATCGCCGACCAATGCCTGTCGCGCGGGATGAAGCTGGTCAGTCTCGCGCCGCGGTTCGTCGGCGACTTCGAAAAGGGAGTCGATTTCAAAGGTGATCTCGCGTTGCTTGACCGTTCTCTGTACGAGCACGCGGCGATCGCGGCGATGCTCGGCCCGTACAAGCTCAGTCTGCATTCAGGTTCGGATAAGCTGTCGATGTACGCCGCACTGGCTCGCGCGACGAAGGGTCGTTTCCATGTGAAGACCGCCGGGACCAGCTACCTCGAAGCTCTGCGCGTCGTTGCTCGGCACGACGAGAAACTGTTTCGCGAGATCATCGCGTTTGCTCGCGGCCGTTACGACACGGACAAGGCGACGTACCATGTCTCGGCCACGCTGGCCGGTGTGCCGGCCGCCGATCAACTCGCAACCGCGCTCGATCTCGAACGGGCTTACTTGGAGATGTGGTGTGAAGTGCCGACCGGCAAGGGCTTCACTGCTCCGGGCCGGCAGATTCTACATTGCACGTTTGGCTCGGTGTTGACGCATGCCGAATTCGGCCCGGCGGTGCGAAGCGTCTTAGAGTCACACCTCGATACCTACACCGAAGTCCTGGCCGAACATTTCGCGCGACAT
>Ga0194128_10002143_pt1 | contig 32525 bp, 30 predicted proteins | sample TA2KigCa65mmetaG_FD_148650 | JGI IMG/M metagenome (GOLD analysis project Ga0194128, IMG submission 148650) | Freshwater microbial communities from Lake Tanganyika, Tanzania - TA2015037 Kigoma Deep Cast 65m | ecosystem: Environmental > Aquatic > Freshwater > Lake | place: Tanzania: Lake...
CGCCGTCCGCATAGCTCACTCGGGCACCTGACCCCGAACGAGTTTGTCGCGCAACGTCAGGTTGAACAGACCGCCGAAGAGGTCTTCTGCTCTGGTTAAGAACTGTCTCAGAACGGGGCCAACGTCACCCCGCCCCACATCAACAGTAGGCCCTCGTCCCGGCGCACGGCGATAAACCAGGGCTCGAGGAGGATTCGGACCTCCATGCCGCCCATCAGATCGTTCAATTGAAAATCGTGCTTGGGACTGTCTGAGTGCGCGTTGTGGCAGTCTACACAGACTTGAGCCGTGGCAAAGTCGCCCTTCATGACCCGCAAGGTCCGTTGTCCGTTGATTACTTCGATCCGGCTGAAGATGCCGTCGCGGTGCTGGGCGAGATAGGCGAAGCTTTCCTGCTGAAACGGATCGCGAATGCCCTGTTTCTTATTGATGGGCCAGGGACTCAGGAGGTCCGCGGTGTAGAGTTTCTGGCCACGGCGGATCGATTCGGACACTTCCCGGAGAAACGTGGCCGGCAGGGGAATGGCTCCGGGAATGTCGTGGTAGCGATCCGTCACCTCGACGCCGTTTTGTGCGATGCGCGGAATCACGACCGTCGCATAGTAGGTCCGGTCCGCCATGATTTGGGTGGCGACCATCTGTGCCTGTTGCATGGCGGACTCTTCCACTCTGGCCATGTCGCGGTGCCAGGCAAAGTACCATTCCAGGGTAAGGATGAATCCGGCGATGATCGGGAGGATGAGAATCAAAAGCTTGGTGCCGACGGATCGTTCACGCACCGATTGGAGACCGGGAAGGGGCATTGGTACTCACCATAAGTCTGCGGCCCATCATCGCAGGTTATCGATTATTGTCAAGCGTAGCGCGGCTATGTGCATGCACCGGATCACGCGGCGTCGAGGGGGCGAATGGACGCGCAGAGGAAGGATTGGGCATGGTTGACACAAATCGTTCGAGAAAATGCGTTTTTAACGGTAAAATGTCGGCTCAACGCGCTGACGGGCGGGCCGGTTCGTCTCCGCTTCCGGCGGTGCAGATCGCGAGCCGATGCCGTCACCGGCGGCCGCCATTCAGGCCAGGTTCATTCACTGGATACGCTGAGCAGGCGCATGACGCAGGGTATTGCCGCATCTCTCTTGTCTAGGAAGGCCAATGGCCATGCCGACGTCTGCCGCGACTAGCACCGTGCTCATCGTGGACGATGTGCCGGATATCCGATCGCTCCTCTCTACGGTACTGACCAGGGAAGGCTACTCGGTTCTGGTCGCGTCCGACGGCATGCAGGCCCGTGACATCTGCGCACAGTTTTCGGATCCGATCCACCTGCTCATCACGGATGTCCTTATGCCGGGATTGAACGGCCCGGCGCTTGCCGCCCAGGCGGTGGCCGTCCGTCCTCAGATCCGCGTGCTCTACATTTCCGCCTATGATCAGGGGCTGCTTATGGATCGACTGAACCTGGACGAAGGGACGCCCTTTCTTCTAAAACCTTTTTCGCCGGACGAGCTGCTGAGAAAAGTCCGCGAGGTCCTTGGCGCCTCACGCTAACCCTTTCAGCCTCCCTCCCCACGGACGTTCGACCCCGCGCCTCTCAAGCTCAGGGAGAGTAGACCGAAAAGAGCATGATGCACTTGAGTTTTTTTGAGGTGTTGAGATAAGGTGTGAAGCCTTTCACGCGACGCGCGCAGATTCTACGGCATGTCCGCGTAGGGGAACGAGGAGATTGGGGTGATGCAACCGCGAGAGTTTCACGACGGGGCCCAAGACGGGCTGGAAGCGCTGGAGTCGCTCGATCCCGACCACATCCGATCGTTTTCGGATCTGCTGGTTGCGATGCGGAAGACTGCGTTCGGCGGGCGCCGCCTCGGCGAGGCGTTCGAGGTGCTCTGGGCCATGATTGAAGACCCGGACTGTCATGTCGTGTTGACCCTGTCCGGCGCGATGACCATCGCCAAGATGGGCAAGATCATCAGCGGCATGATCGACCACGGAATGGTGCAGGCCGTGGTCTCGACCGGCGCGCTCATCGCGCATGGGCTCAGCGAGTCGGTCGGGAAGACCCATTATCGGCACGATCCGGCCATGACCGATCGGGACCTGTTTCAGAGAGGCTATAACCGCGTCTACGACACGCTGGAGATGGAATCCAACCTGAATTATGTCGAGCAGGTCGTCTCACGGACGCTCAAGCGCATCGCTCCGGATCAATTGCTGTCGTCCGAGATGTTGACCCGCGAGTTGGGCAAGACCTTGGTCGAGGAACATGAGGGGACCGGTATCCTCAAGAGCGCCTATATCAAGAACGTGCCGGTCTATATCCCGGCGTTTACCGATTCCGAGATGGGCTTGGACGTCGCGACCTGGGCGATGGGGCGGGCGCTGGATCGGGCCCGCAGCCAGGCCAAGGATGAGGCCGGCGTGCTGCGCGCCTTGCACCAGGTGCAGCCTTCCTTCAATCCCTATCTAGATTTGAACAGTTACGCCGACCGGATGCTGTCCGCCAAACGGCTGGGCATCGTGACGATCGGCGGCGGGGTGCCCAGGAATTGGGCCCAGCAGGTCGCCCCCTACGTGGAGATCAGCAATGTCCGGCTGGGCCTGGACGTCAAGCCGCCGCGCTTCCAGTACGGGGTCCGGATCTGCCCGGAGCCGGACTACTGGGGGGGGCTCAGCGGTTGCACTTACCAGGAAGGCATTTCCTGGGGGAAATTTGTGCCTCCCGAGGAAGGCGGTCGGTTTGCGGAAGTGTTGAGCGATGCGACGGTGGTCTGGCCGCTCTTGATGGTGGGTCTGCTGGAGCGATTGCGTCACAAACCGGCCAAGCCCTGAGCCACGCTGCGCGGCATGAGCAGGGCGGGGCCCTGTCGATCCGGATGAAGATGCCTGCTCCACGTCCTGTCCCGCCCCCGTACAGCACCGACCCGGCGCGATTGGCGCGCGAGGTGGTTGTGGAGACGTGCCGCGCCGGGGGGCCCGGCGGCCAGCATCGCAACGTGACGGATTCGGCGGTGCGGCTGCTGCACGTGCCCTCGGGGGTGCAAGTGACGGCCAGCGAGTCGCGCTCGCAGCACCGCAACCGCGCGGTGGCCTGGGAGCGGCTGATCGCCCGGCTGGAGCAGTTGAATCGGGTGCCGGCCAAGCGTGTGCCGACGCGCCGGTCGAAAGGCGCGGTCGAACGTCGGTTGGCCGAAAAGAAACGGCACCAGGCGGCCAAGCGGCTGCGCACGACTGCGCGGAACGAAGAATAAAAGACGGGACTAAGGCAGCGGTAACAGGATCGAAGTGGAAAAAACAGAACCGACGATATTGTCAAAACCCCGTCTCCATCCGAGGCGGCTACGGTGGCGTGGCACCCTGTGCCTTCGCCTGGTGACGATTGCCCTCTTGATGACCGGAGGGGACCTGCGCGGGGAGGGACTGGATTTTCTGTTGCGCGAAGACGGCCGGCTGCGAGGCAATGCCAAGGCTCCGGTGACCCTCATCGAATACTCTGACTTCACTTGCGGGTTCTGCCAGAAGTGGTTTAAAGAAACCTGGCCGCGCATTCAAGCCAAGTATGTGGACACCGGCAAGGTCCGGTTTTCCTATCGGGACTATCCGAGGGCGTTCCAAGGGCCTGGACTGGACGGGGCGCTCGCGTCCCGTTGTGCCGGCGAGCAGAACCGGTACTGGGCCATGCACGATGAATTGTGGGGCGACCGGCGGCTCGGCGCAGAGGACCTGCAACGCCACGCCAAGGCCATCAAACTGGACCTGCCGGTCTTCTCCAAATGTATGCGCGAAGAGCGCCACACGGATGACATCTTTCGGGATCGGGCTGAAGGGACGATTTTGGGATTTCGGGGGACCCCGGGATTCGTCCTCTTCCGGACCGACTCGTCCGAGAAAGATCCGCCGGTGGTCATCCCGGGCGCCTTCCCGTTCGAAGTGTTTGAAGAGCAGATCGATCGCTTGCTGGGGGAAGGTTCAAAAGGGAACCGTTAAGTCGAGTCGGGAGTTGAATTCCCTGCGCGGGGAGCCTATGCTCCCCGGTAGGACCCGTATCATTGCGGGAGCACATGGGAAAGGAATCATGGCGCACGAACAAGCATTTTGGCCGGTCGAGTGTGGAGAAGGGGAGCCGGATTTGCTGGTCTGTATGTCCTGCCTGAGCGAAGTGTTCCGGCGCAAGGTGCCGATGCCAGACTGTCCTACGTGTCACGGGGTTTCCACCTATGAAGCCTTTACCGTGGACTCGATCCGGGATTGGGGGACCGAAGAGCTGATTGCCAAAGCGCAGCTGGCGCAGCAGGACGTGAGTCTGCCACCGGTCCAGGCCAACGACTTCTCTCCGGTCGAATTACCTGAATAACGGGTCGCAATACCAGGCTCTTCTTGGCCTGTTCGTGGGGATGCCGTGAGGATGCGATGGGCGCGCGTCCGTTTCTGATTGGCCAACAGTGGCGCTCCTCGGCCGTGACCGCTTCCGTGCGGAATCCGTACACGGGAGGGGCGGTGGCGGATGTCTGTCTGGCTGGGAAGGCGGAGGCAGACGAGGCCATTGGAGCGGCGATGGTGGCTTGCGCCTCCATGCGGCGGCTTCCGTCGCATGCCCGGGCCGGCGCGATGGACAAGATCGCGGAAGGCCTGGCCGCCCGGCGCGAAGAGTTCGCCCGGACCATCACCGCGGAAGCCGGCAAACCGATCGCGGATGCGCGACGGGAAGTGGGTCGGGCGATCCAAACCTTTGCGATCGCGGCAGAAGAAGCCAAGCGGTTGCCCGGCGACGTGCTCCCCCTGGACCTAACCCCCGGTACCGACTCCTATCTCGGCATCACCCGGCGCGTGCCGATCGGCCCGATTCTCGGAATCTGCCCGTTCAATTTCCCCCTCAATCTCGTGGCGCACAAGGTGGCGCCCGCCTTGGCTTGCGGCAATCCGATTGTGGTGAAGCCGGCCCCCCAGACCCCGCTTACCTCCCTGCTGTTGGGCGAAGTGATCCTTGAAACAGGGCTTCCTGCCGGGGCCTTGAGCGTCGTGCCCTGCGACAATGCCGTCGCCGAGCAGATGGCGATGGATTCCCGCGTGAAACTCCTCAGCTTCACCGGGAGCGCGGCCGTTGGGTGGATGCTTAGGGCCAAGTGCGGGACCAAGAAAGTGGTGCTGGAGTTGGGGGGCAATGCCGGCGTGATTATCGAGCCGGACGCGGACCTCGAGGTGGCGGCCCAGCGCTGTGCCACCGGCGGCTTTGCCTATGCCGGGCAGACCTGCATCTCGGTGCAGCGGATTTTCGTGCACGAGGCGGCGTATGAGCGGTTCGTGTCGGCTCTGCTCGCCCGTGTGGCGGCGCTGGCGGTCGGGGACCCGTCGGATGACGCCACTGTGATCGGTCCGTTGATCGACGAAGCGGCGGCCCGTCGGGTGGAAGCCTGGGTGGCCGAAGCGGTGGCGCAAGGCGCGTCGTTGCTGGTTGGCGGGCGGCGAACCGGCGCACTCGTGGAGGCGACGGTGTTGGCCGATGTGGCGCCCGACATGAAGGTCTCCTGCCGGGAAGTGTTCGGGCCGGTCGTGACCCTCTCCCGGTACAAACGCTTCGAGGACGCGCTGGAGGCGCTGAACGATTCCGAGTTCGGCTTGCAGGCCGGAGTCTTTTCGAGGGACGTGGACCGCATTTTTCGCGCCTACCGCGATTTGGAGGTAGGGGCCGTGCTGGCCAATGAAATTCCCACCTTCCGGGCCGACCACATGCCCTATGGCGGTGTGAAGGCCTCCGGGCTCGGCCGCGAGGGGGTCCGTTACGCCATCGAGGACATGACCGAGCTCAAACTGCTGGTGCTCAATCTGAAGGATTCCGGTCCGATCTGAGGTCATGCCCGGCCCCGTGGCCTGTGCCTACCGCCGGCCTGAAAAAAACTTTCCCGCCGTATTGCGGAATCTTCGACAAATTGATACAACTGCGACCCTGTGCGCCTGTATCAATGGGGTGGCGTTCGGCCGTTCTGCGAAGACGAAGGCCGGGGCTGTGAGCTTGGTCCCCTGTGCCGATCATAAGGCGGGAGGGAGTCACGATGGTTCCATCGCATATGTTTCTGACGCGGGGCGTGGGAGTCCACAAGGAAAAGCTCTCGTCGTTTGAGCTGGCCTTACGGAGCGCCGGGGTCGCCTACTGCAACCTCGTGACCGTGTCCTCCATTTTCCCGCCGGAGTGCAAAATCATCCCGCGCAAACGGGGCGAATCCCTCCTCAATCCCGGTGAAATCACCCATTGCGTCATGGCCCGGTCGGAGACCAACGAACGCAACCGACTGGTGTCCGCCTCCATCGGTCTGGCTATCCCGACGGATCGACGTATTTACGGATATCTCTCCGAACACCATGCCCATGGCGAGACGGACGAAGAGACCGGTGAGTATACGGAAGATCTGGCGGCGCAGATGCTCGCCACGACCCTGGGTATCGAGTTCGACTCGAACCTGGCCTGGAAAGAACGGGAACAGGTGTTCAAGATGGGGGGCAAGATCGTCCGGACCATGAACATCACCCAGTCGGCGATCGGCAAGGCCAATCGCTGGACCACGGTCGTGGCCATGGCGGTGTTTATTCCGCTGGAAAATCTGCCCAAGAAAATGCGTTCCCGGAGGTAAGCCGGCCGATGGCGCTTCCCGCTGGGTGGCTGGGAGTGGACGAGAACTTTCTCGGCCTCGACGAGCCCTGGTGTCACCCGGACCGAGCCGGCGTCCGCGTCCTGCCCGCTCCCTACGAACATACCTCGAGCTACATTCCCGGATCGGACCGGGGACCGTCCGCGATTATTGAAGCCTCCCAGCAGGTGGAACTCTATGACGAAACGCTCGACAGCGAGCCCTACCGCGAGTGGGGGGGCGTGGCCACCGCCGTGCCGTTGGATCTGGGCGGCAAGGTGGATCGGGCGGCGGTAGAGGCGATCGAAGCCTTCGTGCAGCCGCACGTCGAGAAGGGCCGCTTCGCGTTGACGTTGACGGGAGAGCATACCGGCGCGTTGGGCGCCATTCGCGCCCATGCCAAACGGTACCCGGACCTCTGCGTGGTGCAGATCGACGCGCACGGCGACTTGCGCCAAGCCTACCAGGGCAATCCCTTCAGCCATGCCAGCGTCATGGCTCGGGTCGTGGAGGACGGGCTGCCGCTGGTGCAGGTCGGCATCCGGTCGATCTCGCCGGAGGAAATCGCCCTGATCGCCAAGACCGAGTCCATCAGTACCTTTTTTGCCGCCAAAATTCTGGACCCCTCCGGTCCTTACGAGGGCAAGGCGGCCAACTGGGTCCCCGAGGTGGTCCGGGCCTGCCGCGGGCCCGTGTATCTCACCTTCGATTGCGATGGGCTGGATGCCTCGCTGGTGCCGGCGCTCGGCACGCCCGAGCCGGGAGGTTTGGGGTGGTACGATACGCTCAGACTGGTCACGGCCCTGGCCGACGGGCCGGGCATCGTCGGCATGGACGTGAGCGAGATCGCGCCGATCGAGGGATTCGCCGCGCCGCAGTTTGCGGTGGCCCGTCTGATCTATCGTATCCTCGGCCGGATTCGAGCCGGACGTCGGTAGGCTGCTGAAAAAGGCCCCCAACTTCGTTCTCGGTCACTCGAACCCCTCAACGTACTTTTCCAGTACGCCTCGGGGTTCTCGCTCCGCTGTGGCCTCGTTGGATGACCTTTTTGAGCAGCCGATTAGGAAAGTCGGCCGGTATCTAACGGAAGCGGTCGTTTTTTTCGACCCCGCCACAGATCTATGAAGAAACTGATCAAGCGTGCTGCAGGCCGGCCATTGGTCACTGGGCCGGCAGCGTTCAATCGGAAGGGGCAAGAGAGCGAGCCTGCCTCGATCCGGATCAACAAGTTCTTTACGGAGCAGGGGCTATGCTCCCGGCGGGAAGCGGACCGACTGATCGAGGGCGGACACATTACCATCAACGGGCGCACGGCGGTGCTGGGCGATCAGGTCCATCCCGGTGATGTCGTCGCCCAAGACGGCCGGACCGTGCCCTGGGGCAATCAGCCGGTCTACATCAAATTTCACAAGCCGGTGGGGGTGACGACGACCACCGAGCCGGACGTGCCGGACAATATCATCGCCTATATCGGCCATCCGGCCAGAATTTTCCCCATCGGCCGGCTCGACAAGGACTCCTCCGGGCTGATTCTGCTGACCAACGACGGCGATATCGTCAACCGGATTTTGCGCGCGGAGCATGGCCACGAGAAAGAATATTTCGTGCTCGTGGATCGCCCCTTCGACCAGGCGTTTCTGGATCAGATGGCGCGCGGAGTCGTGATTCTGGGCAAGGCTACAAGGCCCTGTACGATCGCGAGACTCGGCCCGCGCAAGTTCCGGATCGTCCTTACCGAGGGCCGCAATCGGCAGATTCGCCGCATGTGTCAGACGCTCGGCTATCGGGTGGCGGCGCTCCACCGGGTCCGGATCATGCACATCTCGATCCAGGGCCTTGCGGTGGGACAGTGGGCAAGCCTCTCCGAGCGTGAGCGGGCCGAACTGTTAACGGCGCTTCGCTCGAAGGGTTCGAATAGCTAGGTGCGGAAGACGCCCGGGTCCGTGCTTTCCAGCGGCAGGGAGAAAGGCGCCGGCTCCGTGGGCTCGGTGCGGACGAGGGGCTGGCTGGGCAAGACGGAGGTCGGCGCCAATCGGCGTCCGACGAAGAGGTTCAGGATCGCGATCACGAAACTGCCGATCAAGAGGGAGCTGCTCGTGTACCGGATGTTGCGGGTCCCTTCGTCGCGCATGTCCTTGGCTACATCCGCCACGGTCTCGAGCAGGCGGTCCAGCGCAAGACTGACTTGAATCAACTTGGGGCCGGCGTTGTCCGCGGCCTGCAATTCGGCTTGATGGCGCAGCTCGGCCGCCTCTTGCGGCGACTTGGCGACCCACACCTGCGTCAGCAGGTTGATGGTCCGGCTGGCCGCCGAAAAATAGGCGTCCAGGCTTTCCCGCACCGCCTGAATATCCTGCGGCTCGCTCCGACCGCTGCGCGACACGCGCAGACTGGCGGAGGCGTAGCGGTCCACCGCATGCTGAATGCGGGCGTGCCGCTCGGGCAGGGACTTGGTGATTCTCTCGAATTCCTTATGGCTCGGCGCTTCCAGCGCGCGGACCACCGAGGTTCGGTAACGGATGACGTCGGCCGAGATATGTGCGAGGTCCGTCGCGGCCAGCGTGTACTCCGTGTACATGATGCGCAGGTCAAGATCCACCTGGCTGAGCGCTTCGGCGCCCAAGAGGCCCAGGCTGGCGACCGATAAGCTGACGAGGAACTGCCCCCAGGTGGGGCGCAGGATCCTCCATGTCAGACGACCTCCAAACATCTGTCCTCACCTCGCGGGCGACCGCTCCGGTTCTCAACCATCAATCTATCAGATCGCTCCGACCAAAAGAAACCCGACGGGGCTCGGCCTCAACCCAGTTCGAGCCGCCGGTCGACGTGTATGCTCAGGGCCGGGTCATTGGAGACGAAAATGAGCGACCAGGACTCTTCCTTGCTGCACAGACGCCGTAGGATCGTGTCGCGAACGGCGGGCTGCATGCTGTGGAGTGTGCCGTCCAGAATCAGGAGCTGGGGGCGCGTGACGATCGCCCGCGCGACGAGCAGGCGCAGGATCTGGCTGCTGGTGAACCCCCGCCCTCTGGCCTGGACCGGCGTGCGGAGCCCCATCGGCAGCGCGTCCACTTCTTCTTCCATCTCGACGAACCGAAGCGCCCACAAGAGGTCGGTATAGGGAATCCCTGGCCGTCCGACCGTGATGTTCTCCTCCAGCGTGCCCTCGAACAGGGAGAGCTGGGAGTCGAGAATCAGGCCCCGGCAGGCATTCAACGACTCCAGGTCCAGATCGCGGATGTCCACGCCATTGTATCGGATGACGCCCGATGTGGGGAGGTAGAGCCCGGCCAGTACCCGCGCCAGGGTGGTTTTGCCGCTGCTGTTCTGCGAAAAGACGGCGATCTTTTCGCCGGGCGCCAGTTCCATGCTGAAGCCTTCGAAGATCGGAGCCATACCGGGATATGCAAAGGAGATGTCTTTGCACAGGAGCCGGACGCCATGGATCGTCGGGTCCGGCAGGGGCACGGTCAGCTTGGCGATTTCCTGATCCTTGGGCAGAGAGAACAGGTAGTCCAACTCGGTCAGCGCTGTAAAAAAGTAGAACACGGTGCCCATCCGTTTGACGATGCCGTCGAAACTCACCAGCAACCCGCCGACGATCGCCTCCGCCGCCACGAACTGCCCGAGCGTCAGTTGGCCGAGGGACAGCAGCCAGCCAGTCGTGGCGATCAGGCCGCCGTGGGCCACGGCCTGCCAACCGAGCGAGCCCATGTACTGTCGCATCAGGATCGTAAAGCGGGCTCCCCTGGCTTCCACATAGGTCTGCACATGTTCGTCGGTTTTTCGCAGCAGGAGTTGGGCGCTGACGGTGGACTTGAAGTGGGTCAGGTTGCCGGAGATTTCCTGCAGCCAGTTGAGCGTCTCGTACTTGGCGTGGGACATCGCGAGCGTGGAGCGGAGCCCGCCCTGGCTGAGCAGGGTGATCACCACCGCGAATCCGGTGACCAGCAGCACGTTGTAGAGCAGGAAATAGGGATGGTACATGACCAGGATCGTCATCCCGACGGCCCCGCCGACCACCACGTTGATGATGTCCACGGTAATGGCCGAGAGCGCCCGCTGCATGAGCACGGTCTCGAAGAAATAGTTCGTATACTTGGGGGGGAAGGTCTCCTCCCGGAACCGGGGGAATTGCTGGGTCAGTCCGAGCGCCACCCGGGCGAAGAGCCGCCGTTCGAGGACTTCCATCGCATAAAACTGCAGGGCCTTGAATGCGCCGACGAAGAGTAGACTGCAGACCAGAATCGCGGCCAGGGTCACGATCATGATCGGCTGGATGGCGAAGGCGAAGGTATTGACCAGCTCTTGCACGGTCAACGGCACGATGAGCGCGAAGAGCCCGATAGCCAGGGCGTAGGAGGCGAGCAGGCCGACCACGTCCCGTTCGAGCCGGAAGAACAGGCTTAGCCGGGCGATCATGCTGCGGAGCAAATCGCCGTGGGCCGGCTGGTTATCGGAACCGTCCGCGTGCATACATCGCTCAGTGGCTGGGCGGAGTCGCCGACGTCGTGGCGTCGAGACGGACTCTCGCCGTCGGTCGAGCCCCACGCCCTTCCGTGGCCCGTAAGCGACCCTAGACTAGCAGAGGAAGCGGGAAAAAGCCACCGGACGTGAGGGGCGTGAAGGCCCAACTGGGCGGACCGGGGCAGATGGAAGGTGGGGCGCCGGTCAGGCCACGGCCACGCGCCGGCCGACATGCTCGATCAGCAGCGGATCGTTGGAGACGAAGATGACGGACCAGGGCTCCTCTTTGGAGCAGAGCCGTCGGAGGATGATGTCGCGGGTCTTGGACTCCATATTGTGCAGGGTTCCGTCGAAGATCAGAAGCTGCGGGCGCGTGATGACGGCCCGCGCGACCAGGATGCGCAGGATTTGACTGGACGTGAACGCCTTTCCGCGCGCCTGGATCGGCGTGTGCAGGCCCAAGGGCATGGTTTCCACTTCCTCATCCAGTTCGGCGAAGCGGAGCGCCCATTGGATGTCCTCGTATTGAACGCCCTTCCGTCCCATGGTGATGTTTTCTTCCAAGGTTCCTTCGAAAAGGGTGAGACGGGAGTCCAGCACCAAGCCGCGGCAGCGGTTGATGCTCTCCATGTCCAAGTCGCGCAGGTCCACGTCGTTATATCGAATCACCCCTGTGGTGGGGGCATGGATCCCGGCCAGGACCAATGCCATCGTGGTTTTGCCTGTGCTGGTGCCGGAGAGGAGGGCGATTTTTTCGCCCGGTCCCACGTCCAGGTTGAAGTGTTCGAAGATCGGGGGCGCATAGGGGTAGGCGAACGACAGGTCCCTGCAGGTCAGTCGGACGCCGTGCAGGGTGGGATCGGGAAGCGCAACAGACATCCGGCCCGGCTCCGTGTCCCTGGGATGGGCAAAGAGGACGGCGAGCTCCTGCATGGAGGTGAAGGCATAGATCATCGCGTACATGCGCCGGGCCAGCGTATCCAGGTGAATGAGCAAGGCGCCGACGATGACCTCCGCCGCCACGAACTGCCCCAGCGTCAATTGGCCAGCGGCCATCAACCAGCCGGCCGTGGCGATCAATCCGCTGTGTCCCAAGGCCTGCCACAGCACGGCTCCTTTGTATTGCCGCCCGGTCAGGATGTCGGAGCGCGTCTTGCGGGCCATGACGTAGGCCCGGACCACCTCGTCCGTCTTCTTGAGCAGGAGCGGCATGCTGGCGGTGGATTTAAAGTGCAGCTGATTGTGGGCCACATCCTGCAGCCAGTTCAGGGTCTGGTAATGCAGGTCCGACACTTTCATCGTGATCAACAGGCCGCCGCGGCCGAACGCCGTGACGACGAAGGCAAACCCGCCGATCAGGAGGACGTTGTAGAGCAGGAAATAGGGATGGTACATAACCAGGATCGTCATGCCGATACATCCGCCGATCGTCACGTTGATCAGGTCCGTCAGCAATGCGACCAGCGCCCGGGGCAGGAACTCCGCCTCCGCAAAACGGTTGGCATGATGGGGGAGGAAACAGTCTTCCCGAAACTTGGGCAATTGCTCGGTGAGGGCCAGCGCGATGCGGGTGTACAGGCGTTGGACCAGGATTTCGACCGCGCGGGCTTGCAGCACGCGGAGAGCGCCGATGAAGATCAGCGTGACCGCCATGACGCCGGCCAAGGTCACGATCATGATCGGTTGGATGGCGAAGGCGAAGGTGTTGGTCATCTCCTGGACGGTCAGCGGCACGATCAGGGCGAAGAGCCCGATGCCGAGGGCATAGGCCACAATGATGCCCAGGATTTTCCGCTCAAGCCGCAGGAACAACCCGATCCGGGCCAACGTGACCTTGAGGAGGCCGCTCCGGTCGACCGGAACGTCCTGGCTGAGACTACTCATGCCTGAATCTCTCCCGCCCCCTTACTTATTGTCGAACGTCCGCTGCGGTTGATAGCTCACGGGGACGACCGAGGCGGGAGCCTTGGCCCAGGCCCCAATGGCCCACTGGTACATGGCGAGGGCCTTTTGGTAATCGGATTGCGCCCTGATCCACTGGGCCTCCGAATCCACGGTGTTGCGCTCGCGCAGATTCACGAAAAGCACGCTGGTGGCGCCCAGGCTGAACCGGAACCGTTCGCCTTCTTCCAACGTCCGGGCCATCTGGAGGGACTGTTGGGCGGCGGCAATCCGTTCCTTGGCCCGCTCCATGGCGGAGAGAGAATTGTCCACGTCCACCGCCACCTGCTGCTGGCGGAACAGCTGGACCAACACGAGCCGGTCCGCCTTGCCCTGGGCTTCGAGCACCTCGCCTTTGCTGCGGCGCTGCATGAAGGGGATCCGCAGTTCCAGGCCGAACTTATATCCGAGACCCAGCACGAATTTTTCCGGGGTGCGGGACGGTGTGGCCTCCGCATCCAGGCTCGGCAGGAGGTTGTTTTTCGCCAGCTCCAGATCGATGTTGTTCAACTGGGCCTCGATCGAAATCGCCCGGATCTCGGGCCGCGCCGCCTTGGCGTTGATCTTGTCGGCCAGCACCGTTTCGGCCGACGGGAGGCTCGTCACCCTGGGGAAATCGGCCACCCGTTCTCCGCCGGGGACGATCGGGGTATCCCGTTCCCAAAGGAACATGGAGAACTTGTACTGTTCCTGTTCGACGAGCCTGGTGGCGGCGATGAACGCCTCGCGCCGTCGCTGCACTTCCTGGTTGGCTTCGACCACATCCAACGGCGCCACCGCCCCGGCTTTGGCGCGTCCCTCCACCTGTTTGTACCGGTCTTCCGCGACCTTCAGCGCGCGTTTGTGGATATCGGCGAATTTCCAGGCGGCGATCCAATCCCAGTATTGGCTCGCCCCCGCCAGAAACAGGTCCTGCCTGGTCTGGGCGACTTGAACGTCCGCCCGCGGGTCCGCGAGCCCGGACCGCTGGAGTTCGGCATTCTCCGGATTCACCATGAGTCCGCGGAGCAAGGGCATGGAGGCTCCCACGAGGATTTGCTCCCTGTTGCCGTCAAATGCGAGATCCGGAATCTTCGCATTCCCGATCACCCTCCGATAGCCGGCCATGCCTTTGAAGCCGGAGGGATCCCTAAAGTCCAGGAAGGTGTCGTTGAATCCGGCGGTCTGAACGGATCTCGACGGATCGCTGGAAGAAATGAACCGTTCGATTTCGGAGTCGTTCACGAGGGTGGGCTCGAAGGCGCCGAGGGCTTTCAACATACGGCCCCTGGCCACGACCTTTTCGGTACCTGCGCCTTTCAGGAGGGGGTGGGAGCGGTCCACCCAGGCCAGCACCTCGTCGAGCGAGAGCGGAATCGGCGGCAAGGCCTTAGCGTTCCCATCGGCCGCCGCTGCTGCCGCGAATGCCGGGAGTTCGAGGAACGGAGCGGCGCACAGCAGCGCCGCCAGTACGATGACTGTACGTAGGCGAATCATGGGGGGTTCTCCTTTCTCCAACCTAAGGGGCCGAGATGATGACCGAGGACAGCTGAGATGAGCGCGTCTGAGGCCGGCGCCGGTGGAGGAGCTGTGAAGGAAGGCCGACCATGCACGTGAGCGGCAGAACCTACTTCGCACCTCGACCGGCCTTGGGTAAGAGCGTGTCGAGCAGCGTCGGCGGGCCCTCCTGGTAATCGGGCGGGAAGAGATTGAACCGCCGCCACAGCTCATACCACAGGGGGACCCGATTCAGAATCACCCAGCCCATCACTTTGGTGCCCTGGCGCACATGGGCTTGCTCCGGCCAGGGCCGCTCGTCCGGGTCCGGCACGACCCAGAATCGGAAATTGCCCTTGCCGTTGTCCACTTGGTCCACGACTTTGATGATTCCGCCGTAGGTGCCGGCCATGAGTTCAGGCCAGGCGGGCAGGGGGATGGCCGGGATGCCGTAGAAGAGCAGGCGGACTTTGCGCCCGGCGTTCAACAACGGCGCGTCGAGCCCGTCCGCCAGCATCTCGCAGGCCTTGTCGGCGCTGGTGGGGGAGATTTGCACGAGCCGGTCGCCGACCTTGACGGTCTCGCCGGGCCCGACCTCCGCCATGCGGACGACCGTGCCGTCGATCGGGGCCAGGACCCGGCTGGCGATGCGCCGCTGCGTGGCGTTGGAGAGGCGCAGCCCCACATTGGCGAGCTGATCGGCGGCCCGCGCTGCTTCCGCCAGGGCGCCGGCCCGCTGGGCTTCGGCGTCCATGAGGCGTTGGAGCACCTCGGCGCTGATCTGGTCGCGGCCGAAGCTCAGGGCGCGCATACCCTGTTTGGCTTCCTTCAGCATGGCCTCCGCTCCCTGCAGATCGGCCTTGCTGGCAATGGCGCCTTGAATGGAGAGCTCCAATTCACGTTGCGATACGAGCCCCTGGGTCGCCAGTTCCTTGTGCCGGTTGACGTTCAATTCCGCTGTGTCCACCGCAATCTTCGCGGACACGACGCGTTGCTCGGCCGCCCGCACTTTATTCTCAGCTTCGAGCACGCGGGCTTCCGCCGAAGGCACCGCCGCCCTGACCAGGTTCTGCATTTCTTTGATCCGGTCGGTCAACTGGTCGGCGCGCTCCAAGGCCGCTTTCCGGTTCTGCGCCAAGGCCTCTTTCTGTTGTTCGAGCAACGGCAGCAGGTCGGGCGCCATGAAGCTCGGGTCCACGTCGCGCAGCTCCACGATCAGGTCCCCTTGGCGCACACGGCTGCCTTCGAAGACGTGCCACTTGTTGATCTGCGCCGCGATCTGCGCCTCGATGTCTTGCGGCCGCTCGTAGGGCGAATAGGCGGAGAGTTGGCCGGTAACCGTGACCGTTTGGGTCCAGGGGACGAAGGCGATGACCAATGTAAAGAGCAGGATCAGTTTAATCGCGAGCCTGGCGTTGAACTTCAGCCGTTCGGGGATCTGGACGGCTTCCCAGGATTGGAGCTTGGCGGAGGTGGCGAGGTCGTCGACCTGGATATCTTCCAGTCCCGTCGGATGCGTGACGAGGGCTTGCATCCGGCCCTTAATGCTGGCTTTCAGATCGGGCATCGGGAGCCTCGCGAAGGGATACGAGGCATCATAGTGGATTTCCCAGGGCGGGTCAAATGTCCGGCGGGTCGATCGCCGTTCGGGGCCGGTTCGCTTGACCCTTGAAAGGGACAGGATTAAGGTTGAGCTCCATCATGCGACTGTGCGGCGTCAGGCCGCCTAATCGGAGAGGGGGACAGGGATGGCCAAGCGGCGTCAACAGCGACGAGGGGGCGCGGGTCCTCTGGTGGGGGTGGTCGGCGGCAGCAAAACCGACCTGCCGGTCCTCGAAAAGGCCGTCGAGGTGCTGACCCATCTGGGCATCCCGAACGAGCTGCGGGTCGTGTCCGCCCACCGGACGCCGGATCGCCTCTTTGGCTATGCGGAGCAAGCGCCGGGGCGGGGGATCGAAGTCATCATCGCCGGCGCGGGCGGCGCGGCGCACCTGCCGGGTATGCTGGCGGCCAAGACCCATCTGCCGGTGATCGGCGTGCCCATGCCGACCGAAAATCTCCGCGGGCTCGATTCACTCCTGTCCATCGTGCAGATGCCGCGCGGGATTCCGGTCGCCACTGTGGCCATCGGTGGAGCGGAGAACGCCGGGTTGCTGGCCGCACAGATCCTGGCCGGGCGGTACAAAACGATCCGGGACCGGCTGATCCGGTTCCGTGCCGAGCAGACCCAGGCGGCCATTGCCTCGTCTCCCGAGTTTAAAAAACGTAAGAGGTGAAAGGTGAGGCGTCAGGGGTGAAGACCAATGCTCCTTAAGAGCGATCCCGACGTGACGATAGACGGTCTCTGTATACTATGAACTCCCCTACGCCTCACGCTTCACGCCTCACGCTTCACGCCATCGAGCCTGGCTCGATGGTGGGTGTCCTGGGGGGCGGGCAACTGGGATCCATGTTCGCCGTGGCCGCCCGGCGCCTGGGCTATCGGGTGGCGGTCTGGGACCAGGATGCGGATGTTCCAGCGCTGAAGATTGCCGACCTGCCGGTCGCGGCTCCGTTTGCAGACCCCACAGCCCTGAATCGGTTTGCCGGATCCGTCAGCGCCGTGACCTACGAATGGGAAAACATTCCCGTGGCGCTCGGCGAGGCGTTGGAGCAACGCCTCGCCGTCAGGCCGGCCAGCCGCATCCTGCGCATCCTGCAGAATCGGGTTGAGCAGAAGCAGTTTCTCGCAAGCCACAACATTCCGGTTGCCACGTTCAGACCGATTGCCGCGCCGAGCGATCTGCGCGCCGCCGCGGAATCCATCGGCTTTCCCTGCCTCTGTAAGACTGCTACCCATGGCTATGACGGCAAGGGCCAATGGCGACTTGCCGGCGCGCAGGACCTTGCTTCGGTTCAAGAGCAGCTCGGCAAGCAGGCCCACAGTCCTTGGGTACTTGAGCAGTTCCTGGCCTTTGACAAGGAGCTCTCCGTGCTGGTCGTGCGCGGGGCGGATGGAGACAAGCGGGTCTATCCCACGGTCGAGAACGTCCACGAAGCCGGTATTCTCAGGACCAGCAGAGCGCCGGCCGAGATCGATCCGAGACTGGCTCAACGAGCCGGTGATCTCGCCGCCTCGGTCGTGGCGGCGTTGGAGGGAGTCGGCGTCTTCTGCGTGGAGCTGTTTCTGATGCCGGACGGGGGCCTGTTCGTCAACGAGGTCGCGCCGCGTCCGCATAATTCCGGCCACTATACGCTGGATGCCTGCACCGTTTCCCAGTTCGAGCAGCAGGTTCGTGCCGTCTGCGGGCTCCCGCTGGGCGAAGTCCGCCTGCTGTGTCCGGCGGTCATGGTCAACCTGATCGGTGAGGATTTGACCAAGGTGAGCGCCGGCGAGGGCCTAGCGAATCTCTTCCGCCAGCCGGGCGCCAAGCTGCATCTGTATGGAAAGAAGTCCGTCCGCCCCGGCCGAAAAATGGGCCACGTGACGTTCCTGGCCGAGAAGCCCGCGCAAGCCTGGGAGTCGGCGGAGACTCTGAGAAGAGTGCTGCGCTGTCCCTAGTTCGTCCCTGTTACCACGTTCCTGCCCGTCTTGGGTTCATCTTTGACATGATCTCTCCATCGTGCCACCATATAGGTCGTTATATAGAGTGGTGAGGAGGTTCTTATGGCGACGGTTGCAAAACAGGCCAACTTTACATTGCCGGAAGATCTCTTGGAGGAACTGAAGAAGACTGTTCCAAAGGGGGAGCAGAGCAAGGTGGTCGGGGAGGCGTTGAGAAACGAATTGAAACGAATCAAATTCAGGAAAGCCTTGGAAACCAGCTTCGGTGCTTGGGAAAACGGGAAACATCCTGAGCTGGCTAAAGGAGCGCGAGCGTTTGTTCGCTCGCTCCGTAAGTCCTCTCGCCCGAAACGTCGTAGAAGCTGATGAGCAAGATCGTTCTGGATACGGATGTGCTCATCGATCTGCTGAGGGGCCGGGAAGCGGTGAGGCGCTTCTTGCGGGAGATCACGAATCAGTCGGTGCCGTGCTGTTCAGTCATTTCTGTCGCGGAGCTTTATGCCGGGATGAGGCCTGAAGAGCAAGTCACCACGGCCAATCTTTTGGATGGGCTGGTTGTCTTGCCTGTGACCAGAGAAATTGCCGAATTGGCTGGGCACTTCAAGCGTCGAACGAAGAGCCGGAAGCTGGAGCTGGCCGATTGCTTGATCGCGGCAACGGCATTGGTCGAGGGTGCGTCGGTGGCCACAGGCAACGCCAAGGATTATCCGATGCCGGAGGTCACGGTACTGCCTGCTCCAAGATAATCACGCTGCTCCAGCCACAGGATGGCCACGCGATGCCCCTGGCTAATGCAATTCATGCTCACTTCGGTAGCTTAAAGATTCCATAGAGTGCCCAAAAACTTGGTTTGTTGTTTTCTCGATGGAGCCAGATCTCGCCAAATGAAGCATTGCCCGTAGCATCAATTTTATCTAGTAACCTGCCCAGGGTTTCCCAGCCTCTACCAGTAAAATTTTCTGGAATTGATTGGCAATTTCTATTTTGCATCCACCAATCCCTTATTTTCTGGTTCCACGTCACGGCAAGAAGTAATCCATAGCGCGAAGATATTTCAGGTGGGAGCTAGTCTAGTTTTGGACGAGCCCTTTTCAAGATTCGCTCGATCAGACGCGGCAAATCCTCGCGTCGATGGTTGAACCGAAATTCCATCTCCTTCAGGTAGAGGACAAAATGACTCCGTCGGATGCCGTAGTACCGCCGCAGTTTGGTCTTCGCAAAGCCCCAGAAGTTCTCAATCCCGTTAATGTGCCGACGGCGACTGTGGGCAAACGTCTGCTCGTGCAGGATCCGGTAGTGCCGATACCCATCGGTGAGCAAACCATCATAGCTGCGGAATCCATCCGAGGAAATGGTGCTCCCGCGCGGGACCTTTTGTCGAATGATCCGTCGCAGCACCGCCCGGGTCACATTGGGGACCGGCCGGGTGTACACGCGGCCGCGCCGCTTCAGGAGCCCAAAGACAACACCTTTCCCTTGAACAGCTCGGCCGCGCAGATGCTTGCGGACGCCCCCGAAGTAGCTCTCATCGACTTCAATTTCTCCATCCAGCCGGGCCTCCGTCTCGCACGCCTGGACCAATGCTCGACGAATCAACAGGTAGATGCGCTCGGCTGTGTGACGATTGACCCCGATTTCCTGCGCGGCCCGGTTGGCGGGGACCTCCAAAGCAAAGAGCCGAATCAATGCCCGGAGTTGTCGGGTCGACAAATGAGTCCTGGGCAACAAGGAAGAGGCCATGCTTCAGCATAAAAAGACTTCCAAAACTAGACAAGCTCCTTTAACATTGTGGTTGGCGAAGGGGTTAAGGCGAAGGTCACATTGAAATTGGTCAATGTGCCCTGGGACCAGGCTCTGGACATGCTGCTGAAGATGAACAATTTGGGGATGATCCGGGAGGGCAACATAGTCTGGATCGATACCCTGTCCAATATTGCCAAGCAGCAGGATGAGGAGGCGAAAGCCAAGGAGTCCAAGGTCAAGGCTGAAGATCTGGTCACCCGTGTGATCTATGTGCAGAACGTACCGGCGTCAGAAATCCAAGCGACTCTTCGGCAGTATCTCAGTCCCAGAGGCCAGCTGAATCTAAATCCCGCGAGCAACGCCTTGGTTATTCAGGACACGGAATCCCGCATTGCCGCGTTTGCGCAACTCGTCCGCGAGTTGGACCTAGAGGTGCCGCAAATCCAGATCGAAGCCAGAATCGTCCAGGCCGACACGAATTACGCCCGTTCGCTCGGCGTCCAATGGGGATTTCAGAGCTTGTCGAGCTTGTCTCAGAACCGCGTGTCAAATTTCAGGGGACAGTCCGCCAGCACCGATTCATTCGGCAACCAGACCGGCAACTTTCTTGTCAATCTTCCTGCCGCAGTCGGCGGCGTGGCTGCGCTTCCAGCAGCTGGTTTTACATTCGGAAAAGCGACGGGTGACGGCGCACTACTGGATCTGCGCCTGTCGGCCGGAGAGCAGCTCGGTTTGACAAAAGTCATCGCCGCCCCTAAGATCACCACCCTCGACAAGCGGGAGGCAAAGATCGAACAAGGGCAATCCATCCCTTATCAAACGACTTCGCTGCAGGGAACCCAGACGACGTTCGTGGACGCATTACTGTCAGTCCAGGTGACGCCGCAGATCACATCCAGGGATCCCAAGGAAATCGGCAAGCAAATCTTGTTGAAGGTCAAGGCCACAAGAAACGCCCCGGGCGCGCAGACCACCGCCGGTGCGATCATTACGAAGAAGGAAGCGTTGACGCAAGTGCTGGTGCGTGACGGAGAGACTATGGTGATCGGGGGAATCATCGAAGACACCCAAAGCAACACGGTAACAGGGCTGCCATTCCTGTCGCGCTTGCCGGTAATCGGCTGGCTGTTTAAGAACAAATCCGAGCAGGTGCAGAAGACGGAACTGCTGATCTTCCTCACCCCTACCATTGTGAAAAGCTAACCGGTTTGAGACGCCCACCATGTTGCGGTATTTGAACGGCGGGGAATCACACGGCAAGTATCTGCTGGCGGTCCTGGAGGGGGTGCCGGCCGGTCTTCCGTTGACGGCTGAGGACGTCAATCGCGACCTGGCTCGCCGCCAGAAGGGGTATGGCCGTGGCGGCCGTATGCGCGTCGAACAGGATCGGGTCGAATTCGCTTGTGGGGTCCGCAAGGGCGCAACCCTGGGCAATCCGATCGGGCTTCTGATCGCCAATAAGGATTGGGAAAATTGGAAGGATGTCATGGCGGCCGAGCCGGGGCCGACCTCTACCGAGAAGGTCGTGACCAGGCCCAGGCCGGGCCATGCGGACTTGGTTGGGGCGATTAAGTATGGCCACCGCGACATCCGCAACGTGCTCGAGAAGGCCAGCGCTCGCGAAACGGCAATCCGCGTGGCGATCGGAGGGGTTGCCAAGGCATTATTGGCCCAATTCGGCATGCAGGTGTTGAGCTACACGGTGCAAATCGGCGACATTGTGGCCAAGCGCAGCGATGACTCTCTCGAAGCCTACCGGCAGGCAGAAACTTCCGATGTGCGCTCGCCAGATCCGGAAGCGGGGGCGCAGATGGTCGAGCGGATCCGGACTGCCAAGCACAAAGGCGACACTCTGGGGGGCGTGTTCGAAGTGGTGGTGACGAACGCTCCCATAGGCCTGGGCAGCTATACTCAGTGGGACCGACGACTTTCCGCAAGATTAGCCATGGCGGCGATGAGCATCCAGGCGATGAAGGGCGTGGAGATCGGCATGGGGTTTGAAGCCGCGCGCCGATTCGGGTCCGAAGTCCACGACGATATCTATTACGACAAGCCAGGGCAGCAGTTTGTCCGTCACACCAACAATGCCGGAGGGTTAGAAGGAGGCATCACCAACGGCTTGCCGATCGTCCTGCGGGTGGCCATGAAACCGATCTCGACCCTCTACAGTCCCAAGAAGAGCGTGGACATTGAAACCAAAGAACCGTTCGATGCGACCGTGGAACGGTCCGACATCTGTACCGTTCCGGCGGCGGGCGTAGTCGGGGAGGCAGTCGTCGCCTTTGAGATGGCGAATGCCCTGGTTGATAAATTCGGTGGCGATAGCCTTGAAGAGATGAAGCGCAATTTCGACGCCTACCAGGCCTACGTCAAAAACTTTTAGTTTCTTCCGCGCTGTGGTACCATCCCCGATCTTTACGTTGGTGTATTGCCCCCTCTGAGCCCGTCTTGTACCGGGAGGGCAGGGCCGCTCCCGTTGTGCCGACAGGTGAAGTATGCAGTCTTCCACCGCCGAACAATGCGTCAAAGTCTCCTTGGCCGAACGGAGCTATGACATTGTCATCAAGGCCGGCCTTCTGCATGAGATCGGTGGCCGACTCCGGGGCATCGGGTGTTCCGGAAAAGTTGCCGTCATCACGAATCCGGTGGTAGGCCGCCTTTATGGAAAGGCCGCGCTGCGCTCGCTGAAAGCGGCCGGGTATCAGGTCGCGGTGATCCTGGTGCCGGACGGCGAGCGAGCGAAGACCTTACGCTGGACGGCGGCCATTCTGAATCGCTTGGCCAAGGAACGATTCGAACGTGGTTCTTTCGTCGTTGCCTTGGGCGGCGGAGTGGTCGGCGACTTGGCCGGGTTTGCCGCGGCCTTGTTTGTGCGGGGAATTCCCTTTGTGCAGGTGCCCACCACGCTCGTGTCCCAGGTGGATTCAAGCGTCGGCGGCAAGACAGGAGTCAATCATGCCTTGGGCAAGAATCTGATCGGCGCCTTCCACCAGCCGAGGCTGGTGCTGATTGATCCGACGACGCTCGGCACGTTGCCGACGCGCGAATGGGTCGCTGGGTTGGCCGAAGTGATCAAATACGGCATGATCGAAGATGCGGAGTTTTTTACCTATATCGAGCGACATATGAAAGAACTGCTGGCGATGGAGCCGAGCCGAGTCGTGCACATTGTCACTCGCTCCTGCCAGATTAAGGCATCGGTGGTGATGGAGGACGAACGGGAGTCCGACCGGAGACGTGTGCTCAACTATGGCCATACGGTGGGGCACGCCCTGGAATCCCTTGGGGGCTATCGCAAGTTGATCCACGGCGAGGCGGTGGCCATTGGCATGGTTCAAGAAGCCAGTCTGGCCAGGCATCTTGGCCTCTGTTCGCAGGCCCTGGTGGGTCGTCAGCGGTCCCTGGTGCGCGCGGCCGGATTGCCTGATACCTTGCCTGTGGCGCGATTTTCTGAATTGTGGGGCGCCATGCAGCATGATAAGAAGATGGCCGGCGGCCGATTGCACTGCGTGCTGCCGGTCCAGGTCGGCCGTGTCACGATCGTCCCCATTGAACGGCCTGCCGTGAAGGAATGGTTTTCGAACCTTGGGCGTGAGGCGCGATCCTAACCGGAAATTCTATGGCGACGAAGCGTCCTCAATCCGTCCAGGCTTTGGAACGCGCCTTGCGTGAAAAAACGCGCGAGGTCGATGTTCTGCACCGCATCAGTGAATCGATTAGCGCGACGTTGGACCTCGAGGCGGTGCTGCGGCACATCGTCGAGATGGTCGTCGAGGTGACCAGGGCCGATGCCTGTCTCTTGTATTTGCTCTCCGAGAGCCGCGAGGAGTTAATCCTGCGGGCCTCCAAGAACCCCCATCCCAAGCTGATCGGGCGGATTACGATCGGTCTCGGTGAGGGGATCACCGGCTGGGTGGCGCGCGAGCGGACGCGTGTGGTGATTCCCAGCAACGCCAATGACGACCCCCGGTTCAAGTTTTTTCATAATCTTCCGGAAGACCGGTATCAGGCATTCGTGTCGGTGCCCATCCTGACCAAAAAAGAAGTGGTGGGCGTAATCAATGTGCAGCACAAGCGGCCCAAACGGTACCGGCCCGACGAGTTGGCGCTTTTAACCACGATTGCGAATCAGGTCGGCGGGGCGATTGAGAACGCCCGTCTCTATGCGGAGATGTCGCGCAAGGCGCTCCAGGTGGATACCCTCTCCCAAGTCTCTGAGACCGTGGCCTCGAACCGTTTGATCGAGGATGTCTTGCAGTTGATCGTTACGATGACCGCGCAGATGATGAACTCGAAGATCTGTTCGATTATGTTATTGGAGCCGGCCTCAGGAGAGCTGCGCATTATGGCGACTCAGAGCCTGAGCGAACAGTACCGCCGGAAGCCCAGCTTGAAGCTGGGGCAAAGCATCAGCGGCCGCGCGGTGCAGGAGCGCCGATCCATCATTGTGCCGGATGTCACCAAGGAACGGGACTACATGTATCCGGAGATGGCGCGAAGAGAAGGGCTCTGTTCCTTGCTTTCCGTGCCCATGCTGATTCGAGATCGGGCGGTCGGCCTGATCAACAGTTATACCTCCGTCCCGCATAGCTTTACGTCGGAAGAGATCAAGGTTCTGCAGGCCATTGCCAATCAGGCGGCGATCGCGATCGAGAACACCAAGCTGGTGGAAAAGTCCTTTGAAATGCAAGAGGCGCTCGAGGTGCGGAAGCTGGTGGAACGGGCCAAGGGCAGTCTGATGCAAGCCAAGGGGATATCGGAAGAGGAGGCGTTTCGGCTGATGCAACGGCAAAGCATGGATACCCGCAAGTCCATGCGCGAGATCGCCGAGGCGGTGATCCTGGCCATCGGGATTGATCGGCATACCGGCAGTCGAGACCTCAATAGGCCTTGACAGGTTCTCGGATGCGGTGCTATAAGCCCCCTAGTAATGCGCGGGGGGGAACAAGGGCGTTTCCCGGGTGTATGTAGCCGGCTCCAATCGTGCCGGAGATCAGGACGATGACGTCCTCGGCCCCAGATAGTGAACGGGGGCGGAGGGCGTTTTTTTTTGCCCCGGATGGAGCGAGGTCGGGCTTGCGACGGTTTCGCATCGCCATGGTACAGATGAATTCGACCGTCGGGGACCTGCCGGGGAATGTGCGGCGCGTCACCGGATGGCTGCGGGAGGCCCGAAAGGCCCGGGTCGATCTGGTCGCTTTTCCGGAACTGGTGATTACCGGCTATCCCCCGGAAGATTTGCTGTTGAATCCGAAGTTTCTGAGTGATAGCAAACGTGCGTTGCGGGAGGTGGCCACGCATTGTCGCGGTCTCAATGCCGTGGTGGGCTGCGTGAGCGAAGGGGCGGTGTCTGAAAGTCGGCCCGCGCCTCCCGGGGTTGTGTCTGTCGGAGCACAGGAAATCTGCAATGCCGCAGCCGTCATTGCGGACCGACGTCTGGTCGCGACGTATGGCAAGCGGTATTTGCCCAATTACGGAGTGTTCGACGAGCGCCGGTACTTCCATCCGGGCCGACGCATTCCGGTGATCGTGCTGAACGGAACCACCGTCGGAGTCAATATTTGCGAGGACATTTGGTTTCCGGATGGACCGACCCGCGTTCAAGCGATGGCCGGTGCTGAAGTGATCGTGAACATCAACGCCTCGCCGTTTCATGTGAGCAAGACCAGGCTGCGCGAGCAGATGCTGGCGACCCGTGCGAGGGAGAATGGGGTGATCGTTACCTATACCAACACCATCGGGGGGCAGGACGAGTTGGTGTTCGATGGAAACAGCCTGGTCTTTGACCAAGGCGGCGAGGTGATTCTTCGCGGGAAGGCGTTCGAAGAGGACTTTCTGATCGCCGATCTGGACGTTGGGGCGGTGGCCCGCGCGCGCATGGGCCAAGTCCGCCGAAAATGGGCCGCCGGGCGGTCTTTGGCTGACGTAGACCGGATCGTCGTGTCCGGTCCTTCTGCGGTGAGGAATCGCGCGCCGGTCATGCCGGCGGAGCCGGTTCCCCTCGATCCTGTGGAGGAAGTCTATCAGGCGCTGACCCTTGGAGTCCGGGATTACGTGCGGAAGAACGGGTTTGGCCAGGTGGTGATCGGGCTCAGCGGCGGTGTGGACTCGGCCCTCACGGCGGCCATTGCGGTGGATGCGCTGGGCTCAAAAAATGTCGTAGGGGTCTTCATGCCGTCTCCATACACTTCCCGCGACAGTCGTGAAGATGTCGCCGAGCTGGCGGAGCGTTTGGCGATCAGGACCCGTACCATCCCGATCACCCGAACGTTCCGATCCTACCTGCGATCCTTGGCAGCGTCGTTTGAGGGGCGTCGATCCGATACAACCGAGGAAAATCTGCAAGCCAGGATTCGCGGCAATTTGTTGATGGCGCTCTCGAATAAGTTCGGGTATCTCGTCCTGACCACGGGCAACAAGAGCGAGATGAGCGTGGGGTATGCGACGCTCTATGGAGACATGGCCGGAGGGTTTGCGGTGATCAAAGACGTCCCGAAGACGATGGTCTACGACCTTGCGCGCTTGCGCAATCGTCGGGCTTCGGGAGGAGCGGTGATCCCCAAGCGGACCATCGAACGGGCGCCGACCGCGGAGTTGGCTCCGGGGCAGAAAGACGAGGATTCCCTGCCCCCCTATGTAGTGTTGGACCCGATTCTCAAAGCCTATGTGGAAGAAAACAAGTCGGCGGAAGAAATCATTGCGATGGGGTTCGATCCGGGCACCGTCTGCCGGGTGATCAGGCTGGTAGACGGCAGCGAGTACAAGCGGCGGCAGGCGCCGATCGGGATCAAGATCACGCATCGGGCTTTCGGCAAGGATCGCCGCATGCCGATCACGAATGGCTACCGGGGGCATTAACCCAAGGCGGAGGCCGAAGGTGGCTCGGTTAGGGTGATGGAACTCCGCAGCCAAGTCGGCAAGGAGGGGATGTGAGACAAACGACGGGGTATGGAGTGTTGGTTCTGACTGCCGGTCTGGGGGGGGTGCTGACGGCGGCCCCTGCCTGGGCCCAGGCTGGCCTCGCGAGGGACAGCGGGGATACGGCCTGGATGCTGGCCTCTACGGCGTTGGTCTTGATCATGATCGTACCGGGCTTGGCCCTGTTTTACGGGGGGCTCGTCCGGAGCAAGAACGTCTTGAGTACGGTCATGCACAGTTTCATCGTCTTGTGTCTGGTGAGCGTAATCTGGGTCCTCTTCGGGTACAGCCTGGCTTTTGGCCCCGATCGAGGCGGTGTGATCGGCAGTCTGGATTGGGCAGGGTTAAGCGGAGTCGGGGCCCAGCCCCATCCCCTCTACGGGGCGACCATCCCGCACGGGGTGTTCATGTTGTTTCAACTGATGCTGGCGGCTCTCACGCCGGCCTTGATTACCGGGGCGTTTGCGGAGCGGATCCGCTTCAGCGCCGTGCTGCTGTTTACCGCCTTATGGTCGATTTTTATCTATTCTCCCCTGGCTCATTGGATCTGGGGCGGGGGGTGGTTGAGCAAGATGGGAGGCCTGGATTTTGCCGGAGGGGCCGTTGTCCATATCAGCGCCGGGGCTTCTGCCCTGGCTTGTGCCTTGGCGGTGGGCCGCCGTCGGGGCTGGAGAACCGACTATATGCCCCCGCACAACCTGCCCTTTGTGCTCCTGGGAACCGGATTGCTCTGGTTCGGCTGGTTCGGCTTTAACGGGGGAAGCGCCAGGGGGGCCAATGCCGTCGCCATGGGAGCGTTGATTGCCACCCAGGTTGCGGCGGCTGCATCGGCGCTGACCTGGATGACCGTGGAGTGGATGCATCGGGGCAAACCCACCGTACTGGGCGTGGCCAGCGGAGCGGTGGCCGGTCTGGCCGCGGTGACCGGGGTTGCCGGTTACATCGGGCCTTTGTGGGCCATGGTGATCGGAATGATCGCCGGTGCGCTCTGCTATTTCGCCATTGTTTGGAAGGGCCGGATCGGCTACGATGACGCACTCGACGTCGTCGGGATCCACGGAATCGGGGGAGTGATCGGAGTCTTGGCGACCGGATTTGTGGCCTCCAAAGGGCTGAATCCGGCTGCTGCGGACGGTCTCTTCTTCGGCAATCCAGCCCAAGTCGGCGTGCAGGGTCTGACGGTGCTGGCGGTGTCGCTGTACGCCTTCGTCGGGACCTACGTCATTCTCAAACTGGTCGACGGTTCGATGGGGTTGCGGATCACCCCCGAACAGGAAGCCACGGGTCTGGATCTCAGCCAGCACAACGAGCGGGCCTATTCATGACGCGTCGTTCGTAAGGAGCGCGAGGAGGCGGGTATGAAACTAGTCGAAGCGATCATCAAACCGTTCAAGCTGGATGAGGTCAAAGATGCCTTGCTGGAGATCCTATCGCGGCACGGAATACACCATCGAATTCGTTCCGAAGGTGAAAATCGAGGTGGCGGTGACCGACGCGCAAGTGCCGCGCGTGATCGAGACCATTACCCGCAGCGCCAAGACGGGGAGCATCGGGGACGGGAAGATCTTCGTGCGCGACCTGGGCGCGGCGGTTCGCATCCGCACGGGAGAAACGGGAGAAGGGGCGCTGTGACCCTACGTTCCGAGAGCCAAGCCGGGGTCGGTCTGCTGAAGGGAGCGGAGGCCAATGCCGCCGCGGCGCTGCTCGTGGAGCAGCGGCAGGTCCTCAAGCAACGGCTTGAAGCCGGCGCGTCCGGCGGCGAGGTGCTGGCTGCGTTGACCGAACTGGTGGACGGGTTGATCATCGGCCGGTACCGCAATGTAGTGCGCCAGGGGGGCGACGAAACGCTGCTGGCCGGTTCCCAGTACTGCTGTTTGGTGGCGCTAGGGGGCTATGGCCGGCGGGAGCTGGCGCCGCATTCGGACATCGATGTGATGTTCCTCTATCGACCGGAGGCGGGCCAGGTCGCTTCGTCCTTGTCGAGTCAAGTGCTCCACCACCTGTGGGACCTAAGTTTTCAGGTGGGTCACAGCGTCCGGACCGTACAGGATTGCATCGAGCTGGCGACGGAGGATCTCACCATTCGGACCTCCATGATGGAGTCGCGCTTTCTGGTCGGCAGCGCAGCCTTGTTTCAGGAGTTTCATCGCCGGTATTTCCGCCAGGTCGTTGCGCGGGGCGCCGATCGCTTTATCGAGCAGAAGATCGAAGAACGACGCCGCGAATACGACAAGTTCGGCGAGACGGTGTATCTGCTCGAACCCAATGTAAAGAAAAGCAAGGGCGGGCTGCGCGATCTGCACGTCCTGCAGTGGGTTGGATTGGCCCGGTATCAGGCCGCCACGCTCCAAGAGTTGGCCGATCGCGGCATCTTGTCCCGGCGGGACTTTCAAGCGTTGGTGGACGCGCGCGAGTTCCTCTGGCGCATCCGGGCCATGCTGCATTTCGGCGCCGGCATGGGCCAGGAAATCCTGACGTTTGATGAGCAGGTTCGCCTGGCGGCCCAATTAGGGTTCCAGGATCAATCCCATCTGCTGGCGGTCGAGCAGTTTATGCAGCAGTACTACCGCCATACCATGGGGCTCCATGAGATCTCCAGCCGGTTCGTCGACCGGTGCCGGAGCCTATCGGTGTGGCAGAAGCTGGCTCAACTCCTTCCTTCTCCAAGGGTGGAAGGAACCTTCATTGTCGCCGGGCAGCAGCTGACCGTGCCTCCGGAGTTGCGGAGCCGATTTCTGGACGGCCCGGAACTGCTCCTGCGGCTGTTCGAACTTGCCGGAACGCGGCGGTTGCGGATCGACACGGATTTGCTGGAGGACATTCACCGGCATATGGACTCGGTTTCCGGCGAGGCTTTCCGCACCCCCGAGGTGAGTCGCCGGTTTCTGAAGATCCTCGGGGGGCCGGGGGCGGTGGCCAGTACGCTGGAAGCGATGCACCGCGCGCACTTGCTGGAGAAGCTGATCCCCGTGTTTGCCACGGTCCGGGGGTTGATGCAGTTCAACCAGTACCACAAGTACACGGTCGATGAGCACAGCCTGCTGGCCGTGGCCAAAGCGGAGGCCCTGGGGGAGGCGCCAGGCCTGCTCGGCGAGGTATGCCGTGAGATCAAGCGCAAGGACCTGCTGCACTTGGCGGTGCTGCTCCACGATCTCGGCAAGGGGCGCGAAGAGGATCATAGCGAAGTGGGCAAAGCGATCGCCGAGGACACCGCGGCGCGACTGGGCTTCGATGAGCAGGAAACCAGAACGCTGGTCTTCTTGGTCCATCAGCACCTGTTGATGGCCCACACGGCGTTCCGCCGCGACCCCTACGACGAAAAAGTTCTTCTTCCGTTCGCTCGCACGGTTGGAACCGCGGAGGTCCTCCGCAAGCTGCTGGTTCTGACGGCGGCCGATATCGCAGCGGTGGGCCCGGGGGTCTTGACCAAGTGGAAGGAATCCCTGCTGGCCGAGCTGTACCTTCGCGCCTTGCCGGAGGTGTCGGGGGATCGGACATCGGCTGTCAGCGGCGCCCGCCTTGATGCCATTGCCCGAGAGGTGGCCAGGGAAGCGGACCCTGCCGGCCTTGCCGACATGGACCCTGCTTGGATCGAGTCTCAATTGGCCCAGTTTCCCTTGCGCTATGTCTTTGGGACCCTACCGGGGCGCATCGCGGTGCATCTGGCGGCAGTGCGGCAGTTGACTCCGGGAGACGTCTTGGTCAAAGACAGTTTCAACGCGCCGCTGGGGACCTCCGAATATACGGTGATTACCACCGATGAGGTGACTCCCGGGCTGTTCTCGAAAATTGCCGGCGTGATGGCGGCCAAGGGGCTGCAGATTTTGGATGCGCAGATCGTCACCCGGCAGGATGGGATCGTCGTCGATACGTTCCAGGTGGTGGACCTGGACTATGCCGAAGCTCCTCCTTCAGACCGGCGGGCAGCCATCGCGGACGCCATCGTCCAGGTGTTGAAGGGAGCTGTATCGGTCGATGCGCTGATGGCTCAGGGGGGAAGGCTGCCTTCCTCCAAGCCGCTTCCGGCCCATCGGCAGCCCACGGAGGTTCAGGTGGATAACGAAACCTCGGATCGCCTGACCATCCTGGACGTGTTTGCGGATGACCGACAGGGCTTGTTATACGTCATCACCCATGCGATTTTCAAGCTGGGGCTCTCCGTGCACGCGGCGCGCATTTCGACCAGGCTGGACCAGGTGGCGGACGTGTTTTACGTGACGGATCGGCAAGGACAGAAGGTCACCGATCAGGAGTTTCTCGAAACGGTTCGGATTCGAATCAAAGACGACGTCGGACGGTTCCTCGGCGAGCCAGCCGGGCAGCAGGCGGACGTGTCATCCCTCTCACTCTCATCGTAACGGCGATCTGAAAGGAGGCTCGGAATGAATCCCCGCGAGGTACTGGAGTTTGCCAAGAAGCACAAGGTGCAGATCGTGGATCTGAAATTTGTGGATCTGATCGGGACGTGGCAGCATTTCAGCATTCCCGTCAACGAGTTGACCGAAGGCCTGTTCAAAGACGGGTCCGGCTTGGACGGGTCGTCGATTCGCGGCTGGAAGGCCATCAACAACAGCGACATGCTGGTGGTGCCGGATCCTGAAACGGCCTGCCTCGACCCCTTTTGCGCCGTGCCGACGTTGAGCCTGGTCGGCAACGTGGTCGATCCGATCACGCGCGAAACGTATGACCGCGATCCCCGGTTCATTGCGCAGAAAGCGGAGAAACATCTGCAGAGCACCAAGATCGGCGACATCTCCTATTGGGGGCCGGAAGCCGAATTCTTCATTTTCGATCATGCCCGTTACGACCAGACGAGCCACAGCGGCTACTACTTCATCGATTCGGACGAAGGCGTCTGGAACATGGGGCAGGAGGGCGTGAATTTGGGCGGCAAGATCCGTCACAAGGAAGGGTACTTCCCGGTCCCGCCGACTGACACCCAACAGGATATCCGCAGCGAGATGATTCTGGAAATGGAACGGGCCGGCATCTCGATCGAGAAGCACCATCACGAAGTGGCGACGGCGGGACAAGCCGAAATCGATATCCGGTTCGACTCGCTGGTTCGGACGGCCGACAAGATGATGATGTACAAGTATATCGTCAAGAACGTGGCGCGCCGCCACGGCAAGACGGTGACCTTCATGCCGAAGCCCATCTTCGGGGACAACGGGTCCGGCATGCACACTCACCAGAGCATCTGGAAAGAGGGCAAGCCTCTGTTCGCCGGGAAAGAGTATGCGGGCGTATCGCAGCTCTGCCTGAACTATATCGGCGGCATTCTGAAGCATGCGCCGGCGTTGGCCGCCTTTACGAACCCGACGACCAATTCCTACAAGCGCCTGACGCCGGGGTTTGAAGCGCCGGTGTTGCTGGCCTATTCCAGCCGCAACCGGTCGGCTGGAATCCGCATTCCCATGTATTCGCCGAGTCCCAAGGCAAAGCGGATCGAGGTGCGATTCCCGGATCCCGGCGCCAATCCGTACCTCGCCTTCGCGGCGATGCTCATGGCGGGCCTGGACGGGATCGAAAACAAGATCAACCCGGGAGAACCGGCCGAGAAGGATCTCTACGATCTCGAGGCCAAGGAGGCCTCCAAGATTCGGACCATGCCGGGCAGTCTGGACGAAGCGCTCAATCACCTCGAGAAGGACCATCAGTTTCTCCTGAAGGGCGGGGTGTTCAGCGAGGATTTGATCGAAGCCTGGATCGGCTACAAGCGGACGAAAGAGGTCGATACCATGCGGCTGCGGCCGCACCCCTACGAGTTCTTTCTCTACTATGACGTGTAGGGGGTGAGACAAGGCGGTCGGGCC
>Ga0194128_10002149_pt1 | contig 32500 bp, 44 predicted proteins | sample TA2KigCa65mmetaG_FD_148650 | JGI IMG/M metagenome (GOLD analysis project Ga0194128, IMG submission 148650) | Freshwater microbial communities from Lake Tanganyika, Tanzania - TA2015037 Kigoma Deep Cast 65m | ecosystem: Environmental > Aquatic > Freshwater > Lake | place: Tanzania: Lake...
GGGGGACAACGTGACGATGGCGATCGAGCTGATCACGCCGATCGCGATGGAGAAGGAGCTGCGGTTCGCGATCCGGGAGGGCGGGCGGACGGTCGGCGCCGGCGTCGTCACCGAGATCGAGGGCTAGGACATGGCCACCGTCGTCACCGATCAGAAGATTCGCATCCGCCTGAAGGCGTACGACCACCACCTCCTCGATCGTTCGGTGAAGGAGATCGTGGAGAACGTGCGCGGGACCGGTGCCAGGGTGTCCGGCCCGGTGCTGCTGCCGACGATCATCAATCGGTGGACGGTGCTCCGCTCCCCGCACGTGGACAAGACGTCGCGCGAGCAGTTCGAGATGCGCACGCACAAGCGCCTCCTCGACATCGTCGACCCGACCCCCCAAACCGTCGACTCGCTGATGAAGCTCGACCTGCCCGCCGGCGTGGACGTCGAGATCAAGCTCTAGGGACAAGAGAATGGCGCGCAAGGAAGGATTGATCGGCCGCAAGGTCGGGATGACGCAGGTCTTCGGCGACGACGGCAGTCACGTCCCGGTCACCGTCATCCAGGCCGGGCCGTGCACGGTGACCGCGGTCCGCACGAAGGCGACGGACGGCTACGACGCGCTCCAGCTCGGCTTCGAGGCGAAGAAGAAGAACGTGACGAAGCCGATGCAGGGGCACTTCAAGAAGCTCGGCGTCGGCGCGGTCGGCGTCGTCCGCGAGCTGCGCCTCGACAAGAAAGCGGCCGAGAGCCTCGGCAACTACACCGTCGGCCAGAACATCGGCGTCGACATCTTCACGCCCGGCGAGCTCGTCGACGTCGTCGGCGTCACCAAGGGCAAGGGCTTCCAGGGCGGCGTGAAGCGCCATAACTGGAAAGGCGGCGAGGCGACCCACGGATCGATGTTCCATCGCGCCCCGGGCTCGATCGGCGCCTCGTCGGATCCCTCGCGCGTGTGGCCGGGCCACAAGCTGCCGGGACGCATGGGCGGCGATCGGCGCACGGTGCTGAACATCAGCGTGGTCCGCGTGCTGTCCGAGCAGAACCTGGTCCTCGTGCGCGGCGCGGTGCCCGGCGCCAACGGCTCGCTCGTCGTGGTGCGCAAGAGCGTCAAGACGACCAAGGTGACGCAGAAGGGCGCGGACAGGAAATAATGGCCAGCCTCAAGGTGGTGGACGCGAAGGGCAAGCAGACCGGCAGCCTCGAGCTGAAGTCGGACGTCTTCGACGCCGTCAACGCGCCCGTCCTGCATCAGGCCGTGGTGCGCGAGCTCGCCGATCGCCGCGTCGGCACCCACGACACCAAGGGCCGCAGCGAGGTGTCCGGCGGCGGCAAGAAGCCGTGGAAGCAGAAGGGCACGGGGCGCGCGCGGCAGGGCTCGATCCGCGCGACGCAGTGGAAGGGCGGCGGCAAGCCGTTCGGTCCGACGCCGCGCAGCTACGACAAGGACATGCCGCGCGAGATGCGCCGCGAAGCGCTGCGCTCCGCGGTGGCCGCGCGTGTGACCGACGGCGTGACCGTCGTCGAGGCGCTGTCCGCCGCCGACGGCAAGACGAAGTCGCTCGTGACCGCGCTGGCCGCGATCGGCGTGACGCCCGAGCAGCGCACGCTCGTCGTCGCGAACGCGCTCGGCGACCCGCTGCGGCGCGCCGCGCGCAACGTGTCGTGGCTCACGGTGACGACGCCCGGCCACGTGTCCACGTACCAGCTCATGCAGGCCCGGCAGGTGGTCTTCGAGCGCCCGGCGCTGCTGGCCCTCGAGGAGGCGCTGTCGCGATGAGCCGGACCCCGCGCGAGATCATCGTCCGCCCGCTGATGACCGAGAAGAGCATGCGGCAGAAGGAAGAGCAGAACCAGGTGACGTTCCGCGTGACGCCCGACGCCAACAAGGTGGAGATCCGCAACGCGGTGGAGCAGGTCTTCAACGTCAAGGTGACGGACGTCCGCACCGCGTCGTTCGAGGGGAAGCTGAAGCGCATGGGACGCCACGTCGGCCGCCGGGCGAACTGGAAGAAGGCGATCGTGACGCTCGCTGAGGGTCACAAGATCGAGCTCGTGGAAGGGGCGTAGAGCATGCCGATCCGGACCGTCAAGCCGACGTCCCCCGCGCGCCGCTACCTCACGTACGTCACGTACGACGAGATCACCAAGACCGAGCCGGAAAAGGGTCTGCTCTCGCCGAAGACGCGGACGAACGGCCGCAACAACATGGGCCGCATCACCGTCCGGCACCGCGGTCGCGGCCACAAGCGGATGCTCCGCACGGTCGACTTCCGCCGCGAGAAGTTCGGCATCCCCGCGCGCGTCGCCGCGATCGAGTACGACCCGAACCGGTCGGCGCACCTCGCGCTCCTGTTCTACGCCGACGGCGAGAAGCGCTACATCATCGCGCCGCACGGCCTCAAGGTCGGCGACTCCGTGATGTCGGGTCCGCAGGCGGACATCCTCCCCGGCAACGCGCTGCCGATCCGCAACATCCCGATGGGCACGCTCGTCCACAACATCGAGCTGCAGCGTGGACGCGGCGCGCAGATGTGCCGCAGCGCCGGCGCGCAGGCGCAGCTCCTCGCGAAGGAAGGCGACCGCGCGACGCTGAAGCTGCCGTCGGGCGAGGTGCGGTTCGTGAACATCGAGTGCATGGCCACCGTCGGCCAGGTCGGCAACCTCGATCACGAGAACGTCTCGGTCGGCAAGGCCGGGCGCGTGCGCTGGAAGGGCTTCCGCCCGACGGTGCGCGGCACCGTCATGAACCCCGTCGACCACCCGATGGGCGGCGGCGAGGGCAAGGGCAAGGGCAACCATCCGATGACCCCGTGGGGCAAGCCCACCAAGGGGTACAAGACACGTCGCGGCGCGAGGCCGTCGGACCGCGACATCATCACCCGGCGGAAGAAGTAGGAGCCCTCATGGGACGTTCGCTGAAGAAGGGCCCGTTCATCGACGAGAAGCTCATGGAGCGGATCGAGGAGCTCAACCGCACCCGCCAGAAGAAGGTCCTCAAGACCTGGGCGCGGCGCTCGACGATCTCGCCGGAGTTCGTCGGCCATACGCTCGCCGTCCACAACGGCAAGAAATTCATCCCGGTGTACGTGACGGAGAACATGGTCGGTCACCGGCTCGGCGAGTTCGCGCTCACGCGGACGTTCAAGGCCCACGGCCAGGCCGAGAAGAGCGCCGCGTCGCCGACGGGCAAGTCGTAGCATGCGCACCGTCGCCACCGCCCGCTTCGTCCGCGTGTCCGCCCGCAAGGCGCGCCTGGTCCTCGACCAGATTCGCGGCCGCTCGGTGGGGGAGGCGCTCGCGACGCTCCAGTACACGCCGCGCTCGGCGGCGCGCCTCGTGGAGAAGGTGCTGCGCTCCGCCGTCGCCAACGCCGAGCACAACCACCAGGTGCGCGATCTCGACGCGCTCCGCGTCCACTACGCGATCGCCGACGGCGGGCCGTCGCTCAAGCGCGTGCAGCCGCGCGCGATGGGCCGCGCGTTCTTCATCAAGCACCGGACGAGCCACCTGACGATCGGCGTGAGCGACGAGGTCAACGGTGTGGTACCGCTCGCGCCGCCGCGCCACATGCGCCGGCCGGAGCGCCGGCCCGAGGCCGAGCGCGCGACCGCGCCGGCCGCCGCGCCCGCGCGCGATGCCGAGAAGGCCGAGACGAAGCCACGCGCCCGCCGGGCGCCCGCCGCGCGCGGCCGCAGCGCCGCCGGCGGCAAGGGCAAAGGCAAGGGCAAGGGGAGCAGGTAGACCTATGGGTCAGAAGACGCATCCGATCGGCTTCCGCCTCGGCACGACGCGGACGTGGAGCTCGCGCTGGTTCGCCACGAAGAACTACGCGGCGCTGCTCCACGAGGACGTGAAGATCCGGCGCTTCATCAAGGACCAGCTCTACCACGCGGGCATCTCGCGCATGGACATCGAGCGGTCGGCGAACCGCTGCCGCATCACGATCTTCACCGCGCGGCCCGGCATCATCATCGGCCGCAAGGGCTCCGAGGTGGAGAAGCTGAAGAACGAGCTGCAGACGCGCACGGGCAAGGAGGTCTACCTCAACATCGAGGAGGTCATCCACCCGGAGCTCGACGCGCAGCTCGTGTCCGAGAACGTCGCCCTGCAGCTCCAGAAGCGCGTGGCGTTCCGCCGCGCGATGAAGAAGGCCGTGACGTCCGCCCTGCGGCTCGGCGCGGACGGCATCCGGATCGCCTGCGCGGGACGGCTCGGCGGCAGTGAGATCGCGCGACGGGAGTGGTACCGCGACGGGCGCGTGCCGTTGCATACGCTGCGTGCCGACATCGATTTCGGGATGGCGACCGCCCACACGACGGCCGGCACGATCGGCGTGAAGGTGTGGATCTTCAAGGGCGAGGTGCTGCGGCCCGTGGCGGCGGCGGAGGCGTAGGAGTCCGACCATGCTGATGCCCAAGCGGGTCAAGTACCGGAAGGCGCAGCGGGGCAACATGCGCGGCAAGGCGTATCGCGGCTCCACGCTGGCGTACGGCGAATTCGGTCTGAAGGCGCTCGAGCCCGGCTGGGTGACCAACCGGCAGATCGAGGCCGCGCGCGTGGCGCTCACGCGCAGCTTGAAGCGCGGCGGCAAGGTGTGGATCCGGATCTTCCCGGACAAGCCCGTGACGAAGAAGCCGGCCGAGACCCGCATGGGGAAGGGCAAGGGCAACCCCGAGGAATGGGTCGCGGTGGTGAAGCCCGGCCGGATCCTCTACGAGATGGAAGGGGTCTCCCAGGACGTGGCCAAGGAAGCCTTCCGCACGGCCGCGCAGAAGATCGGCATCACGACCAAGTTCATCACGCGCACGAGAGCGCTATGAAGCCGGCCAAGTGGCGGGACCTGTCGGACGACGAGCTGGACCAGAAGGTGCGCGAGCTGTCCGAGGAGATCTTCAACCTCCGCTTCCAGCTCTCCATGGGGGTCGCGAAGAACCCCTCGCGCATCGGTCTGGCCCGGCGGGATCTGGCGCGCGCCAAGACCGTGCAGGGCGAGCGCGCGGCGAAGGCGACGAAAGGATAGACGGCCGTGGGTGAGCGCAAGACGAAGGAAGGCGTGGTCGTCAGCGACGCCATGCAGAAGACGCGGGTGGTGCGGATCGAGCGGGTGTACCGCCATCCCCAGTACCAGCGCGTGATCCGCATGTCGAAGAAGCTGAAGGCGCACGACGAGGCGAACGCGAGCAAGGTGGGCGACCGGGTCCTCATCGAGGAGACGCGGCCGCTCTCCAAGGAGAAGCGCTGGAGGATCCGCGAGATCCTCGGCAGCCCCGCGCGATGATCCAGCCGCGCTCCATGCTCGACGTGGCCGACAACTCCGGCGCCAAGAAGGTGCAGTGCATCCGCGTGATGGGCGGCGCGAACAAGCGCTACGCCTCCCTCGGCGACACCGTGATCGTCGCGGTCAAGGAAGCGGTCCCGGACGGCACCGTGAAGAAGGGCGAGGTGGCGCGCGCCGTCGTCGTCCGCACGGTGAAGGAAGTCCGTCGCAAGGACGGCTCGTATATCCGCTTCGACCGCAACGCCGTCGTGCTCATCAGGCCCGACGAGAACCCGGTCGGCACGCGCATCTTCGGCCCGGTCGCGCGCGAGCTGCGCGAGCGGCAGTTCACCAAGATCATCTCTCTCGCTCCGGAGGTCATCTAGGTCATGGCAGGCAGTCACGTGCGACGGGGCGACACCGTGGGCGTCATCGCGGGCCGCGAGCGCGGCAAGCGGGGCAGGGTCCTGCGCGTGATCCCCGACAAGAGCCGCGTCCTCGTCGAGAAGATCAACATGATCAAGAAGCACCAGCGGCCGACGCAGAAGGTCCGCCAGGGCGGGATCATCGAGCGGGAGGGCGCGCTCGCTCTCTCGAACGTGCTCCTGGTCTGCAACCGCTGCGACCGCCCGGTGCGCACGGGCATCAAGCTTCTCGCCGACGGCCGCAAGGCCCGCGTGTGCAAGCGCTGCGGCGAGTCGGTCGACAAGGGATAAGCCATGGCGAAAGCACCCGCGGCTCCGCAGAAACCGCAGGCCGGCGGCGGCAAGGCTCCGGCCGGCAAGGGACAGCCGCCGCAGCCCCGGCGCGGCGGCGGCAAGAAAGACGCGGCGCCCGCCGCGCCGCAGGCACGGCCGAAGCCGACCGGCGCCGTCCCCGCGCGGCTGAAGGACCGCTTCAGCACCACGATCCTGCCCGCGCTCATGAAGGAGCGCGGCTACACGAACCCGTGGGCGACGCCGCGGCTCAACAAGATCGTGGTGAGCATGGGCGTGGGCGAGGCGCGCGACAACGCGAAGATCATGGACTTCGCGGTGACGGACCTGCAGACGATCACCGGCCAGAAGCCGCTCATCACCAAGGCGAAGAAGTCGATCGCGAACTTCAAGCTGCGCGAGAACGTGCCGATCGGCGCGAAGGTCACCCTGCGCGGCGCCCGGATGTACGAGTTCTTCGACCGGCTCGTGAACGTGGCGCTCCCCCGCGTGCGCGACTTCAAGGGCGTGCCGCCGAAGGGCTTCGACGGGCGGGGCAACTACGCCATGGGCCTCCGCGAGCAGCTGATCTTCCCCGAGATCGTCTACGACAAGATCGACAAGGTGCGGGGCATGGACATCAACATCGTCACGACGGCGCGGACGGACGAGGACGCCAAGGCGCTCCTCACGCATCTCGGCATGCCGTTCAGGGAGTCGTAAGCACCATGGCGAAGACCTCGCTCATCGCGAAGTCGCAGCGTCCGCCCAAGTTTCCCACGCGGAAGTACCACCGCTGCAAGCTCTGCGGCCGGCCGCGCGGCTACATCCGCAAGTTCGAGCTGTGCCGCCTGTGCTTCCGGGAGCTCGCGCTCAAGGGCGAGATACCCGGCATCGTGAAGGCGAGCTGGTAGCGGCATGAAGAGCGATCCCGTCGCCGACCTCCTGACCCGCATCCGTAACGCCAGCCGCGCCGAGCACGAGAAGTGCGACATCCCCAGCTCCAAGCTGAAGGTGCGCGTCTGCGAGATCCTGAAGGACGAGGGGTTCATCAAGAACTTCCGCGTCCTCGAGGACCAGAAGCAAAACGTGCTGCGCGTCTACATGAAGTACGGGCCCGGCAACGAGAAGGTGATCTCCGGCCTCGTGCGCGTGTCGAAGCCCGGGCGGCGCGTCTACGTCACCCACGACAAGGTGCCGTCCATCCTCGCGGGGATGGGCGTGGCCATCGTCTCGACCTCGCGCGGTGTGGTGACCGACCGCACCGCGCGGCAGCAGAAGGTGGGCGGGGAAGTCCTCGCCTACGTGTGGTAGGGAGCCACTCATGTCCCGGATCGGCAAGAAGCCCATTCCGATTCCCGACGGGGTGAAGGTCTCCGTGGACGGCAACCTCGTCCGCGCGGAAGGCCCCAAGGGGAAGCTCGCGCAGCCGCTCTCGGTCGGGATGACGGCGAAGGTGGACGGGAAGGTGCTCACGATCGCCCGCGGCGACGACAGCCGCACGGCGCGCGCGCTCCACGGTCTCTGCCGCTCGCTCGTGGCCAACATGGTCCACGGCGTGAAGGACGGCTACGAGAAGAAGCTCGAGATCGTCGGCATCGGCTATCGCGCGCAGATGCAGGGCAAGAACATCCAGCTGGCACTCGGCTACTCGCACCCGGTGATCTTCCCGCTGCCCGAGGGCATCACCGCCGAGATCGAGAAGCAGGTGGCGGTGACGTTGAAAGGCGCGGACAAGGCGCTGCTCGGCCAGACGGCGGCGAAGCTCCGCGCGCTCCGGAAGCCGGATCCGTACAAGGGCAAGGGCATCAAGTACGCCGACGAGTTCATCCGCCGCAAGGTCGGCAAGAAGGCGGGGGCCAAGTAATGATCCTGCGCGATCGGCGCGGTCCGCGCGACATCCGCCACATCCGGCTGCGCGAGAAGGTGCGCGGCTCCGCGGCGCGTCCGCGGCTGGCGGTGTTCCGCTCCATCAACCACATCTACGCGCAGCTCGTGGACGACGACGCCGGCAAGACCGTGCTCGCGGTGGACAGCCGCAGCAAGGCGTTTCGCGAGGGCCACAAGAGCGGCGGCAACGTCGCGGCGGCGAAGGCCGTGGGCGAGCTGCTGGCGCAGAAGGCCAAGGCCGCGGGCGTGCAGATCGTCGTCTTCGACCGCGGCGGCTACAAGTACCACGGACGTGTGAAAGCCCTCGCCGACGCCGCGCGCGCCGGCGGCCTCACGTTTTAAGGGGAAAAGAGGAGCCTAGTGGCGGAAGCCAAGATCGATCCCAGTGCGCTCGAGCTGAACGATCGCGTCGTCGCCATCAACCGTGTCGCCAAGGTCGTGAAGGGCGGCCGGCGGTTCTCCTTCACCGCGCTGGTCGTCGTCGGAGATGGACGCGGGCACGTGGGAGTCGGACTCGGCAAGGCGCACGAGGTGCCGGAGGCGATCCGCAAGGCGGTCGAGCACGCGAAGAAGGACCTGATCTTCGTCCCGCTGCGCGACACCACGATTCCGTGCGAGATCACCGGCCACTTCGGCGCGGGTCGCGTGTTCCTCAAGCCCGCGGTCCCCGGCACGGGCGTCATCGCGGGCGGCGCGGTGCGGCCCGTCCTCGAGGCGGCGGGCGTGCAGGACATCCTCACGAAGACGCTCGGCACGAACAATCCTCACAACGTCCTCAAGGCGACGATCGACGCGCTCCGGCGCATCAAGCGGCTGCAAGACCTGCACGCCGTGCGGCGGCGCGCCGACGGCGATGGAGCGGAGGCGGCGGGTGCCCGGCAAGAAGCTTAAGGTCACGCTCAGGAAGAGCATCATCGGCATGAGCCCGAAGCAGGAGGCGACGGTGAAGTCGCTCGGGCTGCGCCGGATCAACCAGTCGGCGGTCCACGACGACACGCCGACCATTCGCTGGATGATCCATCACGTCCAGCACGCGGTGCAGGTGTCCGATGAGGCTTGAAGATCTCCGTCCGGCTCCCGGGTCGGTCAAGCGTCGCAAGCGCGTGGGCCGCGGGCCCGGCTCCGGGCACGGCAAGACGTCGACGAAGGGCCAGAAGGGGCTGAAATCCCGCTCGGGCGGCGGCACGCGCCCCGGCTTCGAGGGCGGGCAGATGCCGCTCTACCGGCGGATCCCGAAGCGCGGCTTCCTGCCCCACGGCGGCAAGACCGAGTACGCGATCGTCAATCTCAAGTCGCTCGAGCGCTTCGCGGCCAACAGCACCGTCGATCCCGACGCGCTCGCGGAGGCGCGCCTCATCCGGCGCAGCGGCCGCGACCGCGTGAAGGTCCTCGGGTCGGGTGAAGTGCCGCACGCGCTGACCCTGAGGGTGCACGCGGTCAGTGAATCGGCGCGCGCGAAGATCGAAGGCAAGGGCGGCCGGGTCGAATTGCTCGGCGCCGCGCAGGACGCCGCTTCGTGATCGAAGGCCTGCACAGCTTCGGCAACGTCTTCAAGATCCCCGAGTTGAAGCGCCGCGTCCTCATGACGGCGGTGCTGCTCATCGCGTATCGCATCGGCGCCCACGTGCCGACGCCGGGCATCGACGGTGCGGCACTCGCGCAGTTCTTCGACCAGGTCCAGGGCACGCTGCTCGGCATGGTCGACCTGTTCTCGGGCGGCAATCTCAGACGGCTGTCGATCTTCGCGCTCGGGATCATGCCGTACATCTCGGCGTCGATCATCCTGCAGCTGCTCACGGTCGTGATCCCGGCCCTCGAGCGGCTCGCCAAGGAAGGCGAGGCCGGGCGCAAGAAGATCACGCAGTACACGCGCTACGGCACGATCGTGCTGGCGCTCGTGCAGTCGATGGGCATCGCCTACGGGCTCGAGGGGATGAACAGCCCGACGGGCGCGCTCATCGTCCCGAACCCGGGCTGGGGCTTCCGGCTGCTCTGCATGATCACGCTCACCGCCGGTACCGCGCTGATCATGTGGATCGGCGAGCAGATCTCGGAGAAGGGCATCGGCAACGGCATCTCGCTGATCATCATGGCGGGCATCGTCGTGCGCCTGCCGTCGGCCATCGTCGCGTCCTACACGCTGATCACCACCGGCGAGCTCAAGCTCTTCGTCTTCGGCGCGCTCGTGGCGATGATGATCGCGGTGACCGCGGCGGTCGTCCTGATGCAGGAGGGCCAGCGGAAGATTCCGGTCCAGTACGCCAAGCGCGTGGTCGGGCGCCGCGTCTACGGCGGCCAGTCGACGCACATCCCGCTGCGCATCAACACCGCGGGCGTCATCCCGGTGATCTTCGCGTCGTCGCTGATCCTGTTCCCGGCCACGCTGACGCGCTTCGTGCCGCACCCGTGGATGCAGGCGATCTCGGACGCGCTCTCCCCGGGCCGCATGACCTACACCGTGCTCTACATGGGCCTGATCGTCTTCTTCGCCTACTTCTACACGGCGATCGTCTTCAACCCGGTCGACCTCGCCGACAACATGAAGAAGTACGGCGGCTTCATCCCGGGTGTGAGACCGGGCAAGAAGACCGCCGAGTACATCGACCGGACCCTGACCCGCATCACGCTCCCCGGGGCGCTCTTCCTGGCGTTGATCTCCGTCTTGCCCGACTTCCTGATCCAGTGGTTCAACGTGCCCTTCTACTTCGGCGGCACGAGCCTGCTGATCGTGGTCGGCGTCGCGCTCGACACCGTGCGCCAGATGGAGTCGCACCTGCTGATGCGCAACTACGAGGGGTTCCTCAAGAAGTCGCGCACGCGTCCCGCGAGCGCGTTCGGGCGGAGAACCTGACGGTGCGTCTGCTGTTCCTCGGGCCTCCCGGCGCCGGCAAGGGCACGCAGGCGAGCGAGCTCGCGCGCGAGTGGGGGATCCCGCAGGTGGCGACGGGCGACATGCTGCGCGAGGAGATGGCCGCGGGGACGCCGCTCGGGATCGAGGCCAAGCAGTACTACGACAAGGGCGACCTCGTGCCCGACGACGTCATCCTGCGCATGGTCGGCGAGCGCTTTCGCCGCCCGGACGCGGCGAAGGGCTTCATCCTCGACGGCTTTCCGCGCACGAACGCGCAGGCGGACGGCCTCGCGAAGATGCTCCAGCAGCTCGGGCAGAAGCTCGACAGCGTCATCTACTTCGACGTCGCGCAGCCGGAGCTCGTGCGGCGGCTCACCGGCCGGCGTCTCTGCCGGCAGTGCCAGACGCCGTACCACCTCGTGTCGGCGCCGCCGCGCAAGGCGGGCGTCTGCGACAAGTGCGGCGGCGAGCTCTACCAGCGGAAGGACGACGACGAGGCCACGGTGCTGAACCGGCTGCAGGTGTACGAGCGGCAAACCGCGCCGCTGCTCGACTACTACCGCAAGCGCGGCGTGCTGAAGACGATCGCGGCCGAGGGCGCGGTCGACAAGATCCGCCAGACGCTGCGCGAGCTCGCCGGGGCGCACCGGTGAGGGCCACCGGAGTGGCCCTGTGATCGTGCTCAAGTCCGAGCGCGAGATCGGCCTGATGCGTCGCAGCGGTCACATCCTCGCGGATGTCGTCCAGCTCATCCGCGACATGGTCAAGCCCGGCATGTCGACGCTCGAGGTCGACGACGCGGTCGAAGCCTTCATCCGCGAGTGCGGCGCACTGCCGGCGTTCAAGGGCTATCGCGGCTTTCCGGCGACGGTCTGCATCTCGATCAACGAAGAGGTCGTGCACGGCATCCCCTCCGCGCACCGGCGCATGAAGGAAGGCGACATCGTCGGGTTTGACCTCGGCTGTATCGTGGAAGGGTATTACGCCGACTGCGCGGTCACGCTGCCCCTGGGCGAGATCCCGCCGCGCGTGCAGGAATTGCTCGACGTCACCCGCGAGAGTCTCGAGCGGGCGATCGCCGAGTGCCGGCCGGGCCGTCGACTCTCCGACGTCTCCCACGCCGTGCAGCGGCACGTCGACCCCCACGGCTTCGGCATCGTGCGCACGTTCGTGGGCCATGGGATCGGCCGCGCGCTGCACGAGGAGCCGCAGGTGCCGAACTTCGGCGACCCGGGGCGGGGCCCGCAGCTCAAGCCGGGGATGGTGCTCGCGATCGAGCCGATGGTCACGCTGGGCAGCCACGACGTGAAGATCCTCGACGACGGCTGGACCGCGGTGACGCGCGACGGAAGCCTCGCGGCGCACTTCGAGCACACGGTGGCGGTGACCGAAAACGGGCCGGAAGTGCTGACCAGCAAGAACCACTCGGAGGGGGCCTCGACGGCCCCCTCCGAGGCCTCCCCCAGGAGGGATTGCGCCGGCTTTGCCGGCGCTCGAACGGGGACGAGACAACCGTAATGGCGAAAGAAGACGCGATCGAGGTCGAGGGCACGGTGGTGGAGCCGCTGCCGAACGCGATGTTCCGGGTGGAGCTGGAGAACGGCCACCGGGTGCTGGCGCACGTGAGCGGCAAGATGCGCATGAACTTCATCCGCATCCTGCCGGGCGACCGCGTGAAGGTGGAGCTGTCGCCGTACGACCTCACCAGGGGCCGAATCACTTACAGGTTCAAGTAGGGATTCCCATGAAAGTGAGACCGAGCGTCAAGGCGCGCTGCGAGCACTGCAAGGTCGTGCGGCGCAACCGGGTGATCCGCATCATCTGCAAGAACCCGCGGCACAAGCAACGCCAGGGTTAGACGGAGACGAGACATGGCACGAGTGGCGGGGGTGGACCTTCCGAGGGAAAAGCGCGGTGAAGTGGCGCTCACGTACATCTACGGCATCGGGACGCAGACCGCGCGCACCGTGCTGGCGCAGGCGCGCGTCGACGCCAACAAGCGGGTCAAGGCGTGGGACGAGGCCGAGACCGCGCGCGTGCGCGACCTGATCGAGCGCGAGATCAAGGTGGAAGGCGACCTGCGCCGCGAGATCTCCATGAACGTCAAGCGCCTGATGGACATCGGCTCGTACCGCGGCATCCGGCATCGCCGCGGCCTGCCCGTGCGCGGCCAGCGCACCCACACCAACGCGCGCACGCGCAAGGGCAAGTCGCGCGGCGTGATGATCAAGAAGAAGCCCGTGGCCGCCGCCGCCCCCGCGGCCGCGCCGGCCGCCCCCGCAGCCGCCGCGGCCAAGAAAGCGTAGGAGACCGACTCGATGGCAGACGAAAAGGCAAAGCCAGCCCCCAGGAAGAAGGGCGGCAAGCGGCGCGAACGGCGCGAAGTCCGCACCGGGGTCGCGCACGTGCAGGCGTCCTTCAACAACACGATCGTGACCCTCACCGACAAGACCGGCAACGTGGTCTCGTGGTCGAGCGCGGGCAGCGCCGGGTTCAAGGGCTCGCGCAAGAGCACGCCGTTCGCCGCGCAGACGGCCGCGGAGATCGCGGCGCGCAAGGCGATGGAGTTCGGGCTGAAGCAGGTGGAGGTCTTCGTGAAGGGGCCGGGCGCCGGCCGCGAGGCGGCCATCCGCTCGCTGCAGGCCGTGGGGCTCGAGATCACCGCCATCCGCGACGTCACGCCGATCCCGCACGACGGCTGCCGCCCGCCCAAGCGGCGGCGGGTGTAGGAGGCCGGCATGGCGCGTTACGCGGATGCGAAGTGCCGGCTGTGCCGCCGTGAAGGCATGAAGCTCTTCCTGAAGGGCGCCCGCTGCTTCACCGACAAGTGCGCGATCGAGCGCCGTAACTACCCGCCCGGCCAGCACGGTCTGAACCGCGGCAAGTTGACACCGTACGGCGTGCAGCTCCGGGAGAAGCAGAAGGCCAAGCGGATCTACGGCGTGCTCGAGAACCAGTTCCGGCGCTACTTCCACGCGGCCGAGCGTGAGAAGGGCGTCACCGGCGAGAACCTGCTGCGCCTGCTCGAGCTCCGGCTCGACAACGTCGTCTACCGGCTGGGCTTCGCGGCCTCCCGCCGCGAGTCGCGGCAGATGGTGGCGCACGGCCACTACGCGGTGAACGGCCGCAAGGTCACCGTGCCGTCGTATCTCGTGAAGGTCGGCGACGCGGTCGCGCTCCGCGGCACCAAGTACGAGGCGCGCCTGGACGACAACATGAACGCGGGCCGCGGGGCGGTCCCGCAGTGGCTCGAGGTGGACCCGGCGGGCCGGCGCGGCGTCGTCCGCGGCCTCCCGCTGCGCGAAGACATCCAGATCCCGGTCAGCGAGCAGCTCATCGTCGAGCTGTACAGCAAGTAGGACACAGAGGCGCCATGCCACGCATTCCATTTCAGAAGCCGAAGAAGGTCGAGTGGGAGATCGCGAGCGAGCGGTACGGCCGGCTCGTGGCGGAGCCCTTCGAGAAGGGCTACGCGCTGACGGTCGGCAACTCGCTCAGGCGCACGCTCCTCTCCATCGTCCCCGGCGCGGCCGTCACGTGGGTGAAGATCGACGGCGTCCGCTCGGTCGAGACGCCGATCCCCGGCGTGAAGGAGAGCACGGCCGACGTGCTCCTCAACCTCAAGAAGCTGTCGATCCAGGTGCCGTCCGGCGAGCCGCGCACCGTGCGCGTCGACGTGTCGGGCCCGAAGATCGTGACCGGCGCGGACGTGCCGGAGACCGACCTCGAGGTGATCAATCCCGAGGTGCATCTCTTCACGCTCGAGAGCGGGCGCGTGTCGATCGAGCTCGGCGTCGGCATCGGCCGGGGCTATGAAGCGGCGGACCGGAAGACGAACATCCCCGCCGGCACGCTCGCGCTGGACTCGGCGTTCTCGCCGATCACGCGCGTGTCGTACAACGTGGAGATGTCGCGGCTCGGCAAGATCACCGACTACGAGAAGCTCGTGGTCGAGATCTGGACCAACGGCGCGGTGAGCCCCGAGGAGGCCCTCGAGCGCTCGGCGACGTTCCTGCGCGATCACTTCTCGCCGCTGCGCGCGGCGCCGCCCGACGACGACGAGAGCGAGGACGCCGACGGCGCGTATCTGCGCGACGCGCTCGGCAAGACGCTCGAGGAGCTCGACCTGCCCGCGCGCGCCGTCAACGCGCTGAAGGCCGCCGACATCACGCTCGTCGCGGACCTCGCGCAGAAGACGGAAAGCGACCTCGTCGGCGTGAAGAACCTCGGCGAGAAGACCATCGACGAGATCAAGGCCGCCCTCGCGGGCCTCGGCCTCTCGCTCGGCATGCGCATCGATCCGAATCTGCTGGGCGCGCTCGGCAGGGGAGCCACGACGAAATGAGGCACCGCAGGGGCAACTACAAGCTCGGCCGGCGGAGCGACCACCGCCTCGCCATGTTCCGCAACCTCCTCACGTCGCTGTTCCGGCACGAGCGCGTGCTGACCACCGAGGCGAAGGCGAAGGCGATCCGTCCGACGGCCGACGAGATGGTCACGCTCGCCAAGCGCGAGAGCCTGCACGCGCGCCGGCAGGTGCTGTCGATGGTGAACGACACGGTCGTCGTCGGGCGGCTGTTCGACACGATCGCGGCCCGCTTCGCCGACCGGCCCGGCGGCTACACGCGGATCGTGCGCGTGGGCCCGCGCCCGGGCGACGCCGCGCCCATGGTGTACCTGGAGCTCGTCGACCGCGCGGAGACGACGGACGGCGACAAGCCGAAGGGCAAGGAAAAGAAGGAGAAGCCGCCGAAGGGCGAGGCCGCCGCGCCGTCGCGCCGCAGGAAGAAGGAGAAGGCGGCCGCCGCCTCCGCGTAACCTGGGCGCCCGCGCCCTCGTCGGACTCTCCGCCGCCGCCAGCCTCGCGCTGACGGCGGCGTTTCTGTCGTTCCACCGCGCCGAGCTGTCGCTCATCACGCCCGCGCTGGGCGCCGTCGCCGCGTTCGTCCGCGCGCGCGGAGTGGTCCGCGGCCCCGCGCTCGTGGAGAGCGCCGCGGGTCTCGTCGTCGCCGCGCTGATCGTCGTCGCGTGGTACGGCGCGGGCGCGCCGCTCCGTCGCCTGATCGACGGCCGCTGGCCCGCGCGCCGCGCGCCGCTGGAGGTCGCCATCACGTGCGCGCTCGGCGCCGGCGCATGGTCGCTCGCGTGGTTCTTCATCGGCGTCGCGGGCGGCTACGTGACGCGCGTCGCGCTCGCGACGCTCGTGCTCGGCCTCGTGCTCGCGGGCCTCGCGGTGGCGCGTGCGACTCCCCGAGCGACCGCCGCGGACGCCGGCGCACCCACAGCCCGATGGCAGGCCACGGCGATCGCGGCCGCCGTGCTCCTCGTCGTGGCGCTGGTGATCGCCGGGGTCGCGGCGCTCGCGCCGCCGACGGCGAAGGACACGCTGCAGTATCACCTCGCCCTGCCGCAGGCGTTCATCGAGGCGGGCCGGCTGACCGTCGTCGGCGAGAGCATCGTCGCGTATTCGCCCCTCGGTGCCGAGATGCACGGACTCTGGGCGATGCTCGTCGGCCGCGTCGTCAGCCCGCGGGTCGGCGAAGCGGCGTTCGGCGCGACGATGTTCGCCTTCCTTCCGCTGCTGCTCGCGTTCGTCCACGGGTGGGCTGCCGAGTCGCGCTCCTGGCCGCTGATCGCCGCGGCGCTCGTCGCGACGGTGCCCGTCGTGATCGACGTCGCGAGCAGCGGTTACGTCGACCTCGCGCTCGCGCTGCTGCTCGCGGTGGCCGTCCGCGCCGCCGCGCGCTGGTGGACGAGCGGCGCGCCGCGAGCGCTCGCCACGCTCGCGCTCGCGTCGGGCTTCGCGCTGGGCGTGAAGGTCCTCGCGATCTTCCCGTTCGCGACGCTCGCGCTCGTGGCCTTGCTCGGCGCGCGGCGCGCGGGCGCGCGCGTCGGCGTCACGCTGCTGGCCCTCGCCGGCGCCGTCGTCGTCGGCGCCCCGTGGTACGTGCGCACCTGGGCGCTGACCGGCAGCCCCTTCTTTCCGTACTACCTCGACCTCTGGCCCGGGCACGCGCCGGGGTGGGACGTCGCACGCTCGGCGATGGTCCGCGCGTTCAACGACGCGTACGGCGGCGGCAAGGATCCGCTCGCGCTCGCCGTGCTGCCGTTCCGCGTGTCGCTCATGGGACAGCGCGAGGTCGCCGCGTACTACGAGAACGTGCTCGGCGTGGCGTTCCTGGCCGCCGTGCCGGCGGTCGTGTGGGCGCTGTGGCGCCGGCGGGCGGGCGCCGAGACGGCCGTCGTCACGGCCGTCGCGGCCGTGATGTTCGTCTGGTGGGCGGCGAGCGCGCAGGTGATGCGCTACCTCGTTCCGGTCCTCCCGCTGGCAGCGGTCGTCGCGGTCCGCGCCGCGGCCGCGCTGGCCGGAGAGACCGCCTCGTCTCGCGAAGCATCGTCGGCCGGACGCTGGCTCCGCGCGGCGATGCTGCTCCCGGCAGCGGCGGCCATGCTCGTCGGCGTCACGTGGTTCCTGGCCGACGCGCCGATGTTCGCGGTGACGGGCGCCGAGTCCCGCGCGGAGTACCTGTCGCGGCGTCTCGATTACTACCCCTACTACCGGATCATCGACGAGCAGCTCCCGCGCGACGCGCGCGTGTGGCTGATCGACGTGCGGCGGGACACGTATCACCTCACGCGGTCGTATCGCGGCGACTATCTCTTCGAGGACTACACGCTGCGGGAGCACCTCCGGAACGGGTTCGACGACGTGGCGTTGCGCCGATGGGCGCGCCGCGAGGGGATCACGCACGTCTTCGTGCGGCACGACATCCTGTTCGACCCCGCGCGCTCGGTGCTCGTGGACGACCGCCTGCCGCACGCCGAGAACGTCGCCCGCCTCGGACGCGTGCGCGATTTCCTGCTCGACGGCACGCGCGTGCTCGGCGGCGACCGGAAGTTCCTTCTCGTCGCGCTGCCCTGATGGGCTACGCTCCCGGAGCACGATCCGGACTCGGAGGTGGCCCATGACGTACGACTACGTGATCGTCGGAGCGGGCTCGGCCGGCTGCGTGCTCGCCCACCGTCTTTCGGAACGATCCCCGGCGCGGGTGCTGCTCCTCGAAGCCGGAGGGCCGGACGACTCGCCGCTCATCAGCACGCCCGCGATGATGGGATTTCTCTCGGACTCCGTCTTCGACTGGCGCTACCGCACCACCCCGCAGGTCCACTGCAACCTGCGGCGGTTCTTCTGGCCGCGCGGCCGCACGCTCGGCGGCTCGAGCTCGATCAACTACATGGTCTACATCCGCGGCGACGCGCGGGACTACGACGAGTGGCGCGACGCCGGGTGCCCGGGCTGGGGCTGGCAGGACGTTCTCCCGTACTTCAAGAAGGCCGAGACGAACGAGCGTCTCGGCGAGCCGTTCCACGGACGCGGCGGCCCGCTGAACGTGGCGGATCTCCGCTTCCAGCATCCGCTCTCGGTGATGTTCCTGCAGTCGGCCGAGAGCGCCGGCATCGCGCGGAACGACGACTTCAACGGCGCGACGCAGGACGGGTGCGGTGTCTACCAGGTGACCCAGAAGAACGGCGAGCGGTGCAGCACGGCCGCCGCGTACCTCCGCCCCGCGCTCGGCCGCCCGAACCTCACGGTGGTCACGAACGCGCTCGCGTGCCGCGTGAGGTTCGACACGCGACGTGCCGTCGCGGTGGACTACGTCAGGCACGGGAAGGCCGAGTCGGCCGAGGGCGGCGAGATCGTCCTCTGCGGGGGCGCGATCAACTCGCCGCAGCTGCTCATGCTCTCCGGCGTCGGGCCCGCCGATCACCTGAGGGCGCACGGCATCGACGTCGTGCTTGCGCACGCCGACGTCGGCGCGAATCTGCAGGACCACCTCGGCGCGGCGCTGCGTTACGAGATCACGCAGCCGCTGTCGCTCTACGGCGTCACGCCGGAGCTGCGGCAGATGGTGCAGGAGCTCTACGACCGCTCCCGGCAGGGCCCGCTCACGTCCAACGTCGCCGAGACGGGCGCGTTCCTCAAGACGGATCCGTCGATGGCGCGCGCGAATCTCCAGGGGTTCTTCGTGCCGTACCTGCTCACCGAGGCGCCGTCGGAGTCGTGGCGGCCGACGTCTCACGGCGTGACCTACGCGTTCTACGTCACGCGCCCCGCGAGCCGCGGCCGCATCACGCTCGCCTCGGCCGATCCGCTCGCGCAGCCGGCGATCGATCCGAATTACCTCAGCGACCCCGCCGATCTCCCGCAGTTCATCGCGGGCATTCGTCAGATGCGCGAGGTCCTGGCGAAGAAGCCGCTCGGCGAGATCCTCGGGCGCGAGCTCGGTCCCGGCCCCGACACCGAGACGGACGAGGCGATCGGCACCTACGTGCGCGAGCGCGGCTCGGGCACGGTCTTCCATCCGGTCGGCACGTGCCGCATGGGAAGCGATGCGAACGCCGTCGTCGATCCGTCGCTGCGCGTGCGCGGCCTCGAGGGGCTCCGTGTCGTGGACGCGTCGATCATGCCGACGCTGATCGGCGGCAACACCAACGCGCCGACCATCATGATCGCGGAGACAGCGGCGTCGATGATCCTCGCGGGGTGAGCGGGAGAGGGGACGGCCCGGCCGTCCCCTCTCCGGCGGCCGCTACTTCAGGTTCGTTCGAAAGAACGCGAGGGTGCGGCGCCAGGCGTCGTCGGCGGATGCCTTGTTGTACGCGCCCTTGTTCTCGTCGTTGAAGAACGCGTGGTCGACGTTCGGGTAGATGTGCGTCTCGATCTGCTTGCCGGCCTTCTTGATGTCCGCGTCGACCTGCCGGGCGACGTCCGGCGTCACGAACGCGTCCTTCTCCGCGAAGAGGCCGAGCACCGGGCCCGCCAGCTTCGAGTAGTCCGGCTTCACGTTCGGGTGCACGCCGTAGAAGTTCACGGTGGCGGCGATCGAGGGGTTCAGCGTCGCCGAGAACAGCGCGAGCTGGCCGCCCATGCAGAAGCCGACGGCGCCGAGCTTCGGCGTGGACGAGTGCTGCGCGAGGTGGGCGATCGCGCCCTTCAGGTCCTTCTCCGCCTGCGCGATGTTCAGCGCCATGAAGAGCTTGCCCGCCGTGTCGGGCTCGTTCGCCGTCTTGCCGTGATAGAGATCCGGCGCGAGCGCGGTGAACCCCTCGGCGGCGAAGCGATCGGCCACGTTCTTGATGTGCCCGACGAGGCCCCACCACTCCTGGATGACGAGGACGCCCGGGCCCTTGCTCGAGGCCGGCGTCGCGAGATATCCGTCGGTCTGGCCGCCGTTCGCGGCGAACTTCACCATCGTGCCTGCCATGTCAAGCCTCCTTGGACGAACCCCTCGTCCTATGTCGCGTGCTCGGGAAGGAGCGGCTTCGTCGCGGCGATCTTCACCGCGATGACCCGCCGGTTGTCCGCCTCCAGGACCGTAATGGTATAGCCGGGGACCTGGAACTCCTCGCCCGTTCTGGGGATGCGGCCGAGCGTCGAGAGGACCAGCCCGGCGATCGTCTCGTAGTCGCGCTTCGGCAGCGTCCAGTCGAGCGCTTCGTTCAGCTCGTCGATGTTCGTGCGCGCCGCGGCCCAGTAGCTGCCGTCGGGGAGCCGCGAGACCGACGCCGGCGTGCGGTCGTGCTCGTCCTCGATCTCGCCCACGATCTCCTCGACGACGTCCTCGAGCGTGACGATGCCCGTCGCGCCGCCGTACTCGTCGACGACCACGGCCAGGTGGACCCGCGCCTTCTGCATCTCGCGCAACAGCTCGTCGAGGAGCTTCGCCTCCGGCACGTACAGGGGCTGGCGCATGAGCTCGCGCAGCGTGCGCGCCGTCGCGCCGCCGCGCAGGAGATCCATCGCCGTGATCACGCCGGTGAGGTTCGTCTCGCGCTCGCCGTAGACGGGCAGCCGCGAGAAGCCCTTCTGCTGGACGAGGGCCACACCGTCCATGACGGCCGCGGTCTCCGGCAGCATCACCACGTCGACGAGCGGCACCATCACCTCGCGCACGGTCGTCTCGCCGAGGTCGAAGATGGCGTCGATCATCTCGGCTTCCTGCGTCGTCACGTTCGCTTCGCCGGGCTCCATCTGCAGGAGGTTCTTCAGCTCCTCGCGTGAGACGAAGTGCCGGATGTCCGCCTGCTCGCCGCCGAAGGCCCGCATGAGGAGGGTCACCACGGACTGGGCGAACGCCACGAACGGCGCGAGCAGCATCGACGCCCACGCGAGCGGCCGGTAGAGTGTCAAGATGAGCCGCGTGGCCCACTCGCGCGCGACCGCCTTGGGGATGATCTCGCCGAACACGAGCATCGCCGGCGTCAGCACCGCCGTCGCCACCAGCGCCGCCGCGCCGCCGTACCTCGGCAACAGCGCGAACGTCACCGCGGACGACGCGACGATGTGGGCGATCGTCACGCCCATCATCGCGGTCGAGAGCACGCGCGCGGGATTGCGGAAGGCCTCGAGGTACGCGGCCGCGGTGCGGTTGCCTTCCTCGGCGAGGTGGCGCAGGCGCAGCCGGTTGGCCGCGATGAAGGCCATCTCCGCCGCCGAGAAGAACATCGTGGCGGCGAGGCAGAACACCGCGAGCCAGACGAGCGTCATGCGGCGGCCTGGCTCGTCGCGGGCTTGCGGAGGGCGATGAGCACCTCCACGATCCGCGTCCGCTCGATCTTCTCGACCGTCACCACGACCTCGGGCGTCTCCACGCGCTCGGCCTTCCGCGGGACGCGGCCGAACAGGTCGAGGACCCAGCCGCCCACCGTCTCGTAATCCTGGCTCGAGATCGCGAGCCCGGCGACCGTGTTCAGCTCGTCGATCGGGAGCTTGCCCGAGACCCGGTACGTCGTCTCGTCGACCCGCTGGATCAGCCGCTCGGGCTCGTCGTATTCGTCCGCGATCTCGCCCACGAGCTCTTCGAGCAGGTCTTCGAGCGAGACGAGCCCCGCGGTGCCGCCGTACTCGTCCACCACGATCGCCATGTGCAGGCGCTTGGCCTGGAACTCCTGCAGCAGCGCGTCCGCGCGCTTCGACTCGGGCACGAAGTACGGCGGGTGGAGGTGCGCCCGCAGGTCGAAGGTGGGCGGCAGGCCGGTCGCGACGTAGGGCAGGAGGTCCTTCGTGTAGAGCACGCCGACGATGACGTCGATCGACCCTTCGTAGACGGGCACGCGCGAGTGGAGGTTCTCGCGGAGCGCCGGCAGGATCTCGTCGACCGGCATCTCGACGTCGAGGCAGAACATGTCGGTGCGCGGCACCATGACCGAGCGCACCGGCGTGTCCTCGAACTCGAACACCTTGTGGATCATCTCGCGCTCGTCGCGCTCGACCACGCCCTCGCTCGCGCCGACGTCCACGAGCGTGCGCAGCTCTTCCTCCGAGAGCTCCGGCTGCTCGGCCTTGCCGCCGCCGCCCACCGTCTTGACGGTCAGCGTCGTGAAGGCGGCGAGCACCGCGCGCACGGGCTTCAGGACCGCGCCGAGCCAGCTCACCGGCCGGCCCACCACGCGCAGGAACTGCTCCGGATACTTCACCGCGATCGTCATCGGCAGCACTTCGCCGAACGTCGTGAGCGCGATGATCATGCCGATCATCTCCGCGATGAGCCCGAAGCGCTCGCCGAAAAGCTGCACGGCGATGGTCGCGGCGATCGCGGAGGCGCCGATGTTGATGAGCGTGATGCCGATGAGCAGCGTGACCAGGAGGTCGTGGGGCCGCTCGATGAGCGGCACGCTGCGCGCTGCGCCCTCGCCGTGCACGTGCTTGAGCCGCGAGCGGCCGAGCGAGAAGTACGCGGCCTCCGCGCCCGTCAGCAGCGCGGAGCAGCCGACGAGAAACGCGAGGACCAGCAGCTCGAGCACGATCGAATCCATGACCTAGCGCCCCGTGACGAAGTGTTCCCAGCCGCGCGCGACCTCGACCGGGCGGCCGTGATCGTCGACGAAGCGCACGCCCTCGGCGCGCTCCACCGTCCCGACGCGCGTCAGCGTGGTCCCGGTCGCCTGGGCGAGACCCGTCGCGAGCCCGCCGAACGCGTCGGGCGCGCACGCGACGAGCAGCTCGTAGTCCTCGCCGCCGCCCGTGGCCCAGGCGACCGCATTGCGCCCGAGCGCCCCGGCGACGCGTCGCGTGCCGTTCGCGATCGGCACGGCGTCGACCCGCACCGTCGCGCCGGCGCCGCTCTCGGCGGTGAGCCGCGCGAGGTCGGTCGCGAGCCCGTCGGAGAGGTCCATCATCGCGGTCACGCCCTCCGCGGCGCCGAGCCAGCGGCCCTCGGCGACCCGCGGGCGCGGCCTGAGGTGCGCGGCGGTCATCTCAGCGAGCGTATCGGGGTCGACATCGCGCGGCGCGGCATCGCGCTCCAGGATCGTGAGCCCTGCGGCCGAGCGGCCGAGCGTGCCCGTCACGGCGATCACGTCGTCCGGATGTGCCGTGCCCCGCAGCACCGCGCGCGTCGCCTCCCCGAGCAGCGTCACGTTCACGATCCAGCCCTGCGGCGAGGACGAGGTGTCGCCACCGACCACCGCGGTGCCGTGCTCCCGCGCGAGGGCGAGCACCCCCTCGTAGAAGGCGTCGATCTCTCCCGGCGTCGTGCCCGCCGGGCAGGCGAGCGCGACCAGCGCCCACCGAGGCCGGCCCCCCATCGCCGCGATGTCGGAGATGTTGACGGCGAGCGCCTTCCAGCCGATGTCCGCGGCCTCGGTGTAGCGGCGCCGGAAGTGGACGTCTTCGATCAGGAGGTCCGTCGTTGCGACGAGACGCGTGCCGGGCGAGGGCTCGAGGACCGCGCAGTCGTCACCGATGCCGACGAGCACACCGTCGCGATCGCGCGCGGTGGCGGCCCTGATGCGCCGGACTAGGTCGTCTTCTGACAGGGGAGAACTAATGCGAGGCTCGCGCTCAGGCGAGCGCGTCCAGCTTCTTCTTGAGCTGGACCTTCGGCACGGCGCCGATCACCTGGTCGGCGACCTTGCCCTGCTTGACGAAGAGGATCGTGGGGATCGACCGGATGCCGTAGCGGGCGGCGAGTCCCGGGTTCTCGTCCACGTTCACCTTGGCCAGCGTGACCGTGCCGCCGGATTCTTTCGCCAGCTCATCGAGGACGGGCGCGACGGCCCGACACGGGCCGCACCACTCCGCCCAGAAGTCCACCATGAGCACACCCTGGCTCGCGACCAGAGCTTCATCGAAATTCTTTTCGGTCAGGTGGAGGGCGTCAGCCATTCGGGGTTCTCCCTCGGTGGAAAAAGTCAACGCTTACGCTAACATGGCACACCGCACGGCGCAAGGAACGTCCAGGCGACCGAGCAGTATTGCTTGTCATATTGACACCGCCTCGTGCTACAGTCGGGCCACGATGGAAAGCGCGCGCGTATTGGTGGTGGATGACGAGCGCTCCATTCTCCAGCTCCTGCACGAGGCGCTCAGCCGCTGGGGCTATCAGGTCACGACGGCCGGGACCGGCGCCGATGCCCTCGAAGCCCTCAAAACGAACGTCTTCCACGTCGCCATGACCGACATCCGCATGCCGGACATGAGCGGGCTCGACCTGCTGCGCGAGATCAAGAAGCTCGACGAGTCCGTCGAAGTCGTCGTGATGACCGGCTACCCGGCCATCTCGTCCGCGGTCGAGGCGCTGAAGGAAGGCGCCTACGACTACCTCTCGAAGCCCCTGATCCTCGACGAGATCCAGCACCTCATGACGCGCATGATGGAGCGCCGCTTCCTGCGCGGCGAGGTGCACTCGCTGCGCACGCGCCTCGGCGAGGAGCTGACGCTCAACGAGCTCATCGGGAGCTCGCCGGTGATGGAGCGCGTGAAGGAGATCATCGGCAAGGTCGCGGTCACCGACTCGCCGGTGCTCGTCGAGGGGGAGAGCGGGACGGGCAAGGAGCTGGTCGCCGCCGCCATCCACCGCCTGTCGTCCCGCGCCCGGCGGCCGTTCATTCCGGTGAACTGCAGCGCGATCCCGAGCGATCTCCTCGAGTCGGAATTCTTCGGGCACGTGCGCGGCGCGTTCACCGGCGCGGTCGCGGATGCCCAGGGCCTGTTCCGCGGGGCGCACGAGGGCACGATCTTCCTCGACGAGATCGCGGAGCTGCCGCCCGCGCTCCAGGTGAAGCTGCTGCGCGTGCTGCAGGAGATGCAGGTGCGGCCCGTCGGGTCGACCAAGGCGTTCAGCGTCGACGTGCGCGTGGTCGCGGCCACCAACCGCAACCTCGAGCAGGCCATGAACGCCGGCACGTTCCGCCAGGCCCTCTTCTACCGGCTGAACGTCGTCCGCATCCAGCTTCCGCCGCTGCGCGAGCGCCGCGAGGACATCCCCGCGCTCGTGAACCAGTTCGTGCGCCGCTTCAACCGCCGGTTCCGTCGCGACGTGCGCGGCATCGCGCCCGACGCGCTGGCCGCGCTCACCGCCTACGAGTTCCCGGGGAACGTGCGCGAGCTCGAGAACCTCATCGAGCGCGCGTTCGCCATGGGCGCGCGCGAGCTCATCTCGCTCAGCGACCTTCCGAGCCTCTCGCGCGGCGCGGCGGGCATGATCGCTCCGGTGGAGACGAGCGGCGGCACGCTGCCGACGCTGGCCGCGGTGGAGAAGGAATTGATTCTCAAGGCCTTGTCGCTGTTCAGCAACGACAAGGAAGCCGTCGCGCGCGCGCTCGGGCTCTCGCGCCGAACGATCTATCGACGGTTGAAGGAGTACGGTATCCTGTAGTCGCTCCTTTCCGACAACGGCAAACCAGTCGCGAGGCTGGGACGCAAAGCCACGGGTCAGGGAATACCCCCTGACAGCCGGGCTACCGAAGAAACGGAGGTCCGATGCTGGCGCCGCTCGCGCGCGTTGCTTCGCACGACCGACGAGCTGCGCCAGAGCCACGATCGTCGCGCGCGCGTATCGACCACGAGCGCGCCGCCTTCCTCGCCGACATCAGCACGATCGTCGCGGATTCGCTCGACGCTCCCGTCGCGGTCGCGACGGGAGCGCTCCGCGATCCAGAGCCGCGCGGCGCGGGCGAGCGCCTCCGATCACGATCTCGAATACCGGGTGATCGCCGCCGACGGTCGCATCGTCTGGACCCTCGATCTCGTGCGCCTCGTCCGGCACCCGGACGGCACCTCGGCGAGGGTCTTCGGGAAGTCGGGCCGAGGCAACAGGGTTTCCTCGCGCGCCACCACAACATATCGCGCGATGCTGAGTCAACCGGATAGGTAGAAAGGCCCTTATCGGCGCTCGGCAACCGTCGGTGCCCCGTCCGCGTTCATGTTGGCCCTTGGTACAGGCGCCGACGTCGACGTGGCGATCCAGCGGCTGGCCGTAGCCGAGCGAGACCGTCGGCGGGCGCCAGGCGAAGAAGCGGACCGTCGGCGGCGAGGTGCCGGCGAGGCGCCCGCGCCAGAGCGCCTCGTCGACCGCCATGTTGGTCGCGCCGTCGGCGGGCTCGGTGACGAGCAATCGCCAGCGCCGGAGATCCGCCGGGCCCATGCCGGCGTTGTAACACAGCTGCCGCGCCGGGGCGCGGTCGCGCCTAACGCCACAAGACGCGGCGGCGGAATTCCAGGTCGGTCCGCAGCGGCCCGGCGGGCCCCTCGTGGGACACGCGGCCGCGATCGAGCACGTAGACGCGGTCGGCCAGCGCCAGGACGAGGTCCAGGTCGTGCTCGATGATGAGCACGGGGATCTCGCGGCGGAGCTGGTCCAGCGAGCGGAACACGTCCTCCACGACCGCCGGGGCCAGCCCCTCGAACGGCTCGTCGAGGAGCAGGAGCTTGACGTTGCCGCAGAGCGCGCGGGCGATGGCCACCATCTGCTGCTCACCGCCGGAGAGCTGGTCGGCCTTGGTGTCGAGGCGCGCGCGGATCGCCGGGAAGTAGACGAAGATCTTGTCGTCGTCCCAGCGCACGCCCGGGCCCCGCGAGCGGGCGAGGCGGCCGAGGGCCAGGTTCTCGCGCACCGTCAGCCCCGGGAACAGCCGCCGCCCCTGCGGCACGAGACCGACGCCCGCGCGCGCGATCGACTCCGGCGTGCGCCCGCTGATCAGCCGGCCCTCGAAGCGGATCGCGCCGCTCGCCGGCGGCGCCAGCCCCACGATACTCTTGAGCGTCGACGACTTCCCCGCCCCGTTGCGGCCAAGGAGCGCGGTGACCTCACCGGCACGCGCCGCGAGCGACACATCGTGGAGGATGTGGCTCTTGCCGTAGAAGGTGTTGACGCCCTCCAGTTCGAGCAGCACCGGCCCGGCGGCCGCGGGCCCGCGCGGCGCCGCGGTGACCCTGCGGCCGGAGCCGAGATACACCTCGCGGACGCGGCGGTCGGCCGCCACCTCCGCGGCCGTGCCGTCGGCGAGCACGGCCCCGTTCGCCATCACGGTGACGCCGTCGGCGAACTCGAAGACCCGGTCGATGTCGTGCTCCACGAGCAGGACGCCCATCTGCCGCGCGAGCAGCCGGATCAGCCCGACGATGCGCTGGCGCTCGGCCGGCGCCAGCCCCGCCAGGGGCTCGTCGAGCAGGAGCACGCGCGGCCGTGCCGTCAGCGCCAGGCCGATCTCCAGCAGTCGCTGGCCGCCGTAGGAGAGGCTCGACACCGGCGCGGCCTCGATGTCCTCGAGGCCCAGGAATTCGAGGAGCGCCCGTGTGTCGCGCGCCACGTCCGCGAGGTCCGAGGCGCGTCGCCAGAGAGCGAAGCGCTCGGGCGCCGTCGCCTGCACGCCGAGCCGGATGTTCTCCCAGACGCTGAGGCCCTGGAAGAGGTTCGTGATCTGGAAGGAGCGCGCGATGCCGCGGGCCGCGTAACGGTCCGGCGAGGCGCCGGTGAGGTCCCGGCCGTCGAGCAGGATGCGGCCGGTGTCGGGCGGGTACAGCCCGGACAGCAGGTTGAAGAGCGTGGTCTTGCCGGCGCCGTTCGGTCCGATGAGCGCCTGCAGGCGGCCGTGACGCACGTCGAGCGTCACGCGGTCGACCGCGGTGAAGTCGTCGAAGCGCCTGGTGACGCCGTCGGCGCGCGCGAGCACGGCCCCGGGCGCGGGCACGTCGGCGCGCACGAGGTACGCGGGCAGCGCGGCCGCCGGCGCGGGCGTGACACGGCCGGCCATCGCGGCCAGCGCCGCGGCCTCGCGCGCGAACGGCGCCGCCAGCCGCCGGCCCAGCCCCACGAGGCCCGTGGGCGAGAACAGGATGCAGGCCATGAACAGCAGGCCGAACCAGAACAGCCACGACGCCGTGTAGCCGGACAGGATCTCGCGGAACAGCACGAAGAAGGCCGCGCCCAGCGGCGGTCCGAGGAAGCTGCCGGTGCCGCCCACGATCGCCATCGCGAGGATGTCGCCGGAAAAGCTCGGGTGGACCGGATCGGCCGAGGCGAACACCTTGAGGAAGGTGAAGAGCGCGCCGCCGAGGGCCGTGACCGCGACGGAGACGACGAAGGCGACGAGCTTGTAGCGCGCGACCGGGTAGCCGGCGAAGGCCGCTCGCTGCTCGTTCTCCCGGATGGCGGCGAGCACGGAGCCGAACGGCGAGCGCGTGATGCGCCACATGACGCACGCGACCGCGAAACAGACGAGCGCGCAGACGTAGTAGAAGACGAGCTGGTGGTCGAGGTCGAGACCGCCGGGGCGCGAACGGGTGACGCCGCGGAGGCCGCTCTCGCCGCCGGTGAGCGCGGTCCACCGGAACGCCAGGTAGAAGCCGAGCGCGGTGAAGGCCAGCGTGAGCAGCGAGAAGTACACGCCGCGCCGGCGCAGGACCAGGAAGCCGACGCCGAGGCCGAGCGCGGTCGCGCTCCCCACGGCGAAGGCCAGCGGCAGGACGAGCCCACCGGGGAACCAGTGGATCTGCGAGAGCGCCGCCGCGTAGCCGGCGAAGCCGAAGAAGAGCCCGTGGCCGAACGACAGGAGCCCCGTGTAGCCGAGCAGCAGGTTGTAGCCGAGCCCGACCATCCCCAGCAGCGCGATCTCGGTCGCCAGCGAGTGGGTGAACCCGATCGCCGTCATCGCGAACGGCAGGAGGGCGAGCACGAGCGCGCCGAGGACGAGCGGATGGCGGAGCCGCGCCATCGCCTACTCGAACCGCTCGAACTTCTCGCCCATCAGGCCGCGCGGCCGGACGAGCAGGACGAGCGCCATCAGGATGTACATCGACGCCTCGGCCGCCGGCGGGTAGAAGACGACCGTCACGCCGCGAACGACGCCGACGAGCAACCCGGCGACGACGACGCCCCAGAAGCTGCCGAGCCCGCCGATGACGACAACGACGAACGCCGCGGTGAGGATCTCCGAGCCCATCGCGGGCTGCACGCCCGCCAGCGGCGCCGACAGCACGCCGGCCAGCCCCGCGAGTCCCACGCCCAGCGCGAAGATGGCGGCGAGGGCCGGGCGCAGGCTGATGCCGAGCGCGCGCACCATCTCCGGGTCGCGCGTGCCGGCGCGCACGACGAGCCCGAACGGCGTCTTGTGGAGCAGCAGCCAGCAGCCGGCGACCGCGACGATCGACGCCGCGAGCACGGCGAGACGGTAGTAGGAGTAGATGAAGTCGCCGACGAGGAGCTGGCCCCGCAGCGCGTCGGGGATCGGGAACGGCAGGCCCGTCGTGCCCCAGACGAGCCGCAGGCTCTGCTCACCCGTCAGCGCGAGCCCGAACGTGAAGAGGAGCGCGAGCGAGGGATCGTGCGCGTAGAAGCGCCGCACGAAGAGGCGCTCGATCGCCACGCCCACGAGCGCGACGCCGACCGGCGCGAGCACCACGGCGCCGCCGAAGCCGAGCCGCGCCTGCACCTCGAACGCGAGGTAGGCGCCGAGCGCGTAGAAGGCGCCGTGCGCCAGGTTCACCACGCCGCCGAGGCTGAAGATGAGCGACAGCCCCAGCGACAGGACGATGTAGTAGGCGCCGACGAGCAGCCCGTTGAGGATCTGCTCGAGGACGATGCCCGTCACCGACCGCGCGCGCCCGTCAGGCCATCGTGCAGGGGTTCTCCTCCCGGGTCGGCTGGATCAGCTCGAGCGACTCGCCGGCCGCCGGCACCGGGCGGACGACGTCGAAGATGTCCCACTTGTCCTTCATGCTCGCCTTGTCCTTCACGCGCACGACGTACATCTCCTGGAGCAGCTGGTGGTCCCACGCCCGGAAGGTGCCGCGGCGCGCCTTGAGGATGTCGAAGCTGGCGCCCTTCTCGAGGTGCTCGATGAGCTTCGCGGGCTCGGTGGACTTCGTCTCGGCGATGCTCTGCGCCACGATCCGGACGCCGACGTAGTCGCCCCACGCCTGGTTGTCCGGCGGCCCGCCGTGCTTGTCGCCGTACTTCTTCGTGAAGGCCTGCGCGGCGGGAATCGTGAGGCCGTGGTACCAGAGGCTCTGCCAGTTGCCGGACAGCGAGTCGATTCCCGCCGCCCAGAAGGGGACCGTGTCCATGACGCCGCCCGCGAGCGGGAAGGGCAGGTTGTACTCCTTGTACTGCTTGAGGAACGTGGTCTGGTCCGCCCCGGCGAGGTTGAGATAGACGAAGTCCGGCCTGGCCTGCCGGATCTTCAGGATGTAGGCGCTGTAGTCCGGCGTGTTCGTCGGCACCATCTCGTTGGTGACGAGCACGCCGCCGTTTTCCGTCAGGAAGCGCGAGGAGACGCGGAAGAGGTCGTGGCCGAACGCGTAGTCGGCGGTCAGCATGTACCACTTCGCGCCGCGGATCTTGTTCTCCGCCTTCTGCCACGTCCCGATCGTCTTGGTGTACATCGTGTTGCAGCCCTCGACGTGGAACATGAAGCGGTTGCAGTTCTTCCCGCGGAGCGCGTCCGAGTTCGCGCCGGTGTTGAAGAACGTCATCTTGTACCTGGCGACCTGCTCGGCGATGGCGAGCGCCGAGGCCGAGTTGATCTCGCCGATGAGGACCACGACGCGGTCGCGCTCGAGGAGCTTCTGCGCCTTGGTCACCGCCGTCTGGGGGTTGACGCTGTCCTCGGCGATCAGCTCCAGCTTCCGTCCGAGCGCCCCGCCCGCGGCGTTGACCTCCTCGACGGCGAGCGACGCGCCGCGGAACCCGTACTCGCCGAGCTGGGCGAGGAACCCGGTGCGCGGGGTGAGATGGCCGAGCTTGATCACGTCCTGCGCGCGTAGGAGCGCGGGGAAGCCAAGCTGGCCCGCCGCGACGACGGCGCCGGCGGCGGCAGTGCGCGTGAGGAACCGGCGGCGGGACACGGACTCGGTCATGGGCTGGGCCTCCTCGGGCGACGCCGCTGCCGGCGCCGGTGGGATCAGGGAGTCGCGAAACGGTGTGGGCGCGCGCGCTTCACCGGCCCATGGATAGCGCAGGTCGCCGGGCGGGTCAACCGTCGCTCGCGGGCCGCGCCTCCGACAGCGCCTCCTCGGTCAGGCCGGAGTGGGCGCCTCCGCCGGCGTGGCGCCGGTCTGCCGCGCCAGCGCGGCCAGGCTCAGGCCCTCCAACTCGGGCCGCGCGCAGGTGGCGACGAAGACCTCGTCGAAGCCCACCGCGCCCATCGAGAGGGTCCGCCAGCGCTCGCCGTCCACCAGGCACTCCTCGACGATCCGCCGGCGCGTCGCGCGGTCGGCGAGGCGCTCGAGGAGCTTCGCGATGCCGCCGTCGTGGACCCACGCCGGCAGCAGGTTGTCCATCTTGGTCGAGCCCGCGTGGTACGGATAGGCGTCGCCCGAGACGTCCACTCCCCGCGCCCGCGCCGCGTCGATCAGCCCGAGCGCGGCGTCGATCTTTGGCCAGTTCTCGCGGCCGGCCGCCTTGACGTGGGCGATCTGGACGCCGACGCCACCCTCCTCGCCGATGCGGATCGCCTCGGCGATCGCCTCCTCCAGCGTCGCGGACTCGCCGCGGATGTGGCTGAAGTAGAGTCCGCGGCGCGCGGCCATCCCGCGCGCGAGCGCGATCAGCTCGTCGGTCGTGGCCCAGGCGCTCGGCGGATAGACGAGCCCGGTCGAGAAGCCGAAGGCGCCGGCCTCGAGGGCCTCGGCGAGCAGGCGCTCCATCGCGCGGAGGTCGTCGGGCCCCGCCGGCCGGTTCTCGGGCCCGAGCGCCGCCAGGCGCAGGGCGCCATGGCCGACGAAGTGGGCGACGTTGACCGCCGGCCTCGCGGCCCGGAGCGCGTCCAGGTACCGGGCGAAGGTCTCCCAGCGGAGGTCGAGGGCGGCCCCGACGCCGCCGGCCCACGCCACGACGGCGTCCCGGCGCGCCGGGTGCACGGGCGCCTGGGAGAACGAGCACATGCCGACGACCTCGGTGGTCACGCCCTGGCGCACCTTCGACTCGGCCGACGGGCAGCCGAAGTAGAAGAGGTCGGAGTGCGCGTGGGCGTCGATGAAGCCGGGCGCCACCGCGTGGCCCGCCGCGTCGATCACGCGCCGCGCCTCGCCGCCGAGCCCGGGGCCGACCGCCGCGATGCGGTCGCCCTCGATCGCGACGTCGGCCCGTCGGGGCGGCGCGCCGCTCCCGTCCACCAGCAGGCCACCGCGGATCAGGAGCGACCAGGCCACCCCTACTCCTCGACGATCGTCACCGACCGCATGCGGTCGCCCTGCGTGATGCGGTCCACGTGCTCCATGCCCGCCACCACGCGCCCGAACACCGTGTAGTTGCCGTCGAGGTGCGGCGTCGGCCCGTAGGTGATGTAGAACTGGCTGCCGAGCGTAGGCAACATAAAGGCCCTTATCGGCGCTCGGCACCCGTCGGTGCCCCGTCCGCGTTCATGTTGGCCCTTGGTACAGCACGGCGCGCACGCGCGTGAAAGGGCACGGTGGCGCGTTCACGGTCGAGACGCGGCTCGAGGCGCGTGAAGGCGACAAGCAGATATTCGCGCGCGACACGACGATGAGGGTACCGCGCAAGGCCGTGTGAACTGCTCTCAGCGCGATGCGCA
>Ga0194128_10002150_pt1 | contig 32498 bp, 35 predicted proteins | sample TA2KigCa65mmetaG_FD_148650 | JGI IMG/M metagenome (GOLD analysis project Ga0194128, IMG submission 148650) | Freshwater microbial communities from Lake Tanganyika, Tanzania - TA2015037 Kigoma Deep Cast 65m | ecosystem: Environmental > Aquatic > Freshwater > Lake | place: Tanzania: Lake...
GGCTGCACGAAGCCCACTTCATGTTCAGCGAGCAGGAAAGCCAGGTCATGATCATGGCGGTGGTTCCGGCGGACAAGGTGGAGCCGATCCTAGCCGGGCTGCGGCCGCTGTTCGAGCGATACTCCGGCCCCGGTTCATGCGGTTCCTCGACGAGCGGGCGCTGGCTGAGTGGGGCGTGGCGGATGCGATGAATTGACTTCCGGTAGAGTCTCCGCAATGAGTCATGTATAATGCAACCGTCTGCGAGGCTTGCGCGAGCGCCGATCTTCCTCCCCGTCTCCTCCGCGGCTTTGAGGCTCCGGCAATTCCGCCTGAGCGGTTCCCGCGGGAATCCCGTCCGGCGCTCGGTATTTTAATCAGTAGGCTTCGACCTTGTTTCGGCGCGGAGCGTCACTGCCTGCGAACAGGGTTAGCGAGCACGGGTCATACGGTCGCCGGCGCGTCATAACGAGCTAAGGATACAGGTGGGGGGCTAGCTCAGTTGGGAGAGCACTACGTTCGCAACGTAGGGGTCGCGGGTTCAACTCCCGTGCCCTCCACCATGTATCAAAAGTCCCGACCATTCTCCGGTCGGGATTTTTTTGAAATTTCCAAACGGTGATCTTCAGCCCCGAGTTTCTGTGCGAAGGCCAGGCCCTGCGCGATAATCTCGCCCAGCCGCAAATAGAAAGCTAGCCATATGGTCAGGACGCAGAGGCCCAGATCGACGGACAAAGCCACGAGGCGCTTTGCCACTCGTGGCAAGGCCAGTATTGGTACGGCCAACTTAAACAGAGGCTGTTTCATGGCGTGTAGCCCCCTGAGTCCTCAAGATGATCTGTGCTTTTCTTCAATGTGACACGCCATCCCTTGTCAGAATCTTCAACGCCGTCATCCAAAGTATCTTCATATCGAAAAACAGAGATCGACGCTGTAGATACTCCGCATCCCGCTGTACTTTCTGAGGAATTGATAGTCCATCTCTTCCGTTGATTTGCGCCCACCCGGTCAAGCCTGGCACCAGCTCATGCACACCCTTTTCTGTGCGCAAGACAATCAGTTTATCCTGGTTGAACAGAGCCGGGCGAGGCCCCACAAAGCTCATGTCCCCTTTCAGAATGCTCCATAACTGGGGCAATTCATCCAGACTGAATTTGCGCAGAAAAGAGCCGATGGGGGTGAACCATTGTTCAGGGTTTTTCAGTAGGTGCGTGGGCATCGCTGGAGTGTCGATGTGCATGCTGCGGAACTTGGGCATTTTGAAAATACGATTGTGTTGGCCCACACGGTCGCTCCAGTACAGGGCTGGCCCAGGCGAAGTCAGCCTGACGGCCAGCGCCACAAGCACTATGGGCAGCGCAAGAAACACAGCAGCTACCAACGCCACTGTCAGGTCAAACAAACGCTTCATGGGCGAAAACCTTCAGCGGCACGCTGCAGCCCTTTATCCACAGACACCGGCGTGGTCCAGCCCAATAACGGTCTGGTTTTGGCGATGTCTAGCTGCAATGAGCCACACAGGCGCTGATATATGCTCGGCTTATTCAATACTGTCTCCCCCAGCTTCAACATTGCAGGTAACAGGTAAACAGATGTGCGGAATTTGCGCCTGGGAGAAATATAGCAGCAATTGCGAAAGTTAAGTGAGTTTGGCTTTGACCAGGTCGCTAATGTGTTTGCCGTCTACCGCGTGAGTTGCCAAGCGGGCCATCACGGCTTTCATCGCCATCCCCATGTCTTTGAGAGAACGGGCCCCTGTCTCCTCCAATACGGAGGCGACGATATGTTCAAGTTCCTGATTCGAAAGGGATTGTGGCAAGTAGGATTCGATGATGGAGATTTCTTTCCGCTCTTTTTCTGCCAGCTCGGCTCGGTGCGCTTTTTCAAATTGCTCGACCGATTCACGGCGCTGCTTGATCAGGATTGTCATAATCCGGCTCATTTCTGCGTCGTCCAGGTCTTTTTTGAGCTCGACCTCCTTATTCAGGATCGCGGCCTTGATCATTCGGATGACGTCCATGCGAAGCTGATCTCTGGATTTCATGGCTAACTTCAGATCTTCGGTCAAACGATCGCGTAACGACATAAGCGCCTCATTAATATGATCGGAGATTCTTGCTGGAGCATACGCTGCAGATATTGGTGAGTCAACGAAAAGGGGGCAAGATGGGCGCCATGGCATTAGCGTCAGGTGGGTCATAGGATGATGACGGCGCGAGGGATCTCCTGACCTAGATCGTTTTTAGATAAGACCACGTATCAGCGGTTGAGTTGAGAAGCGGTGGAACGAGGCATTGTACAAACCGTGTCAGAGCTGCGCCAAGCGCTTACGTGAGAGGTGGTGGGTCCGGTATGTTTATGGGAGGAAGATGGTATGGTGGGTAAAAGATTGTGCCGAGCAAGTAGGGAGAGCTGCTTGATGGCAGGTGTGCTGGGGCTGGTGTTCGTGTGGCTTGGCTGTTGTGCCGGCGAGCAGTCGAAAGCTTCTGGGACAGCGGTGTCGCCGGAGTAAGTGCACAGCCATGTGGACAAGGCGTTTGACAAGTTGAAAGAGGAAGAACAGCACCGGACGGTCACTCCGGGCGCGGGCCGCTAACGGCGGCGGAGCGAGAGTTCTCGCAAGGGTTTCAATAATGGAAGTTCCCATAATAACCGATGGTGAGAGTCTAGCTCCACTGTGCGAGGTTCCTGGAACGTGCGGAGCAGCGTGGCTGAGACGATCAAGCGGAGCAAGCCGGAAAGAAAGAAGAGAAACGGAAGATTGGAGACCGGGTGCAGCGCCAAGGCCCCAAGCTGTAGGGAGGCCGGGATTCCACTGATGAGCCACGTACCAAGGAGTGTTCCCAATGCCCACCCGATTGCGTTGACAGTGCTGGATACCGCAACGGCTTTGGCTCGGTCGGCCGGGTGCACTGCATCGAACACATAGTTATTGAGTCCAAGTCCGAGTCCTGCCCAGATCACTCCTCCAAAGAAGTTCACCACGACGAGAAAGGCCCATGCTGTGCTCAGTAGATAGAGCATCGGCAAGATTCCCACGATCAGTCCGGTAAAGGTCAAGAGTGCTTTATTACCGAAGCGGTCACCGAACTGGCCCCATGTGGGTAACGTGACGAACTGGCCGATGATCCCTGCCCCAAGCCACGCACCATATTCCCAATAGGCCAGGTGGAGATCCTGGATCATATAAATCACGAAAAAGGGGGCAGTCATCAAGACGGCTAAATGCATCAGACTAGAAAAGAGCAGGAACTGCCGAAAGTTCTTCGTGACTCCTGTGCGGAGAAATATGCGAAAACCAACGGAGTCGTCGCTAGATTTAGGCTGTGGCAGGTCAGGTACCTTCAAAAGAGAGAACGCTGAGGCGCTTCGGCAAAATCCTGCGGTGAGAAACATGATGGCAAACCCTACCCAGAGGGCCTGCTGCTGGTCACAATAGCTTAGGAGTATCCCACCTGAGGAGAGTGCAAGAAAACTGGTCAGGGCCATGATGCGCGATCGTCGCGCGAAATACATGCCCCGCTCGTCAGCGTGGAGACGATCGGTAATAAAGCTGTTCCACGCAGGCGACGTAAAATGGGTAAAGGTGAAGTACAATGCCACGCATGCAATCAGCAGCCACGGGCCGAACTCGGGCCAGAGCAAGGGCAGGGCCAGAATTGGGATCCACGAAAAGGACTGCCCGATAAGCCCCCAAAAGATCTGAGTTTTTCGGGTAGGAAACCAGTGAGACACTTTTACTGAGACGAGTTGAGCCCAAGCCCCCAATAGCTGTGGCATGGCAGAGAGAATACTCAAATGCAGTGGTGTGGCGTAACTGAGAAGCGCAAAAGCGGAGAGGTATTGTTCGCCTCCGCCTTGCGTGACCGCCTGAAAGAGTCCGTCGCGTATGCCGAATCGACGCCCCGGTTCCTGATACAGTTCGTGGTTCGATGGAGCTTGATTCTGTGACCCGGCTTGAGTCTGCTGTACCATTCGTGTGTGAGAGCCCGTCATCTCAACTCGGTGTCCGTAGATGCTTGCAGAGCACTGTACCATAGATTCTTCTGGCGACAAGCGTTGTCCGGCCAGCAATATTTGACGATTGACCGGGCCTCTGTCTGCCGATACGATCACGCTATGATCCGGCTAAGCCGCCATCGTGTATCCAGGTGTTTGTTGGGACGCGCGATTGCCGGCGTCATGCTGTTAGCTGGATTGTGCGCGGGACACTCCAGCCTAGCGAAAGATCTTCTCCCACCGAAAGAACAAGCGAACACGGAATTTGGCGTCACGCGGAGTCCGTCGTTTGACAAACAGCAACAAGGCGTTCCGCAATCACTCTTTACTTGGATCAAGATGGCACAAGGCTATGAAGTGGAGTGGGATACATTTGGACGAAAGGGATGGTATACGCAGGACCCCCGGTTAAAACCGATTAACCCTGGTTCCATTTTTCCACCGCAGACGCCGGCGATCTACATCGTGTTCGAAGTGGCCCCACTCGAAGATCCTGCACAGTTTGGCACGCAATGGCGCCAAGAATTATCCAATGGGCAATTCAGTCATGAGATACTCGGTTACGATGTGCTTGAAGTGCCGGGCCATGAACGGTACGGCTTTCTTGAGTTAAAGAAGCCAGGTGATGTCTGGCCGGTTGGAAATTACGTGGCAGAATTGTTTATCTCCCCGTTGGGGCAGCAGCCGTTTCATGCGGTAAATCGAGTCGGGATGATGCGTTTTACGATTGATGTGGCTGCCAGGCTTGGCCCACCGGTTTGCTCAAAGTAACAAATTTAAGGTCTCGGAGGTTTAGGTGATGAAAGGGTGGTGAAATGGTTGCAAACGTGAAGGTGACGGATCCAGAGAAACTGGCCTTGCTCTATGAACGATTTCGAGATGTCTGTCTTGTAGAGAAGGAAGTGTGGAAGGAAATTTTTATGCCTCGAGAACCTGCATCAGGTCCAGTCCGTACAAATATCCAGGATCGGTATGCCGTGGAGATTGACGAGCCTGCGGTTGAGGATGCTCTTGATGCGAACATTCCGCTTGGAGCAGCTGCCCTCGGCGCCGCCATCCAAGAATACCGTACGCATATTTCTTTCTATGGAAAAGAGTGACGAGAATATCACTGGACACGGCAGCGGCGTCTGCGCCGCTGCCGTCCTGCAGCCTGAGAGCAATCGGGGGGCATTACAAACGTTGGAGTGCTGCGATGCGAACTTCAATCGGTGGGTGTGTCGAGAATAAGCTCATGAATCCACTGGATTGGCCGGATATTTTCATCGTGGCGAGCGCATCTTGCGGTGAGTGCTGGAATTGAGTGTGAGTCACCCATCGATCAATGGCTTGAAGTGCACCGATCATGGAGTCTTTCCCGTATACCTTTGCCGCAAAGGCATCAGCTCCAAACTCCCGACGACGTGAAAACCAACTGATCACGATGGAGGCCAGGATGCTGACAATGATCTGAAGCACTAAGGACAAGCCAAAACCTAAGGCGGCCTGATTCCGTTCCGCAAAGAATCGCCGCACCCACATGGCGATGTAATAGACGAAGGTATTCATGAGCCCGGCCAGGACGGTCGTAACGAACATGTCGCCGTTGTACACGTGACCCATTTCGTGAGCCAGAACTGCCTTCACCTCGTCTTTTTTGAGGTTGTGCAGCAATCCCGTTGAAACGGCCACCATGGAATTGTTCTTGCTTGGTCCTGTTGCGAAGGCATTGGGGTCTGGAGAATCGTAGATCCAGACCTCGGGCATAGTAATCTGTAGACGCTGCGATATGTCCTGCACAGAACCAAAAATAAGTTGTTCGGCGTGAGAACGAGGTTGGGTAATCTGCTGGCAGTTGAGCATGGCTCTCGCCATTTGCTTTGAGAACGCCAAGCTGATGAATGCCCCGCCGAACCCGAACATCGCGGCCCATACCAAGGACGTCAGATCAACGGAACCTCTGACGTCAATTCCGAACATCGGTAACATCACATTGATGACGATTGGAACCGTGATGGACAGCGTCACCATGATCAGAATATTGGTAATCAACAGCAGGCCAATACCTTTGAGCCACTTCATCGATATCCTCCTTGAGATACGTGCACGCACGTGTCCTGTTCGCAAGTACTTGACGTATCTAGATTATACACACATGCATCTGCAAATGACACCCTCCGTCAACGTGTGTTCTCGGGGAACATAAGATTGTACCAGGGAAAGTCAAGGAGCCGAAGGCTCTGATGCATTGATGTCAGGTTGACCCTTTTCAGATGTTCCTGTTAGAAGGTTCTCATCTTGTAAACTCCTTCCGGCGAGAATAGAAGTTGCGAGGCCAATCACCGTATTAAGAAAAGGTGTTATGCGCCAAGGGCTTACAATGGTTACCAGGACGGTCTCTTTCAAGCGGGAGTTGCTCCGTGATCTTTTGAAGCAGGTATCGCGGTTGTTTTACACGACGCTGGTCGTAGTGCCAGCGGATGTGCGCGATCAAGTCAGTCTTGCCTATCTGTTTGCCAGAGCTGCCGACACGATTGCCGATACGGACTTGATTGACCGGTCACGGCGGTTAGAGTTTCTCAGTCAACTCAAGGGACAGTTTGTTAGTGACCAGATTGTGTGGAGCCAGGTCCAGAATATCCAGCGGGCGCTCGGACCGGTCCAACACGATTCAGCCGAACGAACGTTGCTCGAGCGATTGGATGAGTGCTTCAGGCTCTTCCTAGATTTTTCGCCGGATGATCGACGCCGGGTGCAGCGGCTTATGACAACGTTGACGCAAGGCATGGAAATGGATTTGAGCCAGTTCCTCGGGAAGTCTGCGGACGAACTTGTGGCGCTGAAGACGCTCGGTGACCTGGATCGGTATACCTATTACGTGGCCGGATGCGTGGGAGAGTTTTGGACCGATTTGATGTGTGCCCATCGAAAGGCGCTGGCTTCGTGGAATGTGCGGGAGATGTCGGAGGCTGGTGTGCGGTTTGGGAAAGGCCTGCAATTGACAAATATCGTCAAGGATATTGCCTATGATCTTCAGAAGGGCCGCTGTTATGTGCCTGAGCCGATGCTGGCTGAGGCAGGATTGACGCCAGGGGATTTACTTAATCCCGCCAATCTACCGAGGTTTCGGCCGGTGTTGAGCAAACTCATTCGCATGGCGACCGACCATCTCGACCAGGGGTGGCGCTACACGATGTCTATTCCGCGCTATGAAACCAGGTTGCGGCTGTCTTGCATGTGGCCGATTCTTTCGGCTGGGGAGTCGCTCAAGCGGGTCCTCCACTCACCCGATCTCCTGAATCCCTCAGTGAAAATCAAAATTCCACGCAGCAAGGTCTATTGCATCTTGGCCATGACGACTGGCACGGTCGCCTGCGGATATTCCGGCACTGTGTACTGGGGGCATTTACGGAAACAGATCGCGTAATTTCTCGGTCAGACGAGGGCGGAACGGTCATCTTTTATTCCGGCTATACTTCCATTAAGATGCGAACAAGTGTGTTGTTGCGTTCTGTGCGAGGGGCTTCCATTGAAGGCCAAAGTCAACTTTTTCTGCCAATCGTGCGGCCATCCATCACCCCGATGGCTGGGCCGCTGCCCTGATTGTGGCGGCTGGAATACTATGAAAGAGGAGCGGCAGGCGGCCACCGGAAAGGGCCGCCCTGTCGCGATGAAGATTGAGCAGGTTAGAGCCACACCGATCGGTGAAATTGAGGTGGTCGGCGAAGACCGGCGCCTCACCCGTATTAGCGAGTTCGACCGAGTATTGGGTGGTGGAGTCATTCCTGGGTCAGTCATCTTGATCGGAGGCGATCCTGGAATCGGCAAGACCACGTTACTACTTCAGGCCTTGCCGCGCGTTGCTTCCAAAGACCAGCCGGTGTTGTATGTATCTGGTGAAGAGTCGCCCCGCCAAATTAAGATGCGAGGTCAGCGGTTAGGTATCGATCATCCAGGCTTGCTGATATTGGCGGAAACCTCGCTTGAACAGATCCTGAAGTCCGTACAGGAAATCCAGCCAGCCGCGATGGTCGTCGATTCAATTCAAACGGTGTATACGGAGCAGATTACATCGGCACCGGGCAGCATCAGCCAGGTGCAAGAGGTTGCCGGACAGCTCATGTGGTTTGCCAAGCGAGCCGGTGTGCCGGTCTTCATCATTGGGCATGTGACAAAAGAGGGAGCAATTGCCGGGCCGCGTTTATTAGAGCACATTGTTGATACGGTGCTGTACTTCGAGGGCGACAAGGGCCATAGCTATCGCATCCTGCGTGCTGTAAAAAATCGGTTTGGTTCAACCAATGAAATCGGTGTATTTGAGATGAAAGATGGAGGATTAAACGAAGTCAATAATCCCTCAGAACTCTTCCTGTCTGAGCGTTCCCAGCAGAGCACGGGTTCCGTGGTTGTGTCGAGCCTTGAAGGTACGAGGCCGATTTTGGTCGAGTTGCAGGCATTGGTGTCCTCGACGAGTTACGCCATGCCGAAACGTATGGCCAATGGGGTGGAGCTGAATCGAGTGTCATTGTTGCTGGCCGTGATGGAAAAACGACTGGGGCTGCACCTGTCCAGCCAGGATGTCTATGTGAATATTGTTGGGGGGATGCGCATCGATGAGCCAGCAATTGATCTTGGAATCGTTGCGGCGGTGACATCGAGCTTGCGAGAAATCCCCATTGAGCCGGGCTTATTAATCCTCGGTGAAGTAGGGCTTGGCGGTGAAGTCCGCGCGGTCAGCCAGGTGGAGCTGAGAATTCGTGAGGCGGCAAAAATGGGGTTCAAGCGCTGCGTGTTACCTGAACGGAACTTGAACAAACTTGAACCACTCGGTGGTATTGACTTAGTGGGTATTCATGAAGTGCGAGAGGCGCTGGATGTGGTGTTGGCGTAACCATTGTGTACGCGGCACATTTCACGCTTCACGCGGCGCAATCGTGTGCCTGCTACTGGCCGGCTGTGCTTTGTTTCAGTCGGGGCCAGAGGTGTCGTTCATACGGCCAACAGCCGAAGAATTGACGGCATTGCTTCGCCAGAGAGAAGCTGCCATTCATTCGATGAAAGGCGTGTTCAGCGCCAAATTACGCGGCGGGGTGATTCCTATCGTATCCCGCCTCGAGGGTACTGTGTACTATCGCCGCCCGAACGCGTTGCGTCTCAGGGGATTTAGTCCCATCGGGGTTGAGCTGTTTGAATTTGTTCAATCGGATGATCTGTACAAACTCAGGCTGCCGACTATGGGGCGTGAGCTATTTGGACGGGAATCTGAGATGGAGAAGATGGGCAAGCTTACGCGTCCGTTTCAGTTGAGCGTTTGGGCGATGAATGGGGTGTTAGGGGCCAGTACGCTCGGTATTGGAGAAACTGTCAAGCTGACGGAAGATGGGGACCGGTATCGACTGGATGTATATGCGGCCCCGAATAGGGCTGTACATCAACGGGTACTGATGCGCCACTTGTGGTTTGATCGGCGAACATTGCTGGTAATTCAGGAAGATCGATTACGGGAAGATGGTGAGGTAGATGCGAGGATTCACTACGAAGATTTCCGGCTGCTCGACAATCAGACCGGTAAATCTTTGCAGGACAACTCCGCTGCGGCATCCCTCTTGATCCGTCCATTTAAGATTTCTCTTGAGGATGGGAGCGGAGTTGGAAGCGTCCAGGTCCTGTTCCACGAAATGCTCCTGAACCAACCGATAAAATCTGAACAATTAGGTCAGGTATTATAGCTAAAGTACTATAATTTAAGCTAAAAGATCAGATCATGTAGACACATGAGAATTCTTGGAATTGAGACGGCCACCTCATGGCAGAGCGTCGCGCTTCTTGACGGTAATCGGATCCTTGCTCGCCAGGATCAGGACGCCACTGGCGCTCATGGGACGTTGCTGTTGCCGGCAATTCACCGGCTGCTCAAGGATGCGCAATTGCGGCTTAGCGATCTTGATGGGTTGGCCTGTTCAGCGGGGCCGGGTTCGTTTACTGGGATTCGTGTCGGGCTGGCAACCTGTCTTGGATTGCGTGCGGCAACGGGCATTCCGCTTATGCTGATCCCGACATTGGAAGCACTGGCCTGGGATGTGAATGCGTCGGGGTTGCCCCTCTGTCCGATTGTGACAAGCCGCAAGGGGGAAGTCTTTTGGGCGGTGTTTCGGCGGACATGGGATGATCAACTGCATCGCATGCTTTCAGAATGCGTGGGGGCACCCGCCGGCTTGGCACAGAGTCTGACCGAGCACACGTTGGTATTTGGTGATGGGTGGTCTGCGATGGGAGCAGAGATTCGTGCCGCGCTGCCTGTATCCGTCACGGTGACTGCAGGCCCCCCGGAGGTCAAGCCGTCGGCAGTGGCTGTAGCATTCTTGGGGGCGCAGCGGTTCCGCAGGGGTGAGGTTGCCGGTGACCGAGTGGAGCCTTTGTATGTGCAGCGGGCCGAGGCAGAACTTCAATACGCTCAGTCTGGAGGGGGGTCGCCAGTGAGGCGTCGTCAAGAACGGGTGACGAAAAAAAATGCTGACCGACTGGCAAGAGAGTACCAACGACGGCAATCACCGGATCAACCGAGGAAGGTACATGACTGAGGCTCCCTTCCGGATCATACCAGCCACGGCTGATATGCTAACGGACATTATGCAATTAGAAGAAACTTGCTTCTCGGCCCCGTGGACGCGCAAAATGATGGAGGCAGAATTGACCGGTAATCAGTTTGCCCATGTTCGCGTCGCAGTTGGATGCAAAGAGGGAAAGACCACTGAGTCTCTGATTGGCTACCACTGTTTTTGGATTGTGTTCGAAGAGCTTCGTTTGATGAATCTAGCTGTGCAGCCATCGATGCGTCGGGGAGGAATTGGACAGTCCCTCGCGCTTGAGGCAGTTCGTATGGGCGTAGAACTTGCGGCGAGCCGGGCGGTATTGGAGGTGCGGGCTTCGAATAAAGTTGCGCAGGGTCTGTATCGGAAACTGGGTTTTGTGTCGATCAGCACTCGCCACCAGTATTACACGAATCCTATTGAAGATGCCGTGCTGATGGAATTGGTTCCTCTTGTCGTGCCGGAGAATGTGCGGGATTCCCGTTTGTTCCCGAAAGAAAGTGGTTCTGTCGCAGCACGCTAACCTAATCCAGGAGGTGTCGCATGTTGACAGATGATGCAATTCTCGAACGACTTCGTCTTTGCAGCTCGAAATTTTGCGAACTGCAACGTTTACACCATCAGTTAGATCGTAAGCTGAATGAATTGCAAAAGCGGCATGTTCTAACTCCGGCTGAAGAACTTGAAAAAAGGCGCATGCAGAAAGAAAAATTGGTCAAGAAGGACAAGCTGGCGGAACTGATTCGCCGATATCGGGAACACGGATTGCAACCTGCTGCACATTGAAGGAACCGTTCCATCGCCGGCTCTGCTGGTGGCGGGATGCTTGTCATGGACAAGATTATCAATCCGCTTGCTGCGCATATTCAAACTGTCAAGCGCCGATTGATTCTCATTGGATGTACCATCTTGGGCTCGTTAATCCTCACCTTTTCATTTGCCTCAGACATGGTGGCATGGTTGAACCGTCCTTTCCAGAATCAGCTGGTGTTCTACGGGCCGACTGAAGCGCTATTTGCCTCAATTAAAGTGTCATTGTTGGCGGCGGTGATCCTGAGCCTGCCTGTCGTCTTTTATCAGTTTTGGAAATTCGTCGAGCCGGCTCTGTTGGTGCAGGAACAGCGATGGGCCATTCCACTCTTTTGTCTGGCTGGCGGTCTCTTCGCGTTGGGGCTAGTGTTTTGCAATCTTGTGATTCTTCCACTCGTGATCGATTTTTTTGTGAGTTTCGGATTGGACCGGGATGTGACGCCGCAGTTAAGCGTCGGCACGTACATCGATTTTAACGTGAAGTTCTTGCTGGTCTTCGGTTGTGCGTTTGAGTTGCCGCTGGTCATGACGCTTCTCGCCGCGGCAGGGGCAGCCTCAGCGCGAGGCTTCGCGCAGTATCGGAAACATGCCATCTTGTCCAGTCTCATTCTCTCGGCAATCGTGACACCGGATGCGACGCTGTTCACTATGATGCTGATGGCGGTGCCATTAATGGTGCTGTATGAAGTTGGTATTCTCGGAGCCCGGCTATTTGGCCGTAGTCGGGGTGAAGGCCCCATCGATCTACCGATTGATCCTGATTTGCCGATGGGAACAGCAGGGAATCGAGTGCGATGAGAGCGGCAGATTTGAACGTGTCGAGAGTAAGAATCTGCGTTGCGATGTTGCTGCTTGTGAATGGTACTGCCGTTGGCGCACATGCGGAAGAACTGCCGGCTGGAGTGTTTGATCAATCGGCTACCAGCATCCAGGCCTTAGCGATTGCAGGAAATGGGGCAGTGTACGCGGGGTCTTTCGGTCATGGGCTTTTTCGCTCACTGGATCGTGGCGGAATCTGGAAACCGGTCGGAAACGGCATTACGGATCCGTATATCTTGAGCGTGACTGTGACCACACCAGGGATTGTGTATGTCGGCACCTTTCGCGGTGGGATATTTCGCTCGCGCGACGAAGGTAAGACGTGGCAGTCGGTGAATGCAGGTCTAAAGCGCTTGGAAGTCAAGGCGCTCATGGCCGTGGATGAGGAGTTGTATGCGGGGACCGCAGATGGCGTCTACCGGCTGCATGAGTTGGAGGATCGGTGGTCAGTTGTCACAACGGGACTGGAGGATGTCCTTGTACATGCCCTGGCGCGCTCTTCGGATGGGACCTTGTACGCCGGAACGTCTGGCAAGGGTATTCTGCGATTCAAGCGTAATTCATCCGGCTGGGTACGTCTGCAGGCGGGATTGAAGAATCATGAAGGGATGATCGAGAATTTCATCCGAGTGATTGTCGTAAACCAAGAACTGGGGATTTTAGTAGGCACGTACGATGGCGGAGTATTTCACAGCGCGGACGGTGGTCTGACATGGCGAGGAATCAGTCGGGCATTGCCAAATGATTCCATTCGCGGAATCGCACTGGTTGATCATGGCGTGATCGTCGCCACGGGGAATGGCATTTTCAAGACTGTGGACAAGGGCAAACAATGGGTGCCAGTCAACAAGGGTCTGACAAGCCCATCGATTCAGTCCTTAATCGCGTCCGGAGACGGACGCTATTATGCGGGGACCAGCGCGGGCGTGTTCCGTAGCGACGATGGATTAACCTGGATCGCTATCAATCAAGGGCTTGAGATGGGTATGGCACCGCCGCCGTTTCTCTTTCGATAAGACAGTTAATGCGAAAGGATCGATATCATGGCTGATATGACGGGAACAGCTCAGGCAAGAATTGCCGTAGCCAGCAAAGGGGTGTCGATGGGAGAAATCGTAGTCGGATTTTTCCCCGATGTGGCACCTGGCCACGTCAAGAACTTTGTAAAGCTGTCTCAAGAGGGGTTTTACAATGGCACGACCTTTCATCGGATCATCCCTGGGTTCATGATTCAAGGTGGGGACCCCAATAGCAAGAACCCTGATCGATCGATGCACGGCATGGGGGGGCCAGGTTACAAGATCAAAGCTGAGTTCAACAGTAAGCCGCACATGCGTGGCATCGTCTCGATGGCACGATCCAACAACCCGGACAGTGCCGGTTCACAGTTTTTTATCTGTGTGGCGGATGCCAACTTTTTGGATTGGCAATACACGGTATTCGGCGAAGTCATTAATGGGATGGACGTGGCGGACAAGGTTGTGAGCATGAAACGGGATGGCCGGGATAATCCCCTTGAACGTATCGAAATGACTGTCACCATTACGGAGTAAGTGCTGAGTTATGAGCAATGAGCGTCACACGAAAGAATTTTCCCGGTGGCCCACGTATTGCCGTGTCTTAGCACTCAGGACTGTGCTTTCAGCACTGATCCTTTTGGCCGGTTGTGCCATTCCGCATGTCCCGTCACGTGTTATCTATGAAGATCCGGTCAACTATGTGCGTCTGGAAGAGGATAAGACGGTGTTGCCGGAATGGCCGCAAGGCCATTTTTCCCATCCCGCAGCATTAGAGAAAGAGAGATTGTGGACGATCTTGTCGAGCCTCAAGGTTCAAGAACATCGCATTATGCCGCAACGGTGGCTTCAAGGCGACGCGCCGCTCGTTCCAGTCTTTACGGAGGATCAGCTAGCACTATTGTCAGGCCAGGTAGCGAATGGCCTGGCTCAGGCCCAATACAACGAGCGAGTGACATTTTATTTGAGCCAGCCGCTCACCTTGATGCGTCGGACGATTACATCTGGTGGGATGTATGTAAAGGAGAATAAATTGCACCTTCTGTTAGGGAATTGTCGGAGCATCTACGGGATCCCTGCCTATGGGATGATTTACGACCGGCGGTATCCGATGCGACCGATCGCTGCAAAGGAGTTCGATCTCTTCTTTGAGCTGGTTGATGCCGTCACTGTCCAGGAAAGCAGTTATATTGACGATCTCTTTGCCAATACACGAGATGAATTGGTGATCGATTTGAACAAGATCGGGAGAACAGATCCTGTGCGCAATTCCCGCACTTCCAATGTATTTTAGATCCGTGGCTAAGGCTGGAACGGATACTTGCGGTAGACCGATTGCCGCCAGTACATACGCGGGACTTCCTTGACCGCCTCGATGATCGTAGGCCAGCCAAGTTTACTTTGGCCGCGAAGACGGTCTCTGAAGCGGATCGGCAGCTCAGCGATCACTGCACCGGTTTGACGGGCCCGCCAGGCCATTTCTACTTGAAAGACATAGCCCTTTGCCTTGACTGCAGGCAAGTTCATCTCCGCTAATAATTCTCGGCGGAAGCAGCGAAATCCTCCGGTCCAATCATGAAGGGTCGAACCGAGAAACATGCTGGCATAGGCGTTGCCCAATCGTGAGACCAGGCGTCTGCGTTGGGTCCAGTTTTCCGTTCCCCCGCCTGGAATATATCGGCTACCGATGACCAAATCAGCAGTCGCGCTCCTGTGAACCATACGAGGCAAGTCCCAAGGCGCATGGCTGAAATCGCAATCCATTTCAATAATCAACTGATAGTGGCGGGTGAGTGCCCACTGGAAGCCTGCGATATAGGCCGGTCCCAGACCTTGTTTTTGAGCCCGATGCAGGACATGCACCGAGGTGTGCTGCTGGCTGAGTTTGTCAGCCAGCAGCCCAGTGCCATCCGGTGAATTGTCGTCCACAACCAGGATATCGGTGGCGAGATAGGTCCTAATGGCTTCGATCATGGCAGGGAGATTTTGTTGTTCATTATAGGTAGGCAAAATAACCAGGCTCGACCGATTGAAACAAAATGGGACAAGGGGGGCCAGATTGCCGCTCAACGCATCTCGAACATAACCGGGGCAGGCCGGGTCTGAAGAAGGTAGGCTGCTCACGGCTATCTGGGCGCTATCGATCCCGTGTGCGATTAAAGTTTCGGCGAGCTCGAAGGTTCCCACAACAATGGCTTCGTCCGGTTCCAATACTTCAGCGGTGGGTATTTCGGCAGGGTTGGTGACGTGGTGACATCGGATGATGAGAGAGCCCCCCTCGCCTAAAATGGGCGAGGCGGAATCACGGGATAGATTTGGGGTGAGGGACGGAGACATAGAGGGCCTATCTAATAAATCGAGACTATGTAATGGGGGTATTTGCTCAAGAATGTCAAGGCGGGATGCAAGCTTGGTGGTTCTCCGGGGACGTCCATCTCACTGACTTCGATATTAAAACTGACGAATTATTATGTGCATCCTCATGCCTACGCTCGAATCACTCGTATGGAAGTTGCAATATCCAATATCTGGCAAGATCAGGGACGATGGCGCGGTTATCTGCAGGACTATTCTAATCAGCAAGTGCAGGGAGTTCTTTGAAGACTTGGAATTAAAGCTACGTTGTCGGCGCCATGATCTGAGCAGCAAAAACACTTCTGTTGCTGTGGCGCCATACCAGGCTTCGAGGACCAGCTGTTTCGTTCCCATGAAGCCGGTGGCCGCAGAAAAGACCTCTTGGCGCAAAGAGAGATCTCCCCTATGATGCTCGCATCTTCGCGCGCATGACAGGTCCATTCGACTATGGAATGTCGCGTGCACCAAGCGGAATGTGAGTACCTGCCGCGTTGCTCTTTGACAGTCAAAAACTGGTTATGTTAAAATTTTTCATGTGTTGAACCCCCCGCACCTAATTCTATATACCTAATACAAAATTCAGAGGAATAACAGTATGACTGCAACAAATGTGCATGTAATTATCGTGGTGGGTGCCGGGCCGGCTGGCATGGCAGTTGCTGGAACGTTAGCCAAGGCCGGCCACGAAGTCATTATTCTGAACCGCGATATTAAGTTCGGCGGACTGGCGGAATATGGGATTTTCCCTTCCAAGCTGAAGCTCCGTGGTGGCCTCAGGAAACAATATTGGGATTTGTTGGAGCAACCGAATGTGCATTATTTGGGGAACGTCACGATCGGAGTCGGCAAGGATCTGACTGTCGAGGATCTGCAGGGGCTTGGCGCCAGCGCGGTAGTATTCACGATTGGTGCGCAGGGGACCAAGGCGATCGGAGTCGAAGGGGATTCAGCCAAGGGTGTGTACCATGCAAAAGACGTAGTCTATCACTTCAATCGATTACCTGGTTTCGGCGATCGTCCATTCGACATGGGCAAACATGTGGCGGTGATCGGAGCGGGGGATGTCATGGTCGATATTGCCCATTGGCTCATCCGCTATAAGAAGGTGGAGCGTGTGTCGGCCATCGTACGCCGCGGTCCAGTCGAACGCAAATACAATCCCAAGGAGATTCGAGCGGTGTGTAACAACATGGATCTGGAAGGAATTCAAAAAGAATTCGATCGTATCAAGGATCGCATGGCGGCGGTTGGACAGAAGGCCGATGAGGTTTTCAAGGGGCTGACTGGCGAATTCACAAAGTGTGAACCGAAGGTGAGTGAAACGAAAATGAGCTTCCAATTCCTGGCCTCGCCGAAGCGAATTCTTGTCGATAGTAATAATCGTGTGCGCGGTCTTGAAATGGAAGACAATCGACTCGTTTCCAAGGGGGAAGATACGATCGCAATCGGGCTGAAGCAGTATTATGAATTTCCGTGCGATGCTGTGGTGTTTGCGGTCGGTGACAAGGTCGACGAATCCGTTGGGCTTCCCCATAAAGGAGGCCTCTTCGTCACAAACCCCAGCAAGACGGGAAATGACCCGGATGATGCACTCTTTCAGGTATACGACGAAGCGACGGGAAAAGTTCTCGAGGGGGTGTTTCTTGCAGGGTGGGCCAGAAAAGCCAGCGAAGGTCTTGTTGGCGTCGCCAAGCGAGATGGTGATTGGTGCGCAGAAGTTGTGGGACGCTATCTGGCGACTAAATCAGTCTGCAATCAGGCCAAAGTTGTTTTGGATACGCTGCACAATATCTTGAAGTCCAGGAAGAGTCAGCCTGTCGACGTCAAGGGACTGCGGAGACTTCAAATGGCGGAAGAAGCCTACACGGGGCAGTCGGATTATATTGGAGAGTTCAAATACGCGAATAACTGGGATATGATCAGAGTGATCGAGACGAGCAAGGCATAACAGTTGAAGGCCGCCCTTCGTTAGCCATCTCCCCACTTCAGTTTTTCACGCAGCACCTCGTAGTAGTGGCTTTCCGGGAACCGAATCAGCTTGGTTCGGTTTTCGGAAGCCAGCACCACCGCCGTATCGCCCTGTGTCATGGCAATGCCGACTTGGCCATCGAGCGTGGCCATCGCTCCGTCGTCTTTGCTGGTTAGCGTCACTTCGATTTCGACATTTCCAGGGACGATCAGCGGCCGATGAGTCAGCGTGTGCGGACTGATCGGCGTCAGGATGATGGACTGAACCGCCGGGTTGATGATGGGGCCTCCGGCCGATAGGGAATAGGCTGTGGAGCCGGTCGGTGTGCTGAGGATTAAGCCATCGCCCCGCAAGTTCGTTACAAATTGACCCTGTATGGTGATCCGCAATTCAATCATGCGGGCGAGGGTACCTTTGCTGACAACGATGTCATTGAGCATAATGCCCCGTGCGACCGTTTCCCCGTGGCGATGGACATGTGTTTGCAACATGAGCCGGTCGTCGAGGATATAATCGTTAGCAAAGACACGTTCAAGCGACGGATAGAGATTATCCAGCCGCACCTCTGTCAAGAACCCGAGGCCGCCCATGTTGACGCCAAGGATGGGAATGCCTCGTTCGGCCGCCAGCCGCGCGGCATTGATGATCGTGCCGTCACCGCCCAAGGCGAGCAATACGTCGACTTTCCCGGCCAATTGCGTCTTCTGAATTCCGCCAGTTTCATTCAATAATGCCGCAGAGATGGTATCAAGTAGAACAGTGATCGTGCGTTCACGGAGCCACGCAACCACTCCTTGTAGAGTGGGTGTGACTTCCGGGAACTTTGGCTTTGTCAGAATGCCAATGCTTTTGTTTTTCATGGTGGATAGAGATGACGGTTGGATAAAATGGTGGAGGATTCTATCGGGACGATTCCGGACTGTCAACGCGAAGAGGCGCCCACAGGTGTCGTGAAAAGATGAGCAAGGTGAGTTCTGTCGGCATCTGAAGTTGGCGAACGTTTTCTCTCAACCTTGACTCTTATAGATCCTGTGGTTAAACTGAGACCAAGTATTTCCATGAGTTAGATCGAGAGGGGCCGTACGTTCATCCACGGGAGGAGATAGGATGTTCGAACGATTCACGGACAAAGGTCGTAAAATCATCATTCTCGCGCGTGAGGAAGCGGAGCGCCACCAGAATGACTATCTGGGGACTGAGCATCTTATCTTGGCGATTCTCCGGGAGTCTGACGGCATTGCGTTGATGATTTTGAAGAAAATGAGCCTATCTACTGAGCAAATCCGACTGGAAATTGAACGAAATTTACCGGGCGGGGGAACGACCATGACGTTTGGCGAAATCCCCTTTAGCCCTCGGGTGAAGAAAGTTATCGAGTATGGCGTCGAAGAGGCTCGGCTGCTCGGGCATAACCATATCGGGAGTGAACATCTCCTGTTGGGGTTGTTGCGAGAAGAGGAAGGAATCGGGGGTAAAATCCTTCGTAGCCTGGGTGCGAACTTGCTCACCGCACGCCAATTGACGGTGACCTTCTTGAGAAAGTCCGCTCCTCGGGAGCGGGATCGAAAGAGCAATACGCCGGCATTGGATGAATTTGGTCGCGATCTGACCCAACTGGCCCAGGAGGGTCAGTTGGATCCGGTGATCGGCCGGTCCGACGAAATTGAACGAGTTCTGCAAATCCTCAGCCGGCGGAGCAAGAATAATCCCGTGCTCATCGGCGAGTCCGGCGTCGGCAAGACGGCGATCGTCGAAGGCCTGGCTCAGCGGATCATACAGTCGGAGGTTCCCGATAATCTTCTGTCACGACGGATCATTGCGCTGGATCTTGGCTCGCTTGTCGCTGGCACGAAGTATCGCGGCCAATTTGAAGAGCGGCTCAAGGTGGTTATGAAGGAGATCGTGCACGCCAGTAACATTATCATTTTCATCGATGAGTTGCACACGCTGGTTGGAGCTGGCGCGGCGGAGGGGTCGATCGATGCTTCCAACATGCTCAAGCCTGCCTTGTCTCGAGGGGAGATCCAGTGCATCGGGGCTACGACGTTGGATGAATACCGGAAACACATTGAAAAAGACGGTGCGTTGAAGCGCCGGTTCCAGCCGATCCACGTGCAGCCGCCCAGCATCGATGAAACTATCCGGATTATCCAAGGATTGCGGGATCGATATGAGGAACACCACGGTGTCGAGATTACTGAAGGCGCCATTGTCGAAGCCGCCAAGTTATCGGAACGGTACATTACCGACCGTTTTTTCCCTGATAAGGCGATTGACCTGATTGATGAGACGGGCTCGCGCGCGAAGTTGCAAGCCTACGCATTGCCCTCCGAATTGAAGGCGATGGAGCAGGAACTTAAGAAGGTATCGCAAGAGAAAGAACAGTCAATCTCGATGCAAAATTTCGAGGTGGCGGTGCAGTATCGGGAAGAGGAAGAGCGGCTGCGCAAGCTATTGGATGAATCCAAGCGGGAGTGGAAGAAAAATCAGGAAAAGAATAAGCCAGTAATCGGAAAAGAAGACGTCGCATACGTGGTATCCAAGATGACTGGCATTCCACTTTTCAAGCTGGAAGAAGAGGAATCGAATAAGCTGTTGCGGATGGAGGAATTTCTCCATAAGCGGGTGATCGGCCAAAATGAAGCGATCTCTGCGGTCGCGCGCGCCATTCGTCGGTCTCGTGCCGGCTTGAAGGAAACGAAGAAGCCTATTGGCTCGTTTATCTTTATGGGACCGACCGGAGTTGGGAAAACTGAACTGGCAAGAACACTGGCGGAGTTCCTGTTTAACAGCGAAGATGCCCTAATTCGTGTGGATATGTCCGAGTATCAGGAGAAGTTTACGAGCTCCAGACTTTTCGGCGCGCCTCCGGGCTACGTTGGTTATGAGGAAGGCGGCCAGTTAACTGAAAAGGTCCGGCGCCGGCCCTATTCGGTGGTCTTGTTTGATGAAATCGAAAAGGCGCATCCGGATGTCTTCAACGTGCTACTGCAAGTCTTGGATGATGGCGTGTTGACCGACAGTCTTGGTCGCAAGGTGGACTTCAAGAATACCGTCGTCATCATGACGTCCAATGTTGGCACCAAGAACATCCAGAAAGGGGTCTCGCTGGGATTCCAGAGTACCGAAGGTGAAGCGGCCCGGCGGAAGAAGGAGGAAGTGATGGGAGAATTACGGAAATCGTTCAGTCCGGAATTCTTAAACCGGATCGACGAAGTCGTGATTTTCCATCAGCTGGAGAAAGAACAGCTGTACAGTATTCTCGATATGCTCATCCGAGAGCTCAATCTCCGTCTGCTGGAAAAGGGGATTGAGATAGAGGTTGATGACGATGTCAAACACTGGCTCATCAAGGAAGGGTACGAGCCGCTCTATGGGGCCAGACCTATGCGCAGGGCGATTCAGCGTGCAATCGGCGATCCGCTCTCCGATGAACTGATCAGGGGACGCTTCAAGGACAGCCGTAAGGTCAAAGTTGTGCTGCGCGACGGTGCCCCTGCCTTTATCGAAGAGGAAGCCATGGCGGGTGTGTAGCCGTCACGCATCATTATCAGCGAAGTGGTACTACGCCCTCTCCGGCTGACAGCCGCAGGGGGCGTGGTGTTTTTGTGCGACAGTACGGTATTCTTATACCCATGCATCCTCTCCGTCCGGCTGATTCCCTAACCCACGAAACGGGCCTGCTCAAGTTCGTGCTTGGAATCGAGTCTTCGTGTGATGAAACAGCTGCGGCCGTTCTTGCGCATGACGGCTCGGTGCTCTCGAGCATGGTGGCGTCCCAAACAACAGTCCATGAGAAATTCGGCGGAGTTGTACCGGAATTGGCGGCCCGTGCTCATATCAGTCACATAAACTGTGTGGTCATGGACGCTCTGAATCAGGCGCGATTGTCCTTGAACGATATCAGCGCAATTGCAGTCACTGAAGGACCTGGATTGGCCGGCGCGCTCTTGGTTGGGGTGAATTATGCCAAGGCGTTGAGCTATGGATTGAGCATCCCACTGATCGGGGTGAACCACTTGGAGGGGCACATCGCCTCGGCTTGGCTGGGTGATCCAACGTTCCCGCTCCCATGTGTCGTGCTCGTCGTGTCAGGAGGGCACACGCACTTATATCGGAAAGATCAGACGGGAGAGTGTTTCTTGCTTGGCTGCACCAGAGATGATGCCGCGGGAGAGGCTTTTGACAAGGGTGCACAGATGTTGGGGCTGGAGTTTCCCGGAGGGCCGGCGATCGACCAGCTAGCTCGAAAGGGTGATGCCAAGGCAATCCCGTTTCCGCAGTTCCATCAGCGGAAGACTAGTATGGAGTTCAGTTTCAGCGGCCTCAAGACGGCGTTACTTTATACACTGCGCAAACTGGATGATGGTATGCGAGCAGCGAAACTAGCCGATCTGGCGGCGGGCTACCAAGAGGCTATTGTGCAGGTGCTGGTGATTAAAGCGTTTGCGGCGCTTGCTCACACAGGCCTCTCCGCACTGGCCGTAGTCGGAGGGGTGTCGGCGAATTCTCGATTGCGGGCACTACTGGTCGAACGAGGTGCGCGGGAAGGTGTGCGGCTGGCATTGCCGCCACCAGAGTATTGTACGGATAACGCGGCCATGATCGCGCTGGTTGGTTGGCAGAAGCTTATGACCGATCCGCAAACCGAACGTCAGGTCGACATCCGACCGTTGCTCCAGCACAGTGCTGTTCATCCATCGGTCTCTTACAAGGAGATTACCCATTCCTGATGTCCACGGCCAGCTGACGGGCCTGCGCGCAAGTCAAGTATCTGCGATCGAGCGGCTCTATCGTCGGCGTGTGCCGCATGACAAGGTTCTTACGCCGGAGCTGGCCAAGACGATGTGCCAGCTGACCCTCGATATTCGCCGTCCCATCGCGATCGTCCTGACTCGCCGAGGGCTTGTGCAAGAGATTATCGTGGGAACTAATCTCGCACTGTCGCCGGCGACGTCGGCGCAGTTTCGTGCCGGGCCTCGGTCGCTGCGAGGGCTCCGGCTGATCAGAACGCAGTTGCGTGATCAGCCCTTGAGCCAGGAAACGCTCACCGATCTTGCGTACCTTCGGCTCGACCTGATCGGCATCCTCTCGGTGTTGCCTGATGGGAATCCCGGTCATGTGCATCTCGCACATCTTCTTCCGCCTGATGGAGATAGCCGGCTCTGCAATGTTCTGAAGACGATCCCATTTCACGAGTGTGTGCTGCCGTTCAACCGCTTTATCGAAGAGTTGGAAGCGGAGGTGCACGCGGCGCGTACCCACCAATCAATTCAGGACGGCGATGAATCGGCTATTTTGGTCAGCGCATCACCGCATGGGTTGGCAGAACAGGAAGAACGACTGATCGAGCTGGCCGAGCTGGCAAATTCTGCAGGAGTGCGGGTCATCAAACGCATCGCGCAGCGGACGGCGGACGGACACCAGCGGTACCTCTTGGGCAGCGGAAAATTAAAAGATGTCCTGATCCAAACTCTTCACAAGGGCGCCAACATGGTAATTTTCGACCAGACCCTCTCGCCTGCCCAATCCCGCGCGATCGCCGAGATGACCGATATCAAGGTTATCGACCGTACACAACTTATTCTTGATATCTTTGCCCGCCGGGCGCACAGCCGGGAAGGAAAGGTGCAGGTTGAGCTCGCGCAATTACGGTATCGTCTGCCACGGCTGTTGGGGAAAGGCACGCAGCTCTCACGTCTTGGGGGAGGGATCGGAAGCAGGGGACCGGGTGAAACAAAGTTGGAATCGGACCGCAGGCGGATTCATGACCGTATTACCCATCTGGAACGGGATCTTGCACAATTTGCCAAGCATCAGGGCCAACGCCGGGCCCGCCGAGACCGTCACGGTCTTCCGGTCGTGTCGCTGGTCGGCTATACGAACGCAGGGAAATCTACGTTGCTCAATGTGCTGACCAAGAGCCGGGTCTCGGCGGAAAATCGCATGTTTGAAACATTGGATACCACCAGTCGCCGGCTGCGCTTTCCCGAAGATCGTGAGATCATTGTGACCGATACAGTGGGGTTCATCCGAGATCTTCCCACGGAACTGGTCGGTGCTTTTCGGACCACGCTCGAAGAGTTGCATGCGGCTGATCTGCTGCTCCATGTTGTCGATGCGGGAGCCGCTGATGTTGATGTGCAAATCAGCGCAGTGGCTGACATATTGCGTGACCTCGGTCTGGAAGAGATTCCACGCATGCGGGTGCTCAATAAATGCGATCGACTCCCGCCGGATCAGGTTGGGCCACTGTGCAGGCGCTACCAGGCGATCGGGATCTCCGCCATACAGCTGAACACCTTGCGGCCATTGCTGGCTGAACTCTATGCCCACGTGAGTCGGATTTCGCGAGAACAGACTCGTAATGTACCGAGTCAGCCTCAAAACGGGGAGCTGGCCCTTGCATCTCGCTCATGACCGGCTGCACAATCGCACCACTGCGATGAAAGCTCGAAGCTCAGGGACAGCACAGACCAGAATAACTTCCTCGGAAATTGCCAAGATTCTGTTCCGATCCATGGCAGCAGCACCGATGGAACTGCTTTATTGCTCTCCGTGGGAATTACTGGTGGCAACGATTTTATCCGCGCAATGCACCGATCAGCGGGTTAATCAGGTGACGCCGGCCCTGTTCAAACGATATTCCACACCGTTTGAGATGGCGCAGGCGGAACCGGCGGAATTGGAGGGGCTGATCAAACCGACCGGATTTTACAAGAACAAAGCGAAGCATCTGATCGGATGCGCGCGCGCCGTGATCGAACGGTTTCATGGTGACATTCCGGTGACGATGAAGACCCTAACATCTATTCCAGGCGTGGGGCGAAAAACAGCCAATGTTATCTTGGGAGCGGCATTCGGCCGGCCGGTGGTCGTGGTCGATACGCATGTGAAACGCGTGGCGAAGCGATTGGATTTGACTGATTCGGACAAACCCGAACAGATCGAACAAGACCTCCAACACGCATTTCCCAAGCGCCAGTGGACAGCTGTGTCGCAGCGCCTTTTGCTGCATGGACGATATGTATGCTTGGCCCGGAGACCGCGGTGCGAAGAATGCGTTTTGTGCGCACTGTGCCGGTGGAAAGGGAAACACGATCGATGATTAAAAGCATGACTGGATTCGGCCGGCGGCAAGGTGTTTGGAACGATGGGACGGTGGCTGTCGAGATTCGTTCGGTTAATCACCGGTTTTTGGAAGCGTCCATTCGCATGCCCAAATCGATCGGAAGGATTGAGGAGACTTTCAGGAAAGTTATTCAGGAACAGTGCGCTCGGGGCCGTGTTGAGTGCACGGTGTTTGTGCAGGGGAATCGTGGAAGTACACGGTCTTTTCAGTTTGACGCTGGGCTGGCTAAACAGTACTATCATACGCTTCGCACGCTCCAACGCAGCTTGAAACTCAGAGGTTCCATCGACATTGGGTTTATGGCAGGGTTTCCCGACTTGCTCAGTGTGTCGGATCAGCCGGTTGAAGATCCGAAGCTCGCGAAACTCGTGGAGAAACTTGGGCTCCTGGCGATACACGACCTAGTCAAGATGCGGAGAAAAGAAGGAGCACTATTGGCCCAGGATTTCACCAAGCATCTCGAGACACTTGGTGGATTAAAAAGGCAAGTGGCTGAACGGGCACCAACTTTGGTCCAGGAATCATTCCTCCGAATGAAAGGCCGAGTTGAGAAGTTGTTGGAAGGACCTGTTCCAGACCTTCCTCGCCTGTACCAGGAATTGGCCCTCTATGCTGATCGGTCTGACATTACAGAAGAATTGGTCAGGTTGGATGCTCATATGGTACAATTTGGTCAGACGATACAGAGCACTCAACCAGTGGGGAAAACGCTAGATTTTTTCCTTCAGGAAATGGGGCGAGAAATCAACACGATTGGTTCGAAATCGAATGATACGGCTGTGGCTACTACGGTCATTCAGATGAGAGCTGAACTCGAGCGTCTTCGCGAACAGGTACAGAACGTAGAATGAAGGGGAGTATGGCAGCCGATATGATTCCATCAGATGTTGCATCTGTTGATAGGGAGGACGTGTGGAAACGCCGGGGGATACTATTCATCGTGTCCGCTCCGTCCGGGGCGGGCAAAACTACCCTCTGCAAAAAGCTTGTGGCATCCATCCCAGAGATCTGGCACTCCATTTCCTATACCACGAGAAAACCGCGGGAGGGAGAAATAAACGGCCGCGAATATTACTTTGTCGGAGAAGATACATTTCAAGAGCTCTTGGGGAGCAACGAGTTCTTGGAGCATGCGCATGTGTACGGCAATTGGTATGGTACGCCGCGAAAAGCCTTGATGGACAAATTGGAACAAGGTGTCGATGTGCTGCTGGAAATCGATGTGCAGGGTGCGCTCCAACTTAAGAAGAAGTTTGAAGAAGCGGTCTTTATTTTCATTCTTCCTCCGTCCCTGGAGGTGCTTCGTGAGCGGCTATTGAGCCGTGCCTCAGACTCTCAGGATGTCATCCAACGTCGCCTTCAGAAAGTGAAGGAAGAGATGTGGAGCTTCCGGGAATATTCCTACATTGTCCGAAACGACGATTTGGAACAATCCTTGCGCGAGTTGCAGAGCATTTTTTTCGCGGAGCAGCTGAGAACGATACGGCTAAATATGAACTGGTTTGAGCAGAATTTCATTCTAGACAGAAACCCCATGCCACTTGAACAAAATCCATTAACCACCACCTAAGCAGGAGTTTGCCATGATAGTCGATATGCTGAGCCTGTTGCCCCAGTACACGCACAATGAATTCGATTCACGCCACCGGCTGGTGATCGTTACCTCACAGCGGGCTAAATATTTGACTCAGGGAGCAAAGTCGGCCGGTCCATCTCGGTTCACGAAAGAAGCGACCGCTGCACTCGATGAAGCTCTGTGCGGCAAGATCTCTTACCTGGTTGGTAAAGAAGCACGGGACGCAATAAAGGAAGCGAAGCGAGGGGAAGAAAGCAAAACCGAGTGCATTGCTATGATGACGGGAGAAGCCGCCAAAGAAATCAAGAAAGAGCTGAGCACCTACGTTGACGATACCGCGAAACCAGGTAACGCTCCGGTCGAGGAGTAACGTGTGGGTGTCGATCAATCGACCACTCTTCTGCATGGCAAGCGCCTTGTACTGGGCGTCACCGGCAGCATTGCTGCCTTTAAGGCAGTTGCCCTGCTACGAAGATTGAAGGGCCATGGTGCGTCCGTATCGGTCGTGATGACGAACAGCGCAACGAAGTTTGTGACGCCGCTGACGTTCGAAGTGCTGTCCGGCGAACCGGTGACGATCGATCTCTTCCAGGCTCACGAGGAGATGAAACATCTGACTGTGCCTGAGAGTGCCCACGCCGTCATTGTTGCGCCGGCGACCGCGAATTTCCTGGCTAAGGCCGCGGTAGGGTTGGCAGATGACGTGCTCTCCACCATGCTGCTCACGGCTCGTTGTCCGCTGATCGTTGCGCCAGCTATGGATGGAGGCATGTGGGAGCATCCCGCCGTTGCTGAGCATGTAAAGACGCTTCGATCTCGTGGGGTCGTCGTGCTGGATCCTGAAGTCGGCCCTCTGGCGTCTGGGCGGATCCACCAGGGGAGGCTGGCAGCTGAATCACGAATCATTGAAGCGCTGCAGGCATCTGTAGTCTCACAGGCTGATTGCCTTGGACAGCGGGTGCTGGTTTCTGCAGGACCGACTCAAGAAGCGATTGATCCTGTCAGATTCATCTCCAATCGTTCGTCGGGGAAGATGGGCTATGCGATTGCCGAAGCAGCTCGTGATCGAGGAGCTGAAGTAATTCTGGTGACCGGGCCGACCGCATTGACCCCGCCTTCAGGTGTGAAGGTCGTTCCGGTGGTCTCAGCCTATGAGATGGCGGATGCGCTTTTTCGGCAATTTGATTGGGCCACAGTGGTGATCATGGCGGCAGCCGTCGCGGATTTTCGCCCCAAGCAACAGTCCGGTCACAAGCTCAAAAAGGGAAGCCGTTCGGCATTCGCGCTTGAATTGGAGACGGCGCCGGACATTCTCTCGATGTTATCTGCCAAACGGACCACCCAAATTCTCATCGGGTTCGCGGCGGAAACCGAGCAGCTGATCGCTCATGCAACAGCAAAACTGGCCGCCAAAGGCCTCGATATGATTGTGGCCAATGATGTGACGAAGGAAGGTGCAGGATTTGGCAGCGACCACAATGCTGCTGTGATCCTAACACGTTCCGGCGGACAGAAAGAATTTGCACTTATGCCAAAGCGGCGGCTAGCTGAAGCTATTTTGACCGAAGTCCTGCAATTGCGATCAATAGGCCAACCTTTTTCTCTCACGACGGAGTAGGTATGAGATCCGGCGCCAACAAGTCCTTGAATGTGGCGGAAATCGATTGCTTGGCCCTGGAGGTTGCCACGTTGCCTGCCTCAAAGGCATTTTCCCCCTAGCGGAAGAGTAGGGCAAGGCCGGTATGTGTGATGAGGCAACGGGTGTGCTCGAGAACGAGCTCAAAGTCAACCCGCAGTGCATTATGGCTATGGTCTCGCTGGGGCGAGCGTATGATCAGCTGAATCAGTCTGTCAAAACCGTGGCCATTTTCGAAGAGGCAGTCAAATTCAGTCCGGAGAATCTGCGTGCGCACCGGACCTTGACTAAGATTTATACGGCTCAAGGAGTGAAAGAAGCCGCTCTGCAATCCTGTCGGCTATGCTTGCCGTCAATCATCAAGATCAAAAAGTTTTGGGGTTGTGTGCCAAATTTCAGTCATCCGCTGTTGGGGATTCCCCGGCATCATTGAGTTTGGCAGCCCTGTTAGTGGTTCCATTGGTGGGCGCATCGGCCGATACTGAAGATCACTAAGCGGCGGCTGTGGAAATCTCCCTATTGGTACAAGGTGCTCTGGTCGGTGTAAACGTGGAGACGGGCTTCTCTCCAAAAGAAAGTGTGGGCGCTACTCAGCTTTGACGGTGGCTCGAAAATATCGAGCTGAATCGGCGCGACTGCAATCATTTTTCTGGATGAAGGTACAAACTTGCCAAGTAGTTCAACTGTTTGACCATCCTGATATGGACTGCTAGAATATCCCCTCCCGGATTGGCTCAAGGGGTCAATGCGGTCAGGATCTCATCAAAGGCGCTATATCCGACTATGTTGCGTGTGCTGGTCCTGCATGGTCCCAATCTCAATCTCCTCGGACGCCGTGAAGAATCGATCTACGGTACGGCGACACTTCGGGATATCGATGCCTCCTTACGAAAGCTCGGCGGCGAATTGGGGGTGGCACTAGACATTCGCCAGTCGAATCTGGAGGGAGAACTGGTCACGTGGATTCAGGAGGCGCGGGGAGGCTATCAGGGTATCATCATCAATCCGGCGGCCTATACGCATACGAGCGTGGCGATACGGGATGCGTTGGCAGCCGTGGACATTCCCATCGTAGAAGTCCATCTTTCGAATATCTATCGGCGCGAAGAGTTTCGCCGGCATTCGTACGTTTCCGGAGTGGTGTTAGGGCAGATTTCTGGATTGGGTCCAGCAGGTTACGTGCTCGCACTTCGAGGATTATGCGAGCATCTGCCATCGAATGAGCCCAAATTGGGTCGAATGGGGAGCCGATTGGGACGAGGCCCGAAGACGCACAAATTATGAATATGGCAGGACATATTGTAGGAATGAAGGGGGTATAGAGTGATTTCGACTGTCGATTTTCGGAACGGTGTTCGCCTGATGGTGGAAGGTGAGCCATTTTATATTGTGGAATTTCAACATGTGAAGCCTGGGAAAGGCGGCGCGTTCGTTCGGACTAAGCTGAAGAGCTATTTGTCTGGCAACGTCCTTGATCGGACCTTCCGGTCTGGGGAGCGTTTTGACGAACCTGACTTGGAAGAGCGAGCCATGCAGTTTCTCTACGCCACCGGGGTGGCGTACACTTTCATGGATACGGAGACGTACGAACAGCTGACGTTTGAAAAAGGTCAGTTAGGCGAGAATGCGGACCTACTGAAAGAGAATATAACTGTGAGGATTCTCGTTTACGAACATCGCCCCATTGCCGTCGATCTTCCCAATTTTATCGAGCTCAAGGTCGTCGATGCAAAGCCCGGCGTGCGAGGAGATACCGCTTCCGGTGGAACCAAGCCGGCAGTTGTTGAAACTGGTGCTACAATTAAAGTGCCGCTCTACTTGGAAGTCGGCACAGTGATTAAGATCGATACTCGCACCCGATCTTATGTGGAGCGTGTCAGGTGAACAAGCGCCGATCGTCCTTGTCGAAGAAGAAATCTCGTGCGATTGTTCTCCCAGCCCCATTGAGTGCCGAGTCTCAGGACCTGTTACTGACAGGGGGACAGACCAAGCAGATTCAAGATCTCATCGATCTCCTCCGCAGCAATAATCTCACCGAGTTAGAGCTAGAACGTCATGGGGTGCGTATTCGTGTCTGTCATGAAGCCGGCACCAAAGCGGTGATGGTCTCTGCGCAGGAATCTGGTCTGATCGCCACGCAGGCTTCGGCCCACCCTGCCGCTGCGGTCGGCTCACCGCGTGAGAACACTGCCGGATTGGTGACGATCATATCTCCCATTGTTGGGACGTTTTACCGATCTCCATCTTCGGGCGCCGATGCCTATGTCGAAGAGGGTGACTTTGTGAAGAAGGGTCAGGTGTTATGTATTGTAGAAGCGATGAAGCTGATGAACGAAATTGAGTCTGAGACGGACGGGCGCATCGTCAAGATTCTTGCGGAAAGCATCACACCGGTCGAGTATGGCCAGGCCTTGTTCTTGATTGATCCCAAAACCACTGCGTAGCTTATTCTCCCCGTATCGGAGCGAACAGGTGTTCAAGAAAGTTCTCGTTGCCAATCGCGGAGAGATCGCGCTGCGGGTGATTCGAGCCTGTAAAGAGCTTGGCATCAAGACCGTGACCATTCATTCCGAAGCCGATGCCGCGAGTCTGCATGTGCGTGCGGCCGATGAAAAGGTGTGTGTCGGCCCCGCGGACGCTGCGTTGAGCTATCGGAATATTCCCAACGTGCTGAGCGCCGCAGAAATTACTGGCGCGGATGCCATTCATCCTGGTTACGGGTTTTTATCAGAAAATGCGCATTTTGCCGAAGTGTGTGAGTCGATTGGGATCAAATTTATCGGTCCGACGTCCGACAACATCGCCATGATGGGGGATAAGGCCAAGGCCCGTGAGGTTGTGGCCCAGCGGGGCTTGCCTATCACGCCTGGCAGTCTCGGAAAGTTGCAGAGTGAAGACGATGCCCTCCGCGCTGCGCAGAAGATTGGATTTCCAGTCATTATTAAAGCGACAGCAGGTGGCGGAGGGCGCGGAATGCGTGTGGTGAGCAAGGCCGAGGATTTGGGCCGGGCCTTTCGAGCCGCGCAAGCCGAAGCCAAGTCCACGTTCGGCAACGAAGGCATCTATTTGGAGCGCTATTTTCTGGAGCCGCGCCACATCGAAGTTCAGGTGCTGGCCGATCACCAGGGCCATGTCATTCATCTGGGTGAGCGCGATTGTTCGGTCCAACGGCGGCATCAGAAGTTGGTGGAAGAGACCCCCTCTCCTGTGATCGATGACAAACTGCGACGGGACATCGGCTATGTCGCCGTCGAGGCCGTCAGGGCTGTGCAGTACCGGAACGTTGGGACGATTGAATTCTTGCTCGACAAGGACCGGAATTTCTTTTTTATGGAGGTAAATACCCGCATTCAAGTCGAGCACCCGATTACCGAAATGGTCACCGGCATCGACTTGATTAAAGAACAGATTCGCCTTGCGGCAGGACAGCCTTTGACGATCAGGCAGCGGGATGTCATGATCAACGGTCACAGCATTGAGTGTCGGATCAATGCGGAGGATCCGGAGACGTTCACCCCATCACCCGGCCTGATCACCAAGTATAGCGCTCCCGGAGGGTTTGGAGTCCGAGTCGATTCTGCCATGGAGTCCGGTGCGACAGTGGTTCCGCATTATGACTCCATGATCGCCAAGCTGATTACTCATGGACGGGATCGCCAGGAAGCCATCGCTCGTATGCGGCGTGCACTCGACGAATTCGTGATCGATGGCATCAAAACGACGATCCCGCTCCATCGGAGAATTTTCGATGACGCCAATTTTCAGAAAAGTCACGTTTCCACGGCGTTTTTGGAGCAATTGTTGGCTCGATAAGCAGTCCAGTCCTTCCATGCTGCGCTTCCACTTGTTCCCAGCCGTATTCTAGTTTCAACCGAAGACTGTTGGATGATTTCCTGGGGCCATCTTGATAACATGGTTTCGTCGTGGCGGTTGGGCTATAGGATCAAACGATGAAGCAGATCGGAATTATTTTTGGATTCGTGGTTGCAGGGTTAGCCATCGGCGGCTATGTGGTTTTTAGCGGAGAGCGCAAGGATCCAGTGCGCTACCGAACGGCCGAGGTTGAGCGGGGATCCGTGATGTCCATAGTTAGTGCCATGGGGACGATCAACCCCGTGGTATCGGTTCAAGTCGGCACGCAGGTGTCGGGAATGGTCAAGAGTCTCCATGCGGATTTTAATACACGAGTCAAGGCGGGTGATACCGTGGCCGTCATTGATCCTGAGCCGTTTAGGGCTCGACGTGAACAGGCAGCGAGCAATCTTGATATGGCGCGGTCGAACGTGGCGCGCGCAAAATCAGATCTTGCGCAACGCAAGCGAGAGCGGGACCGAGTGCAGGCCTTGGTCGAGCAGCAATTCGTGTCGCAGAACGACGTTGATATGGCGCTCACGAACTATGAAAGCGCAGAAGCGCAGCTACGAGTGGTTGACTCGCAGGTTCGGCAAGCGGAGGCTGCGTTGCACGTGGCCGAACTGGAGTTGAGGCACACCGTCATTCGGTCGCCGGTTGATGGGATTGTGGTGGCGCGCAACGTCGAGGTTGGACAGACCGTGGCGGCCAGTTTTGCGACGCCAAACTTGTTTCTGATTGCCTTGGACTTGACCAAAATGCAGGTCGATACCAATGTGAGCGAAT
>Ga0194128_10002154_pt1 | contig 32448 bp, 25 predicted proteins | sample TA2KigCa65mmetaG_FD_148650 | JGI IMG/M metagenome (GOLD analysis project Ga0194128, IMG submission 148650) | Freshwater microbial communities from Lake Tanganyika, Tanzania - TA2015037 Kigoma Deep Cast 65m | ecosystem: Environmental > Aquatic > Freshwater > Lake | place: Tanzania: Lake...
GGGGCCCCGCGCGCGGATCTCGCGCGTCGGGTCGCGCGAGGCGCGCGTATGAAGGTCGCGTTCGTCGCGCCCCGCTACGGCGCCGACATTCCATCCGGGCCGGAGCACGCGTGCCGTCTGCTGGCCGAGCATCTGAGCCAGCGGCATGAGGTCGACGTCATCACCACGTGCGGGCGCGACCCGCAGACGTGGACGAACGAGTACACGGAGGGATCCGACCGCATCCGCGGCGTCCTCGTCCGGCGCTTTGCCATCAATCAGGCGCACGATCGGGCGGCGTTCGAAGCGCTGTCCGCGCGCCTGGTCTCCGGAACCCAGGGACGCGCGGACGAACTGGAGTGGGTGCGCCAGCTCGGGCCGACGTCGCCGGCCCTGCTCGACTACCTGAAGCGCCAGTACCGGTCGTACGACGCGCTCGTCTTCTTTTCGCTCTACCACCCGACGACCGTGCTTGGCCTCCAGGTCGCACCCGAGCGGAGCATCGTGTTCCCGTATCTGCAGCTCGACCCGCGGCTCCGGTTCGGCCTCTGGCCAGCGGTGCTGGCGACCGCGCACGGTGTCGGATACGTCTCGCCGGCGGAGTGGAGGCTCGCGCACCAGTTCCTCCGCGTCACACCCGCCAACGAGGAAACGGTCGGCATCGGCATGGAGACCCCGGTGCAGCACGCGTATCCGCGGCACCAGCAGGACCCGGCTGACGAGATGACCGAGGCGAGCGAGGACGACTCGGCGGCGCTGGAGGCGCAGCCGTCCGGCGACTATCTCATGAGCCGCGGCGTGCTGTTTCGCCGCCGGCACCGGCTGTACGGCCGCGTCGTCCTGCATGGCGGCCGGATCGAGCCCGACAACGGCTGCGAGGAGATGCTCGAGTACTTCGACGGCTACGCGGCCGCCGACGGCGACGTCGCACTCGTCCTGATGGGCGTCAAGCTGATGAAGGTGCCCGACGCGCCGTACCTCCGGCTGGCCGGGGTGCTGCCGGATCGCGAGCGAATGACGGCCTACGAGGCGGCCGATGTCACGCTCGCCCCGGAGCCCGATGACCTGCTCGCCACGACGGCCCTCGAGAGCTTCGCCGTCGGAACGCCTGCGCTTGTGAACGCGCGCAACGCGGCGGCCGTGGACCACTGCCGGCGGGCCAACGCCGGGCTCTATTACGAGACCCGCGACGAGTTCACCGGGGCGCTGCGGCTGCTCATGGGCGACCAGCGCCTGCGCGAGCGGCTCGGCGAAAACGGCCGCCGCTACATTCGGCAGCACTATCGCTGGGACGCCGTGCTGGGCCGCTTCGAGCGCCTCGTCTCCAAGACCAGGTCATGAGCCTGGACGAGCTGCGCGACAGCTGGAACGAGCTGGCCGCAAAGGACGCCTTCCAGGCGGTGCTCACGCGCAGCGCCGCGGGTCGCGGGCGCTGGGATCCGGAGGCGTTCTTCCGGACGGGGGTCGAGGAAGCCGACTTCATCCTGCTCCGCGTCCGCCAGCTGGGCGTCGAACCCGGGCTGGAGCGGGCGCTCGATTTCGGCTGTGGGCTCGGCCGGGTGACGCAGGCGCTCTGCCGGCACTTCCAGCGCGTCGACGGGGTCGACATCGCCGCGGCCATGACCGCGCGCGCCCGATCGTTCAATCGTTTTGCCGACCGCTGCACCTATCATCTCAACGAGACGGCCGACCTGCGCCTGTTTGCCGACGCGACGTTCGACTTCGTCTACTCGAACATCACCTTGCAGCACATCGAGCCGGAGTACAGCCGCCGCTACATCGAGGAGTTCGTTCGCGTCCTGAAGCCGGGCGGCGTCACGGTGTTTCAGCTGCCGTCGGATCCGGCGCCCGACGTCCGCCCGCGTACCCGCAGCTCGCGCCCGCTGCCGCCGACCGCCTGCCGGGCCGCCATCGACGCGCCCGCCGCGCTGCGCTGCGCCCCCGGCGCCGTTCTTCCGCTGCAGATCATCGTCGGCAACCTCGGCACCGAGCCGTGGCCCGCCGCGTCCGAGCACGACGGCCCCTACTCGGTCCGCCTCGGCAACCACTGGCGCCGCCGCTTTTGGCGGACGCTGCAGTTCGACGACCGGCGCACGGCGCTCCCGCACGATGTGGCGCCAGGCGAGACGGCGACAATGGGCCTGCCCGTCGCGGCGCCGGACCGGCCGGGTGCCTACCTCCTGGAGCTCGACATGGTGCAGGAGCACGTGCGCTGGTTCGCCGAAGTCGGCTCGACGGTGGCGCGCGTCCGCGTGCGCGTCGATCCCGCGCTGCCGTCGGGAACGGTCGTGGGGCTGCCGAAGTTCATGGCGATGCACGGCATTCCACGCCCGGAGGTCGAGGCGCTGATTGCCCGCAGCGGCGCGGCGCTCGTCGCTGCCGACGACGACCAGGGGCCCGGACCGACGTGGACGAGCTATCGCTACGTGGCGCAGCGCCGGCGTCCGTAACGGTCGCCGACACGCGCGCCGTGCCATACTGGCGCCACTCTCGAGAGGAGGACGCGATGGAGGCTTTCGTCACGCGGCTGGTGATGGACTTCGAGCGCGGCAGGATGAGCCGGCGCCAGTTGATTCAGACGCTGGCGCTCGCCGCCAGCACGGGCGCCGCCGGCAGTGCGAGCGCACAGACGACGAGCGCGTTCAGGACGGCACGCCTGGATCACGTCTCGTATCAGGTGCCTGATTACGCGCGCACGCGCGACTTCTACGCCGGGCTGATCGGCATGGCGGTCGAAGCCGACAACCGGCGGGATTACTGCCAGCTGCAGTTCGGCGAGGTGCACCACAGCGGCGCGCGCGCGCGGTCGTTCCTCAGCCTGCGCACCCCGGCGGCACAGAGCGGACAGCCAGTGGCTCCGCGCATCGATCACCTCGCCTTCACCATCGACAGCTGGGACACGACCCGCGTCAGGTCGGAGCTCGAGCGGCGCGGCTTCCAGCCACGCCTGGCGCCGGCCGGCGACGGCGACACGCCGAACTACGTGAGCTTCTACGTCCCGGATCCCGACGGCCTGGAGCTCCAAATCAGCGGAATCGCGCAACCCGGCGACGCGCTCTACAAGCAGCCGTAGCGCCGACCGGTGCGGCCCCGTCTCCTGCTGCTCGCCGCCGTCATCATCTGGGGCTGGACCTTCGTCGCGACGAAGATCCTGCTCGAGGAGCTGGGCGCGGTCGAGATCTTCGCGCTGCGGCTGGCGATCGGGGTGCCGCTGCTGGCGATCATCCTCGTCGCACGCCGCGTGCCGATGCGCGTCGGACGCGCCGATGCGCGCGCGGTGCTCGTCGCGGCGGCGATCCTGACCGGCCACTTCCTGCTGCAGCTCGCAGGATTGATGCGGACCACGGCCACCAACACGGGTTGGATCATCGCGTTCTCCCCGCTCGCCGTGGTCCTGCTCTCGTTCGTCCTGCTCGGCGAGCGGGTCGGGCGGCGCGGCGTGGCGGGCATCGCGATTGCCACCGGGGGCATCCTGCTGCTGGTCTCGCGCGGGCGGGTGCTGGAGCTCGCGTGGCTCCGGAGCACGGGCGACTGGCTGATTCTGGCGTCGGCCTTCACGTGGGCGCTCTACACGGTCGCCACGCGGGATCTGGCGCGCCGGCGCGATCCGCTGGCGGTCGCCTTCGGCATCCTGCTCGTCGCGGGCGTCGTCATGGCTGCGCTCTTCGCCGTCGCGGGCGACCCCGCGCGCGTGCGGGGGCTCTCGCCGCGCGGCCTGGCCGCCCTCCTCTACCTCGCGATTCCCGGTCTCGCGCTCGGGCAGTGGTTCTGGCAGGTGGGGGTGGCGGGGCTCGGCGCGGCGCGCGCGGGGCTGTTTCTCTACCTGGAGCCGCTCGCCACGGTGGCGCTTGCGGTCCCCCTGCTCGGGGAGGTGTTCGGTCCCGTGATGGCCGTCGGCGGCGGGCTCGTGCTCGCCGGTGTCTACGTCGCCCAGCGGGAAGATCGGTCGTCCGCGCCGGCGCCGGTCGAGGCGGATGTCCCGTACACCGAGGATCTGCAGAGCGGCGTCGGCGCCGCGGCCTGGGCGGCCACCGCCGAGCGGCGTCGGCCCGTCCGGGCGCGGATCAGGCAGGCGATCGGCGATCGACTCGAGACGCTCGCGCCGGGCTCGCGGGTCCTCGAGCTCGGATCCGGCCCCGGCCTGCTGGCCGAGCACGCGCTGGCGCGGTGCCCGCAGGTCGCCAGCTACACGCTGTTCGATTTCTCGGAGCCGATGCTCGAGATGAGCCGCGGGCGGGTCGCCCGGTTTCCCGCCGCCCGCTTCGTCCTCGGCGACTTCCGGTCCGACGACTGGCCGCGCCACGTCGGGGGCCCGTACGAGGCGGTCGTGTCGATGCAGGCGGTGCACGAGGTGCGCCACAAGCGGCACGTGCCGCGGCTCTATCGGCTGATCCGGGCGCTGCTCGTGCCGGGCGGCCTGTTCCTCGTCTGCGACCGCACGCCCGACGATGACACGCCCCGCAGCCGGGCGCTCTTCATGACCGCGGAGGAGCAGGTCCAGATGCTGCGGGAGGCGGGGTTCGAGGACGTGGAGCTGGTCCTGGCCGCCGACGCGCTGGCGTACTGTACGAGCCGGGCGCCCGGCCGGCCCGGCTGACGCCGGGCCTCACACGGCGCTACTCGCGCGTCAGCTCGGCGCCGGCGAACGACTGGCGCGATCGCGCCGAGCCGCCGGGCTTTGGTTCGCGATCGGGCGCCTCGCCGGTCTCGTCGCCGTCGTTCTTCTTCCGGCGCGGGCCGATCTCGTACCGCTTGATCATCTCGTTGAGCGTGGTCGGCTTGATGTGCAGCAGCTCCGCCGCGCGCTTCTGCACGCCGCCCGCCGCCTCGAGCGTCTCCTCGATCAGCCGCTTTTCGACGCTGGTGATGACGTCCTTGAACGAGATCCCCTCGGGCGGCACGACAAAGCGCGGAATGTGGAAGCCGGGCGCCGCGCGGACGTGCTCGGGAATGAGATCGGGGCCGATGCGCGGGCCCGCCGTGAGCACGACCGCGCGCTCGATGACATTCTCGAGCTCGCGGACGTTCCCCGGCCAGTCGTAGTCGGTCAGCAGGTCCACCGCCTCGGCCGTCAGCTCGAGTCCGCTCTTGCTGTTCTCGCGGCTGTATTTCTCGAGAAAGTGCCGCGCGAGCATCGGGATGTCGTCCTGCCGCTCCCGCAGCGGCGGCAGGTAGATGCTGATGACGTGCAGACGGTAGTAGAGGTCCTCGCGGAAGCGGCCGTCGGCGACCATCTCGCGCAGGTCGCAGTTGGTGGCCGCGATGATCCGCACGTCGACCTTGATCGTCTCCATGCCGCCGAGCCGCATGAACTCGCGCTCCTGAATCACGCGCAGCAGCTTGGCCTGCGTCTCGAGTGGAATGTTCCCGATCTCGTCGAAGAAGATGCTCCCCTTGTCCGCCAGATCGCAGAGGCCCTTCTTGGGGTAGACGGCGCCGGTAAAGGCGCCCTTCACGTGCCCGAAGAGCGTCGACTCGAGCAGATCGGGCGGCAGGTTGCCGGAGTTGACGGTGACGAACGCGCGGTCGGCCCGCAAGGAATGCGCGTGAATCGCCCGGGCCACGAGCTCCTTGCCGGTGCCGCTCTCGCCGGTGATCAGGATGGTCGATCGGCTCGGCGCGGCCTGGATGATCAGGTTGAACACCTGCGTCATCCGGGGGCTGCGTCCGATGAGGCCCGCGAAGTTGTGCTGCTGGGCCTGGATGGTCTGCCGCAGCGCGGTGTTCTCGGCCGTCAGCCGCCGCCGTTCGACGGCGTTGCGGACGACCACCACGACCTCGTCGTTCTTGAACGGCTTGGTGATGTAGTCGAACGCGCCGTGCTTCATGGCCGAGATCGCCGTCTCGACCGACGCGAACGCGGTGATCATCAACACGGGCAGGTCGTCGTCGATCTTCTTGAGCTCCGCGAGCGTGGCGAGGCCGTCGAGGCCGGGCATCATCAGATCGACGATGGCCGCGTCGAACGGCATGCTCCGGGCGAGCTCGATCCCCTCGGCGCCCGAGGACGCGAGCCGGACCTGATACCCCTCGCGCGTCAGCAGCGCGTCGAGGATCTCCCGCATGATGTCTTCGTCGTCGATGACGAGGATGGATGCCGTGCGGCGCATGGTGCTACCTGCCTCGGACCGCGCCGCCCCGCGGCGCAGGGGTGGAACGGGCGGCCGCCACGTCGGCGACAACCGGTGGAAACGCGAGCACGAACCTGGTGCCGTGGCCGACGTCGCTCTCGCAGTCGATCGACCCGTGGTGCTCGCGGACGATGCCGTAGGTAATCGAAAGGCCAAGACCCGTGCCCTGCCCCATCGTCTTCGTCGTGAAGAACGGATCGTAGATGCGCGCGAGGTACTCGTTCGGGATGCCGGAGCCGGTGTCGGCCACTTCCACGATTACCCGGTCGCGGTCGATGCGCGTCGACACCGAGAGCCAGCCGCCCTTCGGCATCGCGTCCTTGGCGTTCAGGAACAGATTGAGGAACACCTGCTGCAGCTTGTGCTCCAGCCCGAGCACCGGCACCGGTCCGTCGTGCAGCTCGCGGCGCACCTTGACGTGCTGCAGCTCGAACTGGTGTTCGAGGAGCGACAGCACGTCGGCGATGACCGTATGGAGATCGATGGCCGCCATGTCGCCGCCGCCCGCCGCCGCGGGCCTCGCGAGGTTCAGCAGGTTGCTGACGATCTTCGCCGCGCGGAAGGTCTGCCGCTCGATCTTCTCGAGCAGATGCGTCCGCGGATCGTCGGGCGGCGCGCCCTCGAGCAGCATCTGCGTGAAGCTCGAGATGCCGGTGAGCGGCGTGTTCACCTCGTGCGCCACGCCGGCCGCCAGCACCCCGATCGAGGCCATCTTCTCCGAGATCTGCAGCTGCTCCTCGAGCTCGACGCGCCGCGTGACGTCGTCGAGGATGACGATCGTGCCGGTCGTGGCCGGCGCGCCCTCCTCGACCGCGCGCAGCGGCACGACCGCGGCGTCGACGATCATCGTGCGGCCCGCCGCGCGTCCGCGGCCGGCGAGCCGAATGCGGGACAGCGTCGCGCCATCCGGCGAGTCGCGCCGCGCGGCGCGAATGGCATCGACCACCGGGGCATCGAAGACGTCGGCGAGCATCCGGCCGACGGCCTGCTCGCGCGGCACGCCGTAGAGCTCCTCGAGCGCGCGGTTCCACCGCACGATCCGGTCGCCCAGATCGGTCACCAGCAGGCCGTTGTCGAGCGACTCGAGGATGTTCTCGTTGAACGCGCGGAGGCGATCGAGCTCGGCCGCCTTGAGGTGCAGCTGCCGGTAGAGCCGCGCGTTCTCGAGCGCGGTGGCAATCTGCCCCGCCACGGCCGACAGCAGCGCGGTGTCCTCGCTGTTGAGCGGCTCCCCCGTCTCCTTGCGCCCGAGCGCCAGGACGGCGATCGTCCCCTCGTTCGAGACGCACGGGATGAAGTACGAGAGCCCGGTCTCGCGCCAGAACTCGACCTCGTCGGCCGCAAAGCGGCTCGACGCGATCGGATCGTCGAGCGCCACCGTGTGCCCCTCGGCCAGGCGCCCGCCAATCTCCGACCGCAGGGAGAGCACGGGCAGCTCCGGTGCCGCCGGCCCGTCGGCCGACCGGCCGTCGAAGCCGGAGGCGGCCACCGACGTCAGCCGGGGCACGCGCTCGTCGGCGACGAGCAGCGCCATGCGATCGACGAGCAGCGTCAGCACGACGCGCGAGACGAGCCGATCGGCCAGACGGTTCAGATCGAGGTCGCTGTTGAGATCGCGCGCGAACGCGACGAGCGCACGGCGGTAGTCGTAGCGGTCGCGGTAGAACGCGCGATCGAGCACGTCCTGGATCCCGCGCTTCACCTGCGGCGCGAGCAGCAGCGCGATGACCGTGACCACGGCGGCGAGAACGAAGTCGTACCCGGCTGGAAACGCGCGGGCAAAGCCGTTCAGCAGGACCACGTAGATCGCGGCCACGGCGGCGACCGCCGCCACGTACACGAGCGCGCGCTTGACGATCACCTCGACGTCCATCAGCCGGTAGCGGACGATCGCCGACGCGTAGGCGAGCGGGATCAGGCTGAGTGGAATCGCCGACAGCTGCATCGGCAGCGTCGATTCCACGCCCATGGCCCACGGAATCGCATACCCGAACGCGAAGGGAGCGGCGCCGAGCGCGGTGCCCCAGGCAATCCACCGCAGCTGCCGGCGCGCCGTCAGCGAGCCGACTTTGCCGAGCGCGCGCGTCAGCGCGAGCAGACCGGCGCCAAGGCAGGCCACCAGGTACACATACTCGAGCCGATCGAGCATGGCGATGACCTCGAGGAACAGCGGCGCGTTCGAGGCGCTGCGCGCGAGCGCCACGACCCGCATGCTGCCGAGCACGACCGCCGGCACGTACACGAGCGGCACGAGCACCCGCCCCACGCGGCCCGCCGTCCACCGCCGATGCCGCTCCGGAAAGACGAGCGTGAAGTGCAGGAAGAGCGGCGGCAGGAGCAGAATCGCGATCGCATCGCCCCAATAGAAGATCCAATCGAGGCGATCGAGCCGGCCGCTGAACGAGAACGTGAAGAGGCCGAAGAAGGCGACCGCCAGCCAGAAGAAATGCAGCGTCGCCGGATCGCGCGGCCGGCGGAGCCGCACCGCCCCGCCCACCAGCAGCGTGAAGACGCCGATGCCCGCCAGCAGGAAGTAGAACGGACGCGCGCCGTTCGGGATCGGCGCGACGCGGACGTCGAGCACCTCGCGCGCGCCGAGCCGGAGCACGGTGTAGCGCGGCCGGGCGCCCGGCGCGGCGGCGTGCAGCGCCTCGACGACGTCCGAGACGTCTTCCACCGGCCGGTCGTCGATGGCCAGCAGCAGGTCGCCCCGACGCAGCCCCACGTCCGCCGCCGGCGTCCCGGGCGCAATCTCGGCGGCGACCACGCCGTCCGGGCGACGCTGCCACAACACGCCGTCCTCCAGCTCCTCGAACGTGGCGCGCGCGACGATGTTGGCGATCCCGAGCCAGAGGAGCACGGCCACGACCACGAGTGGCAGCGCGCCGTGCGTCCAGCGGCTCCAAGCACGCGCGGTGGTGGAAGAGGCTCCCGTCATGTCAGGCGGCTCGCCCAGGCTGCGATCGACGCCCGGGAGGCCGCGTGAGGCAGCAAACGACATACCACGGTGCGAGTGGCCGGAATGTCGGTAAAACATTGAAGGCGCGCCGCTTGTCTCCAGTGTATCGCGCTCGGGCGGCCTCCGATCCAACCCGTAGGACGCCTCGTTCAATAGAATGGAGGCCGAAAACGGCGAAAAAAATTTGTCGGGGCGCGGTCAGAACCGGACCGTCACGCCCCCGACGACGCGCTTCGGCGCCCGCACGACGAGCAACTCGTCGTACATGGAGGCATCCAGCGCCTCCTCGCGAAAGAGGCTCCGGACCGCCACCAGCATTTCCCACTGCCCGCCGGCGGCATCGAGGAAGGGCAGCGACTGGCTGAGCTGCACGTCGAACCGGGCGCCCGGCCGCGGCGTCGACGCCGCACGGTCGGCGAAGCGCGAGTTCAGCTTGTAGACGAGGAAGAGCCGGGTGTCGGTGACCGGAAGCGTCGTCTCGACGGTGGTCGTGACGTCGTGGAGCCGCTCGCTCGGGTCGCCGGTGCGAATGCCGGGCGCCACCACCAACAGCGCCGCGGCGTCGGGCGCGCCGCCCAGCCACAGGGAGCGGACCTGGGCGTAATCGACCGAGGCTCGCAGCCGATCCGCCACCGTACGGCTCACGCTGATGCCCCACCCGCGGATGTCCACGTCGCCCGCGCTCGCGACATAGTAGTGGCCCGCGCCCGAGCGGACGCCGGGTGAGGAGATGCCGAACAGCGTGACCAGCTGATCGTCGACGTGCTGGCGGAACGCCCGCACGCCGATCACCACATCACCGGCCCAGGCGCGCTCCACGGCCAGTTCGACGTGGTCGACGCGCTCGGCCGTGAAGCCACGCCGCGGCGAGACCGAGGAAAAGGACCGCTCCGGCGGCAGCCACAGTCCGCTCGACGGCGGTATGAACTCTTCGGCGCCCGGCGCGACCGCCCGCCGCGAGAGCGCCGCCCGGAGCTTGAACGTCTCGTCCGGCGTGGGGGTGATCGTCAGGCTGGCGCGCGGACTCAGCAGTCCGCGCACGGGCAGATAGTCGTAGCGCGCGTACTTCGCGCCGTATCCGACGGCAACCCGCGGCGACAGCGTCCACTCGTCGACGGCGTAGACGGCGCCGACCGTCCGGCTGGCGTCACGGACCGTGCCGCGCGGATCGGCGGGGCCGCGCAGGAAATGCTGCACGCCGTACGAGAGCCCCGCCTCGTAGCGATGCTCCGCGGGCGCGCGACGGTACGAACCGGCGACGATCCACGACGACAGGTCCCCCTGCGTGATCGCGCCGCGGACGTCGAACCGTCCGCTCGCCGTCGGCGCCTCGAGCGACAAAAACGCGACCCCGCGCGGCAGCCATGCCTCGCTCGAGAAGAGATCGTGCGGCCGCTCGAACGACGTGCTCGTCAGCAGGTCGAGGTGGCCGCTCCACGGCACGTCGGCCACGAGCGACGACGCGAGGCGCGCGGGCGCGCCGACGGCCCAGCCGAGGCCGGCGAGCGAATCGCCCAGCAGCTCGTCGCCCGTGTAATCGAGCAGCCCGGTCGCGGCGCTCTTGAGCACGCTGCGCTTCAGATGCCGAAGGCGCCACGCCACCTCGCCATGGTCGTGGGCCTCGGCCTCGTCGCCGGCGCCGGCGGTCCCCGTGTCGAGGTCCACGTCGCCGATGCCGGCGGTGAGGACGGGCACGGCGTCCTCGCTCTCGCTCCGCCGCGTGAGCGCGATCGAGCCGAGCGTGAGGGATGCGCGGTTGACCTGGACGACGCGCGCCCGCGGAGGCAGATACCCCTGCAGGTGCGCGCGCATGACGTAGGGACCAAAGGGAAGGCTCGGAAACGCGAAGCGGCCGTCCTCGTCCGACACCGCGAACGATGTCGTGGCGCCCAGCGCCGAGACGACCGCCCCCGACAGCGGGCGGCCGCGGTCGTCGAGGACGATGCCGTGGACCTGGGCGGAGGGCACGGCCACATTCGCGTAGGGCCCCGCGGACCCAATCGCGGCCAGCGTCGCCGCCGGACGGGATCGCGCGCCCGACTGCGCGAAGGCGGGGAACGCGGTGGCGAGGAATGCGCCGAGCCAGCAGAGCGTTCGGAGCGTTCGGAGCGTTCGGAGCGTTCGGACGTTCGGATCGTTCGCGTTCGGATCGTTCGCGTTGGGCGTGGACCTGCCCGAACGACCCGAACGATCCGAACGACCCGAACGATCCGAACGACCCGGACGATCCGAATGCATCATGACTCGACCGTGAAGGTCGCGTTCTCGGTGAGCTTGTTGCCCGTCCGCTTGTCGATGACCGTGAACTCCACGCGGTAGTCACCCGCGGGGAACGACTTCAGCGGCACGCCGAAGATGCTCATGAGCTGATGCCCGGCGGCGAAGTCGAAGTTCGGCGGCAGGGTCGACGCGTTGAAGACCTGCGGCTGCGCCTTGTTGAAGTACTTCTCGCCCTCCGGCGTCTTGTGGTGGAAGTTGTACTCGATCTGCACGTCGGGCTTGCCCGAGGCGGGCTGGCCGTACACCCAGTACACCATCAGGAACTCGCCGCTCGTCTTGAACGTCATGTCGCGCGAGGGCACGACGCGGAGCGCGCCGCCGAAGACGTACGGGTTGGCCCGCTGCTCCTCGGGCGAGAGCGGCGTCTGCAGCGGCTCGACGACGGTGGCGATAATCGGCGTGCTGATGCCCAGCTCCGGCCCCGCGTAGTCGGGCACGGTGATCGAGTGGCGCAGCAGGCCGGTCTGGGCCGGCGGCTGGTTCCGCTGCGGCTCGGCGGGGCTCCGCTCCTTGACCGCGATGAACAGATCGTACTCGCCGGGCTTCAGCATCATGGCGCGCGAGACGGTCCGGTCCGCCGGGACGCTCAGGAACTGGATGTCGTCCCACGGATACATGGGCGCCTGCGGCTGATTGCCGCGCCGGTTCTGCTCGGGCGCCGGCGCCGGCGCCGCGCCCTTCGTGACCGCGCGCACGTAGAGCGCCGCGCCCGGCGCGGCCATCGCGCTGCCGTCCACGGTCACCGTGAACGGAACATAGGTCGCGCCTTCGGCGCCCCGCACGAAGTGGCTGCCGACCCACGCCACCGGAATGTCGGTTGGTGCCGGCTGCTTGCCCGCCGCCACGGCGTCGACCAGCTGCACGAGCGCCTGGATGTCGCGCTGCTCGGCCTGGCTGCGACGCTCCTGCTCGCGGCGGTTCTGCTGGTTGTTCTGCTGGGCGACGACGGGGTGCGACAGGGCGGTAACGGAAACGACGGCCAGCGCCGCCGTGAGAATCCGCCGGATGCTCATCATGCCTCTCTTTGTCAATCCAAAGATCCGAATCGGCTGATCGTAGCTACGATCCTCCGGGCAAGTCAATCAGCTCAAACCGCTGCGCGCGCCCGGCGATGCACGCTTTCGGGCGGCCCCGGCCGGCCGGCGGCTGGTATCCCGCGTGCTAGCATCCACGATCTGTGCGCGCTCATGGACCTCGATGATGTCCTCGTCATCCTGCTGGCCGGCGGCGCCGGCGAACGCCTGTACCCGCTGACCAAAGAACGGGCGAAGCCCGCCGTCTATTTCGGTGGTCCGTACCGCATCATCGACTTCGCGCTCAGCAACTGCATCAACTCGGGGCTGCGGCGCGTCTTCATCGCCACGCAGTACAAGTCCCTGTCGCTCAACCGGCACATCCGGATGGGGTGGAACGTCGTCTCGGAAGAGCTGGGGGAGTTCATCGAGATTCTGCCGCCCCAGAAGCGCGTCGGCGAGCATTGGTACCTCGGAACCGCGGATGCCGCCTTCCAGAACCTGTACTCGATCGTCCAGGAGGCGCCGAGCCACATCATCGTGCTGTCGGGCGACCACGTCTACAAGATGGACTACGCGAAGATGCTCCGCTTCCACCTCGAGCGGGACGCGGATGCGACGCTCGCCGCCATCGAAGTGCCGCTCGCCGACGGGCCCCGCTTCGGCGTCATCGGCGTGAACGAGCACGACCGCGTCGTCGGCTTCCAGGAGAAGCCGGCGCACCCGCTGCCGATCCCGGGCTCCCCAGACACCGCCCTCGCCTCGATGGGCGTCTACATCTTCCGCGCCGACGTGCTCGTGCGCGCCCTGGAGGAGGACGCCGCCCAGGCGGAGAGCGAACACGACTTCGGCAAGAACATCATTCCCGCGATGATCCGGACGGCGCCCGTCTCCTGCTACCGCTTCTACGACGAGAACAAGAAGGCGGCCAAGTACTGGCGCGACATCGGTACGCTCGACGCGTATTACGAGGCGAGCATGGACCTGTGCCAGGTGAACCCCGAGTTCAACCTGTACGATCCGGAGTGGCCGCTGCGCACCTACCAGCCGCAGGCGCCGCCCGCGAAGTTCGTCTTCGCCGAGCATGGCCGCCGGTGCGGGCAGGCGCTCGATTCGGTCATCTCGAACGGCTGCATCGTCTCGGGGAGCAGCGTCCGCGGGAGCGTGCTCTGCCCGAACGTGCGCGTCCACAGCTTCTGCGACATCGAGGGGTCGATCCTGATGCCCGGCGTCCGCGTCGGGCGCCACGCGCGCATCCGGCGTGCCATCATCGACCGCGACGTGCTGATCCCGCGGGGGGCGCTCATCGGCTTCAACCCGGCCGAGGACCGGCGGCGCCACACCGTCACCGACGGCGGCGTCGTGGTCGTCACGGCCGACGAGGAGCCGCTCATCGGGCCGATCAGCGAGGAGGCGCTGCGCCTCGAGACCGACACCGATCGCAGCGGACCTGCGCCGGCTTGATAAGATCGGATCTCGTGCACATCACGAAGATCCACGCGCGCGAGATCCTCGACTCCCGCGGCAATCCCACGATCGAAGTCGACGTCTGGGCCGACCGCGCCTTCGGGCGGGCCGCCGTCCCCTCGGGCGCCTCGACCGGCGAGCGCGAGGCGCTCGAGCTGCGCGACGGCGATGCGCGCCGCTATCTGGGCAAGGGGGTCCGCACCGCCGTCGCCCACGTGAACGCCGAGATCGCCGCCGCGCTCCGCGGACACGCGCTCGATCAGCGGGCGATCGACAGCCGCCTCACCGCGCTCGACGGCACCCCGACGAAGAGCCGCCTCGGCGCCAACGCGCTCCTTGGCGTGTCGATGGCGGCGGCGCGGGCGGCGGCGGCCGCGGCCGGCGAGCCGCTCTACGTCCACCTCGGGCGGCTGAGCGGCGACGCGGCACGGGGCGCGTTCGTACTGCCCGTGCCGATGATGAACATTCTCAACGGCGGCGCCCACGCCGACAGCAGCGTCGATCTGCAGGAGTTCATGGTGATGCCGATCGGGCTGCCGACCTTCGCGGAGGCGCTGCGCACCGGCACGGAAATCTTCCACGCGCTGCGGGCGATCCTCAAGAAGGCCGGCCACTCGACCGGCGTCGGCGACGAGGGCGGCTTCGCGCCGAACCTGCGGTCCAACCGCGAAGCACTCGACCTCGTGGTCGAGGCGATCGGAAGGGGAGGATTCACCGCCGGCCGCGACGTCGTGCTGGCGCTCGACGTCGCCTCGAGCGAGCTCTGGCGGGACGGCCGCTACGTCTTCCGGAAGTCCGGCGAGCGCGATCGGGACGCCGCGGAGATGGTCGAGCTGTACCGCGAGTGGGTCGGGCAGTATCCGATCGCGTCCATCGAGGACGGCGTCGCCGAAGGCGACTGGGACGGCTGGAAGCTGCTGACGCGCGCGCTCGGCGACCGCATCCAGCTCGTGGGCGACGATGTCTTCGTCACGAACCCGGAGATCCTGCGCAGGGGGATCGACGAAGGCGTCGGCAACGCGCTGCTCGTGAAGTTGAACCAGATCGGCACCGTCTCAGAGACGCTCGACGCGATTCAGATCGCGCGCGCGGCGGGCTACGCGACGATCATCTCGCACCGCTCCGGGGAAACCGAGGACAGCACGATCGCCGATCTGGCCGTTGGCACCGCCGCCGGCCAGATCAAGACCGGCTCGGCGAGCCGCAGCGACCGAACGGCCAAGTACAACCAGCTCCTCCGCATCGAGGAGGAGCTGGGGCGCGCGGCGCGGTACGCGGGCCGGAGCGCCATCCAGCAGCTTTAGGACAAGTCGTGACGAAGCGCTCACTGGTGCTGGTAGTTCTCGATGGGTGGGGACTTCGTGAGGATCGAAATGCCAATGCGATAGCTTTGGCGCGCACACCAATCTATAGGGAGCTCGTTGAGCGCTTTCCGCACACGTCGTTGCTTGCATCCGGCGAAGCTGTCGGCCTACCAAGCGGGCAAATGGGCAATTCGGAAGTGGGACACATGAACATGGGGGCAGGCCGAGTCGTGTACCAAGACTTGACACGGATTGACAAGGCGATTCAGGAAGGTGAGTTCTTTGAGAATCCAGTGATACAGAGGGTACTGTCGCGTTGCGCTGACGGTCGGCACAGTCTTCACCTCCTGGGCCTCCTGTCCGACGGGGGAGTTCATAGCCACGAGCATCATCTGCATGCGCTGATACGGATGGCTGCGCGGCACAGCGTCCCGAACGTGTTCGTCCATGCGATCACGGATGGCCGCGACACTTCACCGACCTCCGCGCTGCGATATCTATCCCGGCTGGAGAACGTCATGGCGAAGGAGAGCGTCGGACGAGTGTCGACTGTGTCCGGTCGGTATTACGCCATGGACAGGGACAAGCGGTGGGAACGAACCCGGCGCGCTTACGATGCCTTGACCCTGGGCGCCGGTCGCCTCAGTACGTCCGCGATCAGCGCTGTCGAGGCTTCGTACCTCGCCGGCGTCACCGACGAATTTGTGGAGCCGACGGTCATAGTTGATGGAAGCGGCACGGCGATTGGTCGGATACGAGATGGAGACTCCGTCGTCTTCTTTAACTTCAGATCTGATCGAGCCAGGCAGCTTACGTATGCTCTCACCGATGCCGCGTTCAGCGGGTTTGACCGAACGAACCCCGTAACCGTAGAGTTCGCCTGCTTTACCGAGTATGACGCAACGTTAATGTTGCCGGTCGCGTTTCCTCCTGACACATTCTCATCGTGTCTCGCTGACGTTCTGGCCGCCCAAGGAATCAAGAACCTTCGACTGGCGGAGACCGAGAAGTACGCGCATGTTACCTACTTCTTCAATTGCGGTGAAGAAAAGCCGTTTCCCGGAGAGGACCGCCTCCTCATTCCCTCACCGAAGGTTGCGACATACGATCTGAAGCCTGAAATGAGCGCCCCCCAGATCACTGATGCGCTCGTGGCGGACGTGAACGCCAGTCGACACCGCGTAATCGTCTGCAATTTTGCCAATGCCGATATGGTTGGGCACACGGGAAAACTGGAGGCGGCAGTCGCGGCGGTGGAGACATTGGACAAGTGCCTAGGGCGGATTGTGACTGCTGTGTCCGCGTCTGGCGGGGCTGTCGTTGTGACCTCGGACCACGGAAACTGTGAACTAATGTGGGATAACGAGCTTAACTCGCCACACACTGCACACACGTCCAATCCCGTTCCATTCATTCTTGTCGATCCGGACAGACACGTGCCCTTACGTTCCGGCGGTCGCCTATGCGATGTTGCGCCGACAATCTTGGGATTGCTGGACATCCGTGCGCCGGAGGCGATGATCGGACGAGACCTGCGCGACCTATGAAACGCGACGCAGAGGCTCTGTAGTTTACCTAGCGTTTTCCGGCGTTACGCAGATCAGCCCTAAATCGTGCGCGGCGAGTTTCGCGCCAATCACGTCCATCCATCTCACACCCTTCTGGAGATCACTCGACATCCACGGCTCTACGTAGTGGAGGACATGAGGAAGCCAGTCGTGCAGAGCCTTGGCAAACGCCCGGCTTCTGTGTCCCGACCAACTGATGAAGATGCGAAGCTTCATGGCGGCCCCCGGACTCTTTACAACATCTCAAGGGCGGACGTCATATGGAACCTCCACCTTGGGGAGATTTCCAGAGCGGGCCGCCGACGCCGTCGCCAACCAGGCGAAGGCACGGTAAAGGTGAAGAGGGGCCTAAAGCCCTCTCCCGTTCTGTCGATTCCTCCGGGGTGAACTCCAACCTGGTCGTCCTCGAGCTGGACCGGACCCCGCGTTCGGCCGGTGGCTCCGCCACGCCGGCGGCGCCTTCGCTCGGCGGCGCCCCTGCGGAAGCGGGCGCCCCGGAGGCGGCGGTTCAGCCCGGCGGGGCGGCCCCCGAGGCTGACGCCCTCCGCGGCGCGCTCGAGCAGGCCCTCGCGATGGTCCGCGAGGCCGTGGCGACGATTGCGGGCGAGCACGCAAGCCTGGACGAGAGCCTGGCGGGCTCGGCGGCGCGGGTCGAACAGATCGCCCAATCGAACGACATCCGCCAGATTCAGGCGCGCCTCGTCGACGAAGTCGTCCGCCTGAAGCGCCTCGCGCAGGAGCGCCGCGCCACTTGGGAGGACACGGTTGGCGCGTTTCGGACGCGGCTGACCCGTCTCGAGCAGCAGCTCGACCACACGCGCCGGGAGGCCGCGCTCGACCCGCTGACGAACGTCGCCAACCGGCGGACGTTCGAGCGGGCGTGCCAGGAATGGCTTCAGCCGAACCGAGCGGGCTTCGTCGTCGCGATGGCCGACGTCGACGACTTCAAGGCCATCAACGACCGGTTCGGCCACGCGGTCGGGGATCGGCTGCTGGTCACGGTCGCCGAGACGCTGTCGCGCGCGGTGCGAGGCGACGATCTCGTCGCGCGCGTCGGCGGCGACGAGTTCGCCGTGCTGGCGGCATGCCTGACGCTCCCGCAGGCGGCGCGCCGCTTTGCCGCGATTGCCGGCGCGGTTCGAACCGCGTGCGCGGCCGTCGTCCCCGATCGCCGCCAGCCGTCGATCAGCATCGGGCTGGCCGAGTGCTCGGCCGGCGACACGCTGGAGAGTCTGCAGGAGCGCGCCGATGCCGCCCTGTACCACGCCAAGCGAAACGGCAAGGGGGGCGTGGCCATCAAAGCGTCGCCGGCGACCCGCACGCCGGCAGCGGGGGGGGCACGCCGGTGAGATGCGTGGCGATCGACGAGCTGAAGGCGGGCGACCGTCTCGCCCGCGACGTCTACGCGGGCGCCGAGCCGCTGCCGCTGCTGCGGTCGGGCATCCGCGTCTCCGAGAGCTACCGCGCCTCGCTGCAGCGCGCCGGCGTCACCGCCGTATGGATCGACGACGCCTTTTCGGAGGGCATCGAGCCGCTCGAGGTACTGGAGGAAGCCACGCGCCGCCGGGCGCGGACGGCCATCCACGAAGCGTTCGGCAGCGTCGTCACGTCGGGGAAACAGGGCGCCGCGCTCTCGGAGCGCGCGGTTCAGGAGATGCAGGACGTCGCGGAGATGATCATCCGCGACATCGCGCGCAACGTGCAATCGGCGCTCGCCCTGAACGACCTCGCCAACGCGGACGGCTACACGTTGACCCACTCGCTCGACGTCACCACGCTGGGGCTGGCCATCGGCATGCGCGTGATGCGCAAGTTCGGCTGGCTCGACGCGGTCGGCAAGCGGCGCTACGACGACATCGAGAACCGCCTCGTGCCGCTCGGGATCGGGCTGCTCCTGCACGACATCGGCAAGCTCGCGGTGCCGACCGAGATTCTGCGCAAGGCGGGCCCGTTGACGCCGGAGGAATGGACCGCGGTGCGGGCGCATCCGCTGCTCGGCGTCGACATCCTGAAAAAGGCCGAGGGCATCAGCCCGCTCTCGCGCGCGGTCGTCCGCTCGCACCACGAGCGGTGGAACGGCTCGGGTTATCCGGACGGAAAATCCGGCGCCGATATCCATCAGTTCGCCCGCATCGCGGCCACGGCCGACGTGTTCGACGCGCTCACGTCGAACCGGTGCTACCGTGCGGCACGGCCCGTCTGTGAAGGCTACGACCACGTCGTGAGCCGCGCCGGCAGCGACTTCGACCCGGAAGTGGTCGACATCTTCAAGGCGTTCGTGGCGCCCTACCCGCCGGGCACACGGGTCGTCCTCTCCGACGGCCACTGCGGCCTCGTGAAAGAAGTCCGAGACGACGCCGTCGCGCGGCCCGTCGTCCGCATCATCATGGATCCCTCCGGGGCGGTCGTCGTCCCGTCGGATGTCGACCTGTCTGCGTTGCCCGAACTCCAGATCGTGGGAACGGAGTTCGCCATCCCGGAACCCACGGCCGTCTAGCGGCGCAATCTGGAGAGAAAAACAGCAAGGCCGGCGCGCCGGCGCCGGCCTTCGTTTTGAACCGGTGACCCGGATGTCGGAGCGGCGTTACTCGACGGCCTCCTTCGCCTCGTCGACGGCGATCCGGAGCGAGCGGAGAAAGCGCCGGTCGTTGGCGGTGAGGTCGAAGGGACGGCGCGCCGGCAGGAGCCGCGCCGGCGTGGTGATCTTGGTGACGGCGCCGCCGTCGGTCCGGTTCACGAACCCGACGACCGCTTCGAGCGTCACGCGCATGTCGAATCCCGCCTCGCGGGTGCGTGCGCGACACGCTTCCACTTGAGGGCTCTCGGCGACAGCAGCGGCGATCGCGTCGGCCAGCTCTTTGGCGAACCGGTTCACGACGTCATCCATTCCCTCACTCCTCCTCACCGCCGCCGGGCCGGGATCCGGGGCGTCTCCCAATCCGAACCCGCTCGACCGGGGAGATCGGCGGGGACTGGGCGCCAAAGTGTTTCATCTGCAGGGGTTTAGCCTTCACGGGACGGCTGAAGGCATTGTAGAGGCAGGTTCGGGAGGTGTCAACAAACCGACGTAAGATCCGGCCTCGTGGGGCGTCCGACCCGCCCGTTCCTCACGCCGGACGATGTGGCGGCGTCCGATTTCGAGCGTGACATCGGCGCGCCCGGCGCCTTCCCCTACACCCGGGGCGTGCAGCCCGACATGTACCGCGGCCGCCCATGGACGATGCGGCAGTATGCGGGGTTCGCGACGGCGGCCGACTCGAACCGGCGCTACCACTACCTGCTGGCGCGGGGGGTCACGGGCCTGAGCGTGGCCTTCGACCTGCCGACGCAGATCGGCTACGACTCGGACCATCCGCTGGCCGCCGGCGAGGTCGGCCGCGTCGGCGTGGCGATCGACTCGATTGAGGACATGGCCGTGCTCCTCGATGGCATGCCGCTCGACCGGGTGTCGACGTCGATGACGATCAACGCGACGGCGATCATCCTGCTGGCGCTCTACGCGGCGGTCGCCAGACGGCACGGCACGCGGCTCGACGCGCTGTCGGGCACGGTGCAGAACGACATTCTCAAGGAGTATGTCGCCCGGGGCACGTTCATCTATCCGCCGCGGCCGTCGCTGCGCCTGGTCACCGACGTGATGGCCTTCTGCGCGCGCGAGATGCCGCGGTGGAACACGATCTCGGTCAGCGGGTACCACATTCGCGAGGCGGGCGCGACCGCGGCGCAGGAGGTCGGCTTCACGCTCGCGCATGCGTGCGCGTACGTGCAGGCGGCGGTCGAGGCCGGGCTCGACGTCGACGCCGTCGGTCGGCGCATCTCCTTCTTCTTCAACGCCCACAACGATTTCCTCGAGGAGATCGCCAAGTTCCGCGCGGCGCGCCGCCTGTGGGCGCGCCTCATGCGCGACCGCTTCGGCGCCACGGACCCGCGGGCGCAGCAGCTCCGCTTCCACACACAGACGGCGGGCAGCACGCTCACGGCGCAGCAGCCCGACAACAACATCGTCCGGGTGGCCCTCCAGGCGCTCGCGGCCGTGCTCGGGGGCACGCAGTCGCTCCACTGCAACGGGCGCGACGAGGCGCTGGCGCTGCCGACCGAAGAGAGCGCGACCATCGCGCTCCGCACGCAGCAGATCCTGCTCCACGAGAGCGGCGTGGCCAACGCCGTCGATCCCGCCGGGGGCGCGTACGCGATCGAGGCGCTCACCACGCGGCTCGAAGACGAGGCGGTCGCGATGCTGGAGGCGATTGACGCGCGGGGCGGCCCGCTGGCCGCCGTCGAGTCCGGGCACATCCAGCAGCAGATCCACGACGCCGCCTACCGCGCGCAGCGGGCGATCGACGTCGGGGAGGCGGTCGTCGTCGGGGTCAACCGGTTCGCCGACGCAGAGGGCGCCGGGGTCGGCGGCGATCTCTTCCGAATCGATCCCGACGTCGAGCGCGGGCAGATCGAGCGGGTCCGGGCCCTCCGCGCCGGCCGCAGCGAACAGACCTGGCGGCGGGCGCTCGGCGACGTCGATGGCGCCGCGCGCGGCGGGGCGAATCTCGTGCCGCCGATCATCGCCGCCTGCGAGGCGCAGGCGACGCTCGGCGAGATCGCCGATGCGCTCCGGCGGGTTTTCGGCGAATATCGAGGAGCATGACACCGCCGCTCCTCGACGTCCAGCACCTCACCGTCGTGTTCGACGGCCCCCGCGGGGGGGTCGCCGCCGTCGACGACGTGAGCTTTCAGCTCGCGGCGGGCAAAACGCTGGGGCTCGTGGGCGAGTCGGGCAGCGGCAAGTCGGTCACCGCGTTCTCGATCCTCCGGCTCGTGCCGGCGCCCGGCCGCATCGCCGGCGGCCGCGTCCTCTTCGACGGGCGCGATCTGCTGGCGCTGCCCGAACACGAGATGCGGCAGATCCGCGGCGCGCGCATCTCGCTGATCTTCCAGGAGCCGATGACGGCGCTCAATCCCGTCATGCGCGTCGGCGATCAGATCGCCGAGGCGCTGACGGTGCACGGGCAGGCGACGCACGAGCAGGCGTGGGCGCGGGCGGTGGAGCTGCTCGACGCCGTGCACATCCCCGACGCCGCGCGCCGCGTCCGCGATTATCCGCATCAGCTCTCCGGCGGCATGCGCCAGCGCGTGATGATCGCGATCGCGCTCGCCTGCCATCCCGCGCTCGTCATCGCCGACGAGCCCACGACCGCGCTCGACGTCACCATCCAGGCGCAGGTGCTCGAGCTGCTGCGCGAGCTGCGCGCGCGCTACAACCTCGCGCTCCTGCTGATCACCCACGACTTCGGGGTGATCGCCGAAATGGCCGACCGCGTCGCCGTCATGTATCGCGGCGCCATCGTCGAAGAGGGGCCGGTGCGGCAGATCCTTCGCAGCCCTGCCCACGAGTACACGCGGGCGCTGCTCGCGGCGGTGCCGGGCATGGGACGGCGATGAGCGCGCCGCTCCTCGAGGTCAGGCACCTCGCCAAGCACTTCGTCCGCCGGCACGGTCTCTGGCAGCCCCCCTCCGTCGTCAAGGCGGTCGACGATGTGACCTTCACGATCCACGAGGGGGAGATGTTCGGGCTCGTCGGCGAGTCGGGCAGCGGGAAGAGCACCACCGGGCGTTGCATCCTGCGGCTCGTCGAGCCGACAGCCGGGGAGGTGCTGTTCCGGGGCGAGAACGTCCTGGCCTTCCCGCGCGCCCGCATGCGGCAGGCGCGGCGCGACATGCAGATCGTCTTCCAGGACCCGTATTCGTCGCTCAACCCGCGCATGCGCGCCGGCGACATCGTCGAGGAGCCGCTCGTCATCCACCGGCTCGGAACGAACGCGGAGCGGCGCGCGCGGGTTGCCGAGCTGTTCGAGCTCGTGGGCCTCGATCCGGGCCACCTGCCGCGCTATCCACACGAGTTCAGCGGAGGCCAGCGGCAGCGGATCGGCATCGCCCGCGCGCTCGCGCTCCACCCCGCGCTCATTGTTGCCGACGAGCCCGTGTCGGCGCTCGACGTCTCGATCCAGGCGCAGGTCGTCCGGCTGATGCTCGACCTCAGGGAGCGGCTCCGGCTCACCTATCTGTTCATCGCCCACGATCTCCGGCTCGTCGAACACATCTGCGGTCGCGTTGCGGTAATGTATCTGGGCAGGATCGTGGAGATGGGAGAGACGCAAGCCCTGTTCGCCCACCCGCGACATCCCTACACGCGCGCGCTGCTGAGCGCCGTGCCGGTCCTCGATCCGGACGCGCCACGGCAGCGTCTGGCCCTCGACCCCGGCTCGTTCGATCGCGCCGCGCCGCTGCGGCAGGTGGGCGCCGCGCACTGGGCGGCGGTGTAGTGAAGCGGCTGCTCGTCGCCGGCCTCGCGTCGTGCGCGCTGGCCGCGCTCGCGTACGGCACCGTTCGCCTGACCTTCGGTCCGCGCCCCGTCTATGTGAACGTCCGCTGGGCGGCCGGCGTGAACGCGGACGCGCGGGTGCGGCTCGAGCGGCGCTTCGGCCTCGCCGATGGCGAGCCGCGCGAGGGCACCACGTGGGGCTACGCGCTCACGGATCGTTCGCGCGCGAATATCCGCGCGCTCGTCGAAGACCCGGCGGTCGACGATACCCATCAGATCCACCGAACGGCGTTCCGGGCCTGGCACTCCGCCGAGCGGCTTCCGTACCGCGGCCCGCACACGTGGGTCGCCGTCACGCTCGAAGGCACGGCGCTGGCGAGCCTCCTCGTCGGCGCGCTGATGCTGGCGCTGGCGTTCATGGAACGCGCGACTCCGGCGCTCGTTCGCGGCCCCGTGCGTGCGCTGCGCGACGGCGTGATCGCCCCGCGTGCCTCGACTGCCCGGGCTGCCCGATCGGTCTTCGCCTGGGTCAGCGGCCGGGTTCCGGCGGCATCACCCGAAGCGGCGGCCCTCTTCCGCATCGCGTTCGGCGCCGCGCTGCTGTGGTTCCTGCTGCGCCGCCCGGTGCGAGCGGAGTGGGCGTCCGACCCCTCGAACGCCATTTCAGCCGTGCACCGCGGCCTGCTCCAGGTCTTCGTGGAGGCGCCGCAGCTCGCCGACGGGATCGCGCCGTGGATCGGCGCCTGGGGCGCGCTCTTCATCGTGGGCGCGTGGACGCACCTCGCCTTCGGCATGCTCACGCTCGGCGCGATGCTCTGGGCGCTGCTCTACACGACGCAGACGACCTACCACACCGTGAGTGCGCTGCTGGTCGCGCTGCTGTGCCTGCAGTGGGGCCGCTGGAGCGGCGCGTGGAGCGTCGACGCGTGGCGCCGGCGCACGGCGCCGTCGGCGGCGCTGCAGGACTACGGCTACACGATCTGGGCCCCGAGCGTCGTGCTCGGCGTCGTGTACCTCGCGGCGGCGGTGGCCAAGCTGCGCGACGGAGGCCTGGCGTGGATTCTGAACGGGACCGTCAAGTATCACTTCCTGTCCGACTCGCGGCAGGCGATGGTCGATTGGGGAGTGCAGATCGGCCGCTATCACTGGATGGCGGTGCTGCTGTCGGCCGGGGCGATTGCCATCGAGGCGCTCGTGATCGTCGGGGTGCTCTCGCGTGCGTACCGCTACCGCGCCATGGCGGGCGCGAGCGCGCTCTGCCTCGTCGCGGGGTTCTCGCTCCTGCAGGGACTCTTCTGGCCGGCCTGGTGGCTGCTGCTCCTGTCGTTCCTGCCGTGGCATCTCGTGCCCTCGCGCCACGCCGAGGTCCCGTCGGCGCTCGCCGTGCCCCGTCGCTCCGCGCAGGCCGAAAACGGCGCCCGGCTGCGGCTGCGGCTGCGGCCGGCGCTGGCGGCGGTGATCGTCGGCCTCATCGTGGTCCAGTTCGCCGTCTCGCTGTTCCGGCTCGAAGTGTCGCCGCTCGTCTCGGCATATGACATGTACGCCACGACGTATGCCAGCCCGGCGGAATACGAGCAGAAGGCGGGCGAGCAGTACTGGCTGGTGGCCACGAACGACCGCGGGGCGTCGGTCGAGTGCCAGATTTCGCGCGCCGACGTCGAGATCCTCGGGACGGCGTCATCGGGGCCGCTGCCTCGCAGCCGGGTGCTGGGGGTGCTCCGGCGCTGCTTCGCGTCGGCCGCGCGGCTCAAGGGCTTCGCGGTCGAAGCGCGCCGCGTGAGGGTCGACTGGGACGACTGGCGGCTGGATGCGCCAGCCCGGACGCGGCTCTTCTCGCTCGGGCCGACCGGATGACGATGGCGGCGCGGCGGCTCCTCGTGATCGCCCTCGTCTGCTGGACCGCGGCGGCGATCGCCTACGGCGTCCTGCGCCTCACGTTCGGCCCGAGGCCCGTGTACGTCAACGTCCGCTGGGCGGCCGCCGTCGACGATGCGGCGCGGCAGCAGCTCGAGCGGCGCTTCCGCCTCGCCGATGGAGAGCGGCGCGAGGGGACGACGTGGGGCTACGCGCTCACCGACCGGTCGCGCACCAACATCCGGGCGCTGGTCGAAGACCCGGCGGTCGCCGACACCCATCAGATTCACCGCACCGCGTTCCGCGTCGGCTATTTCGCCCAGCGGCTCCAGTACCGGACGCCGCGGCCGTGGCTGCCCGTCACGCTCGAGGTGCTGACCCTGCTCGGTCTCGCGCTCGGCGGCATCGCGGCCGGCCTGGGCGCGCTCGAGCAGGTCAGGCCGGACCTCGTGCGCGGCCCCCTGGCCTGGCTTTGCCTCACGTTGCTCACGCCCGCCGCTGCCGGATCGCGGCTCGCCGCGCCGCTGCTGCGCTGGGCCGCCGGCCGTATCCCGGCGGGAAGCGCCGAGGCCGTGGCGGGCTTCCGCCTCGTCTTTGGAAGCGCGCTGCTGCTGTACGTCCTTCGACATGACGTCGGCGCACGCACCGTCGATCCCGCCAGCGACGCGCTCGCCGCCGTGCTGCTGCGCCCCGTGCCATGGGTAGCCGACTGGATTACGCCGTGGCTCGTCGCGTGGGGGGTACTGTTCATCGCCGGCGCTGCGGCGCGGCTCTCGTTCGTGATGTTCGCGATCGGCGTCTTCGCGTGGGCGGACCTCTACACGATCGACATCAGCCACCATACCGTGAGCGCGCTCCTCGTCACGCTCGTGTGTCTGCTCGGGTCGCGCTGGGGTGACGCCTGGAGCGTGGACGCCTGGCGACGGCGCGGGCGCCCGTCCGCCACCCCCTGGGAGTACGGCTTCACCCTCTGGGTGCCGTCGTTCGTCCTGGCGGTGGCGTTCGCCGCCGCTGCCTTCGCCAAGCTGTTTCAGGGGGGCGTCGGCTGGGTCCTGAACGGCACGGTGAAGTACCACTTCCTGTCGGACTCGCGCGAAGCGCTGGTGGACTGGGGCCTGCGGGCAGCCCAGCACGACGCGGTCGCGGTGCTGCTGTCGTTTGGCGCCATCGCGACTGAAGCGCTCGTGATCGTCGGCGTGCTCGCGCACGCCTACCTCGCGCGCCTGGCCGCCGGCGTGGCCGCGGGGCTCCTGCTGTCGGGATTCGCCCTCTTTCAGGGCGTGATCTGGCCGGGATGGTGGCTGCTGCTGCTGTCGTTCCTGCCGTGGCACCTCGTCGGCGGTGCCGCGAGCACGGCCGCCCCGGCGTGGGCACGGCCGCGGTACCCGGCCGTCGTGGTCCTCGCGCTCGTGGCCGGGCAGGCGATCGTCTCCGCGTTCCGCCTGGAAGTGTCGCCGATGCTCTCCAGCTACGACATGTACTCCACGACGTACGCGTCGCCGGCCGACTTCGAGGCGAAGGCGTCCGATGCGCACTGGCTGGTGGCGACCGACGACACCGGGCGCCGCTATCAGTGCCGGCTGACGCGCGTCGAGGCCGAGAGCCTCACGGCGGAACCGTCGTCCCGCGGGAGCCTGCCGGCCGCGCTGCGGCAGCGCTGTCTGGATCACGTGCTCCGGGTGGAGACGCTGACCGTCGAAGCCGATCGCATCCGGGTCGACTGGGCCCGCCTGCGGCTGGAGGAGACCGGACGCGTGCCGCTCCGGTCGTTCGACGTCAGCGAGTAGTCGGTGCCGCCGCGCGCCGGAGGTCTTTTTCGACCTGTCCGTCGCGCAGGTGCACGACGCGCGGCGCGAACGCGGCCACGTCGGCCTCGTGCGTCACCACCACGATGGTGTTGCCCGCCTGGTGCAGCCGCGCAAAGAGCGCCATGATCTCTGCGCCGGTCTTCGAGTCGAGATTGCCGGTCGGCTCGTCGGCGAGCAGCAGCGAGGGGTGGTTCACCAGCGCCCGTGCGATGGCGACGCGCTGCCGCTGGCCGCCGGACAGCTCGCTGGGCCGGTGCGTCAGCCGGGGCAGCAGGTCCACCATCTCGAGCGCCGCCTTGGCGCGCGTCTCGCGCGCGGTTCCCGTCACGCCCGCGTAGACGAGCGGCAGCGCCACGTTGTCGAGCGCCGAGGCGCGCGGCAGCAGATTGAACGTCTGGAAGACGAAGCCGATCTCCCGATTGCGGATGCGCGCCAGCTCGTTGTCGTTCATGTCGCTGACGCGCCGGCCGTTGAGCAGATACGTCCCGCGGGTGGGCGTGTCGAGGCAGCCAATCAGGTTCATCAGCGTCGACTTGCCCGATCCCGACGGCCCCATGATCGCGACGTACTCGCCGCGCTCGATCGCGAGCGACACCGCGCACAGCGCGTGCACCTGCTCGGTGCCCATCGTGTACGTCTTCCAGAGGTCGTGCGTCTCGATCAGCGGCATCGTCGGGTCGGGCTGCCGGCGGCGGCGCGCGCCCCAGCCCGCCGCCTCCCCATCACGTCGATTTGAGCCGGCCGACCAGCGCCTTGACGGCGGCGGGCGCGTCGGCCGGAATGTGCGCCGCCCAGCTCCGCATGTTGAGCGGCACCAGGAAGAGCTTGTGGGCGGCCGGCTTCCGCTGTTCGGCGGCAATCGCCCGGGCCAGCTCGCCGGCGGGCGCCACCGCCGGCCCGAGCAGGAAGATGCAGACCGCGCGCTCGCCGTTCTTGTCGCGCGGCAGGCGCGCGGCCATCCCCCACGTCTCGGCGATCGCGCCGCCGTCGACGTGCGGGACGACGCGGACGAGAATCCGCGGTTGCGGCTTGCTCCAGAACCGCCCCTTCAGCGGGGCACACGCGAGGTCGAATCCCGGGGCGGGCGCCTCGTCGCACCGGCCGAACTCGGCCCCGAGCGCCTGGCGGAAGCGCGCCAGCGTCGCCTTGCGGAGCAGGTCGCCGGCGCCCCGGCGGTCGGCGGCAAATCCCGCGTCCCCCGCAGGGCGGTCGTCGGCCGCCATCGTCGGCCCCGCGGCTGAGGGCGCCGGAGCCGCCCGTGCGCGCCGCGCGTCGGCGTCCCGGGCGGCCGGATCTCCGCCGCCGGCGAGGCCGGCGTCGTAGTCGGCGCGGAGCGACTCGTCGCACAGCGTCTTGTACGCGCGCGTCAGCTCCGCGGCCTTGACCGAGGCGATCTCCTGGAACTCGCGCCCCAGGTGCTGGACCTTGTCGGGATGGTACTTGGCGATCTCGCGGCGGAACGCCTTCTTGATCTCGTCGAGCGGCGCCGTCGGCGCGACGCCCAGCAGATCGTAGTAGCTGGTCGGCATGAACGACCAACCATGATAAGGCCTCGGGACTCGGGCTATCCCTTCTTGAACTCCGCGACGTTGCCGGGCGGCAGATCGGCCACCGCCGCGCGACGCGAGCGGATGCTGCGCGGCCGGCGTTTGGGCGGAGCCGCGCCGATGCTCTTGGCGCAGTAGGGACAGAACCGCCACTCGGCCTGAATCGGGCGGCGGCAATGCGGACAGCCGATACCGACGCCGTGGCCGCAGGTCGGGCAGGCGGCGAACTCGGGTGAGACGCGCGTGCCGCACTCGGAGCAGAGGGCCCACGTCTCGTGCACTTCCGTGACGACGCGCAGCAGCTCCTGCGGCGTGGTCACGCCGGCCTTCACCTTCAGCAGGCCGTCCTCGCCGAGCGACAGCATGCCCGCGGCGAGCGCCGCCTCGCGCAGCTGTGCTTCGGCGCCGCGCTGCGCGATGAGCCGGCGGAGGCTGTCGTTGATCGTCATGATCTCGTAGATGCCGACGCGGCCCCGATACCCGGTGTGGTTGCACTTCTCGCAGCCGTCGGCCCGGTAGAACGTCAGCGTGGCCGCCTCGACCTCCGAGACGCGCATGGCGCGCAGCGTCTCGGAATCGGGCGTGTACGGACGCCGGCACTCCATGCAGAGCCGTCGGACGAGGCGCTGCGCGATGACCCCGATCAGCGCCGATGCCGTCACGTACGGCTCGATGCCGATGTCGGTGAGGCGCGTCACGCACGACGGGGCGTCGTCGGTGTGCAGCGTCGACAGCACCAGGTGGCCGGTCTGCGCCGCCTGCATCGCGATGCGCGCCGTCTCCTGATCGCGAACTTCACCGACGAGCACGACGTCCGGATCCTGACGCAGGATCGACCGCAGCGCCTGGGCAAACGTCAGGTTGATCTTCGCGTTGATCTGCGTCTGGTTGACGCCGGGAATCTGGTACTCGACCGGATCCTCGATCGTGATGATGTTCGTCCGCTCCGATCGGATCGACGCCAGCGCCGAACCGAGCGTCGTCGTCTTTCCGGAGCCCGTGGGGCCGACGACCAGAATCATGCCGTGCTGGTGGCGCAGGAAGTACTGGATCTGCTCGAGCGACGGCGCCGACAGCCCGAGCTCCTCGAGGGGCGGGACGCCCTTGCGGTGGTCGAGCACCCGCAGCACGACCTTCTCGCCGAAGATCGTGCGCAGCGTCGACACGCGGAGATCGACGTCCGCCCCGTCCTCGCTCGTGGCGCGGATGCGGCCGTCCTGCGGCAGCCGCTTCTCCGCGATGTCCAGCCCCGCCATGATCTTGATGCGCGCCACGAGGCCGTCGTGGACCCACTTCGGCAGATCCATCGTCTGCTTGAGCAGCCCGTCCAGCCGCTGGCGGACGATCACGTCGCCCTCGGTCGGCTCGATGTGAATGTCGCTCGCCCGGCTGGTGAGCGCGCTCTTGATCACGAGCTCGACCATGTCGATGATCGGCGCGGTCTCGGCGGTGGCCGCGGCCGTTGGCGCGGTCTGCTCGAAGACGTCCTCTTCGCGCACCGCCGGCACGCCGGCGGCGGGCGCACGGGTGCGCGGGGCGAGGGCGCCGCGCCGCGGCGCGAGGGCACCTCCCCGGAACATCTCGTCGCGCCCTGCGCGCCCCGGCGGCGCCACACGCGCGAGCGCCTGCTCGGGGTACCACGCCTGGATCGCCTCGGCGATCTCGCCCCGCGTGGCGACGACCTGCTTGATGCGGTACCCGGTCTGGAACTCGAGATCCTGGACGAGCGTGAAGAGCAGCGGGTCCGACATGGCCACCGTCAGCGCGTTCTTCTCCACCGCGACGGCGATGCATGTCCGCTTGAGGGCGACCTCTTTCGGGATGAGTGCGACGACGACCGGATCCGGCGGGCGTCCGGCGAGGTCGATGTACTCGAACCCCAGCTGATACGCGAGCGCCTCGGCAATCTGGCGCTCGCTGGCCAGCCCGAGCCGGATGAGCACGGCGCCCAGGCGCTCGCCCGATCGCTTGTGCTCGCCGAGGGCGATCTGCAGCTCGTCTTCGGTGATGATCCCCGCCTCGCGGAGACACTCACCGATCATCGTGCGCACGTCGAATCTCCCTCCGATCTGTTAACACACATCGAAGGAGGTTTCGGCCGTTTTCTGCAAATCCGCCAGATCGCAATTTTGTAAGTGCGGGGCGCGCCCGCCCGTGCACGCGGGCCGACGCTCACGGGGCCGGCGGTGGCTGGAGCGCTGGCGGGCGGCGGAAGAACGTCGCGGCGAGCGTGCCGCCGAGCGTCGCGAACACCGCCCCGGCGAACAGCTGAAACAGGAACCCGCCGGCAAACCTGAGCGGCGCCGACGTGCGGTCGCTCATCAGCTCGAGCCACTGCCGCACCTCGGGCGGCATGTCAGCCGCGGTGCGGAGGACGTCCGCGATCATCCGATCCTGCAGCGGCGCCATGACGAGGTCGACCCCCAGCGCCGCGACGAGCCAGACGAACGCCCCGACGATGCCCGCGAGGAAGCCGACCGCCGCACCGCGCGGGCCGGTCAGCGGGACGGAAGCCTCCTGCTGCGCGAGATAGCCCGCGAGCACCCCGCCGCCGACGATCCAGAGGCAGCAGCAGTTGGCCAGGTTGACGATCGGCAGCGCCGACAGGACGCCGATGAACAAGCCACCGAGAAGGGCGGGGTGCTGCATGGCGCGGCGGACCGGCGGGTCCGCCTAATCGTAGTACTCGCGTCCGAGATGCGTGATGAGCTGCTCGCCCCGCATGTAGCGCAGGGTGTTCTTGAGCTTCATCAGCTGAATGAAGAGGTCGTGCTCGGGATAGACCTCGGGCGCGTGCATCGGCGCCTTGAAGTAGAACGACAGCCATTCCTGGATGCCCGACATGCCCGCCCGCTTCGCGAGATCGAGAAAGAGGGCGGCGTCGAGCACGATGGGCGCCGCTAGAATGCTGTCGCGGCACAGGAAATTGATCTTCAGCTGCATCGGGTAGCCGAGCCAGCCGACCAGATCGATGTTGTCCCACCCCTCCTTGTTGTCGCCGCGGGGCGGATAGTAGTTGATGCGGACGACGTGGCAGAGGTCCTTGTAGAGCGCCGGGTAGAGCTGGGGCTGGAAGATGTAGTCGAGCGCCGACTTCTTGCTCTCCTCCTTGGTCTTGAACGATTCCGGGTCGTCCAGCACCTCGCCGTCGCGGTTGCCGAGAATGTTCGTGGAGTACCATCCGCGGACGCCGAGCAGCCGCGCCTTGAGCCCCGGCGCGATGATCGTCTTCATCAGCGTCTGGCCCGTCTTCATGTCGTTGCCCGCGAGCGGCGCCTTCGTGCGGGCGGCGAGCTGGAGGAGCGCCGGAATGTCGGCCGTCAGGTTCGGCGCGGCGTTCGCGAACGGGATGCCCTCGCGGATCGCCGCATAGGCGTAGATCATGCTCGACGCGATCGCGTCATCGCTCACCTCGAGCCCCTGCTCGAAGGACGCGATCGTGGCGTGCACGTCGGTCTGCTTCATGTAGACCTCCGTGCTGCCGCACCACACCATCACGAGGCGATCGCAGCGCTGCGCGTCCTTGAACGCGCGGATGTCGGCGACGACCTGCTCCGCAAGGTCGCGCTTGTTCCTGCCCTTCTTGACGTTCGGGCCGTCGAGCCGGCGGACGTAGCGCCGATCGAAGACCGCCGGCATCGGGCGGATCGCCTCCAGCTCGGACCGCACCTGGTCGAGGTGCGCCTGCTCGAGCACGCCCGCCGTCCGCGCCGCGGCGTAGCAGTCCTCCTCGAAGATGTCCCAGCCGCCGAAGACGATGTCCTGGAGGTCGGCCAGCGGGACGAAGTCCTTGATGGGCGGGACGCGGCCCTCGGAGCGCCGCCCGAGCCGGATGGTCCCCATCTGCGTGAGCGAGCCGATCGGCGGCGCGAGCCCCTTGCGTATCGCGGACACGCCGGCGATCGTCGTCGTGCTGACGGCGCCCAGGCCAACCAGCAGCACGCCGAGCCTGCCGTGCGCAGGTGCGATCTGAAGTGGTGCCGTCACAGGCGGCCACTATATCATGAGGAAAATCGATGTTTTTTCTGCGCAAGGCCAACCTCGAGCGTCTTCCGGTCGCGATGAGCGGCGTGCGGATGGGCGAGCGCGTGCTGCAGATCGGCGTGGACGACCCTTCGCTCGTCGGCGCGATCGCGGCCAAGGTCGGGCTGAGCGGGCACGCGGCGATTGTCGTGCCCGACGAGCGGCAGGCCGCGCGCGCGCGCGCGGGCGCAGCCTCGGC
>Ga0194128_10002159_pt1 | contig 32352 bp, 25 predicted proteins | sample TA2KigCa65mmetaG_FD_148650 | JGI IMG/M metagenome (GOLD analysis project Ga0194128, IMG submission 148650) | Freshwater microbial communities from Lake Tanganyika, Tanzania - TA2015037 Kigoma Deep Cast 65m | ecosystem: Environmental > Aquatic > Freshwater > Lake | place: Tanzania: Lake...
TGGTTCTCTTGGGAGTTGCGTGATGCGCCAGTGAAGGCAGGAATCGTCTCGACGCTCGCCGAACTTCACGACTTCTTCGGCGCCGCAGAGCAGGAATTGCGACTGGCGTGCGAAAACGGCACGCTGCAGTGCACTGCACCAGGTGAGTTCGCGCCGGGGGTGCGCTTCATCACTCAGGTTGATCGAGAACTCCTGCGTGAGCAGTTTGCCTCAGCGCTGCGTGTGCACGCTCGCGGCGCTGGCGCACCGAACTTCTTCAATCTCACACCGCTGGGCATCCCCGATCTCGACGCTCTCTGGACGCAGACGGTGAACGGCGTCGATACCGTCGCAGCGCCACGACAGGTGACGTGGCCCGCTAGATATTTCGGGCGGATCTCGACCTGGTTGACTGGGCTTGCGTTGGTGAGTATCCCGTCGGCTGCAGTTGCTCTCGGCAGGCGTCGTCGCCGACCCCGTTGGAACCTCCTGCTCATTGGCGGTGGGTGCCTCGCGGGTTCACTCATCAACGCCCTCATCGTGACATGGTTTTCTGTGGAGATCGGCGTGTCGACCGAGAACAATGCCGGCTACCTGTTTGCCGCGCAAAGCTTCTTCTATGTCGGATTGTTCTTACTGTTCGCGGCGCTTGTGCAGCCACTCTTCGGTGTCGCGCAGCGCTTCCGGGGTGCCAATGTCCCAGAATCTGGCCTCTTCGTGCCAGGCGAGCACTCTTCGGGCAGCAACTAGTGGTGCCAGCACTTCGACGAGATCCGTCGGCTGCTGCGTGCTGACTGATTCGAACGCCGACCGTGGGAAGTAGAGCAAGCCAAGATCTATCCAGCGGAATCGTTCTTCCTGCTTCGACTTGGAATATTCCGTGAGCAAGTCACCTTCCGCGAACATGTTGCTTGGTTGGAGGCGGTTGTCGTTCTTGAAGACCGTGACGATGGCATCGAGGCTCAACGCAACCCGTCGAGTCTCCGCACCCGCAAGATCAGTCGACATGAGTGAGTCACCGTAGGTGACCCAGAATTCCGCGGGTAGGGAGTTCGCGGCCCGAGCTATCGCCCCACCTGTGCCGAGCAGGGTTGGGCCGTCTGGCACACAGGACACGCGCAGGCCAGCAAAAGTGTGCTGGGAAATATAGTGCTCGACTTGTTCGCCGAGTTCACCAGTCAGTAGCACGACGTCCGTTACCCCCATCTCAGCGAGACTGCGCAACTTATGAGCGAGGAATGGTTCACCATTCACTGGTGCCAACACCTTTGGCACCTGACCGCTCGTAAGCGCTCGTAGTCGCAATCCAAGTCCACCAGCGAGAACGACGCAGGTTCTCTGATTGATCACAGGATGATTGCTTGCCATCGTTCGTCGGCCTCAGTTGGCGACGATGATGCTCGAGCCTTCGTAGTCGATCCCGAATGGCACCTCCGTGAGGTTTCGGCGCATCATCTCCTCGCGCAGCCTGACTTTTTGATCTGCAAAGAACAGGATGAAACCCCCGCCACCGGCACCGACGAGCTTGCCACCCAGCGCGCCGTGACTAACGCCCGCGGTGATGATGTCATCGATTTCTTCGTGCAATTCTGATTGCTGACGTGCGAACTTGAGTTGCCACTGCTGTGTCAGCAACTTACCGAAGGCATCGACATCGCCCTGACGGAGTACGTCGCGCGTTGCATAACCGATTTCGCGAGTGTCGCTCAGGTTTGAGTAAGTTCGCGCAATAGCACCCGTCGAATCGGACTCACCGCGCAGCACCTCACCAGCCGACCTCCGAACGCCGGTGTAGAAGAGCAGTAGGTCTTCCTCGAGTCGCTGACGGACCGTGCGCGAGATGTCGAGTCGTTCAATCTCAACGGACTCATCATCACGAAATGTGAAGCCAGAGATGCCACCTGTTGCGGCGATGTATTGGTCTTGTTTACCGACGTTCTCGCCGAGTCGTTCGATCTCAATGGAGCATGCCTCCGCGGCAATCTGCTCGTTGGTGAGTGAACGGTGCTGATATTGAGCCAGAGCCTTCAAGACCCCGACGGTGAAGGAGCCCGAAGAACCGAGTCCGGTACCCGCTGGGATGTCTGCCATTGACGAGATTTCAATCGCACCAGGCAGGTTGAAGCTTCGCAGACATTCTCGCAGCAGCGGATGCTGGATTGACGAGATATCCGTCGTTCGCTCGACGCTGCTGTACTTGAGCAGGAATTCGCGATGGAAGTTGTCGTTGACTGCAATGTACACATGGCGAGTGATGGCGGCTGCAATGAGGAAGCCGTGACCGTTGTTTCGGTAGTACGAGGGCAGGTCGGTGCCACCGCCGCCCAACGAGATCCGCAATGGGGTACGAGAGATAATCATCGTTCGTATGCCCCGGCGATTATCTCGTGCACGTCGATTGTTGATTCGAGCGAAGCCCCACGTGTGCCCACGCCGGCGATTCTTTGGAGAAAGTCGGTGAATTCGAGCCCCCAGGACTCGTCGACACCTTCGTACACGCTGCGCTGCGTATCGGGAGGTCCCATCGCGGACTTCATTTTGTGCACAATGAGCGTTTCTGTACCGTAACTTCCCCCGAGACCAGTGACCTCAATCTTGGCATGCTCCAGCGTGATCTCGAATGAGAAGGTGTTCTTCCACTCCGTCCACGACACATGCAACCAGATGGTGGCATCCCCGTCGGTGGTGAGTGCAAGAAACGCATTGTCTTCCACCTCCATTGGCCAGTACGACGTGGTTAGTCGCGAATAGTCGAGTCGCAGACTGCCGAAGAAGTGCGTTGCGAGGTCGATGAGGTGACAGCCCTGGTCGAGTAGCTCACCCCCGCCGGAGATGTGCTTGTTTGCCCTCCATTCCCTTTCGTAGCCGAGGCGACCGCCGTGCCCGTACCGTCCTCGTACCCACAACAGCCGGCCGTATTCGCCCGAGTCGATCAACGATTTGGCGGCCATGATCGCCGGATGAAAGCGGTGATTGAAACCAACTGACACCTGCACCCCTTGTCGGGTAGCTGCGGTTAGGATGCCGCGAATCTCGTTCGGGGTGCGACCACCAGGCTTCTCAACGAACACATGCTTTCCATGTTTGATGGCGAGAATGCTCATGTGTGCCAACTGATCATGCGTTGTTGCAATGATTACGGCATCGACATCACTACGACGAATTAGTTCATCCGAGGAGTCACAAAGGTGTCCGCCGTGGGAGTCCACGAATCGCCGGGCGACATCGTGTTGGATGTCATGAGCTGCTACGAAGGAACAGCTTGACGGCAGGGCAAGGATGCGCTTCTCACCGATCTTTCCGCAACCGATAAGACCGATACCTACGACTCCTGCCTGAGCCGCATCAGTAGCCACTGCCGCCGCCCCTTGGCACACTCGAACGGCAGGTCTCAACGTTCATCGAACAACTCGCCATCAATGCGACGAAGCCTGTACATGTTTGCTGAGAGATTGCGATTGAGCGCTGTCTCAAGTTGGGAAGGTGTGTTCCATTTTCCGCTCAGTGTCATCCCATTCAACTGAAGCCCGGCCGCACCCGTCAGATAGTCGAGCAGGTGGAGATACCCGTCGGCGGCGCTCGCGGCGGCCGCGCGTTGGGTAGCTGCTTCGTTGATGAGCTGCTCACCCGCCGACTCTGGGCTCGCGTCATTGACCGATGCCAAGAAGTCAGTCGGAATCACGGCGCCCGGTGCAACTGCGATGATTGAAGCACCTATCTCGGCAAACTCCGGTGCAAGCACCTCCACCAAGTTGATGAGTGCCGCCTTTGATGGGACATATGCGGGCGCACGCAACATCGGCCGAGGTCCGCCGGTTCCACCACCGGAGACCACGATCACTCGTGCACCCTGGGCTCGTTGCAGTTGCGACCAATATGCCTTGATGGTGTTCACCACGCCGAGCACGTTCACTCGCAACGCCTCGGAGAACTCTGCAGATCCGGTTTCGTCAAGACGACCAATTGGTCCAACAACTGCTGCGTTGCAGATGATGAGTCGGGCGGCACCGACACGTGAGAGCGTTGCGTCCGCACAAGTGATCATCGACCCGTATTCACTGACATCGCCTGTCACATATGCGACGCCACGGATGGTGCCGTCAGGGGTGGGGGTGCTGCGGGAAATACAACCAACGTTCCAACCTGCGGCAGCCAGGTGTCGTACGGTCATCAATCCGAGACCGCGACTACCACCAGTGACAATAGCGGTGCCGGTCATGCTCACTTCGTCCGCTCAAGTAGCCACTGGTTGGCGAGAATCCAGCGTGTGGTCTCGACAACCGAGTCTCGGATCGAGTGCCGAGGCTGCCAACCCGTCGTGCGCATCGCAGTGATATCGAGGTGGATCAGGGGATTGTCACCGATCCAACCTTGATTGCCGCCGGCAAATCGCAACTCAGGTGAAACCCCCATCTCGGTTGCAATCCAGCCGATCGAGTCGCGCACGGTGATGGTTGCGTCCACTCCGAGATTGAAGATCGAGAGCCTTTGGGCGGGTGTCAGGTGCATGACGAGAGCATCGATACAGTCCGCGACGTGAAGGTAGCTCTTGGTTTGTGTGCCATCGCCAAGCACACGGAGTTGTTTCGGGTTCTCGAGTAGCTGTCGAACAAAGTCGACGACGTGTCCATGGGAGTATCGCGGGCCGAGAATCGACACGAAACGGAAGATCGTGGCCGTAATGATTCCGCCTTCAACGTAGGCCTGAATGAGACCCTCCGCCGCCACCTTCGAGGCCCCGTACAGCGAGGTCTGCGTCGGGAATGGAGCATCCTCCGGTGTGGGCACGACGGCGGTCATCCCGTATACCGAACCGGTACTTGAAAACACGATTCGTGGTACGGAGTTGATGCGCATTGCTTCAAGCACGTTGTGCGTCGCCACCACATTTTGTTCATAGTCCTTACGCGGGTGCTTCCAACCATCGCGCACGTCTGCGTTGGCCGCTAGATGATAGACGATGTCGGCACCGCGCACTGCTTGAACCGTCGGTGCGGCATCAGTGAGGTCGACACGAACAATTGAAAGTTGCGGATGTCCTGCATCTTCCTCAAGATTGCGTTCACGACCAGTCGAGAAATTGTCGAGAACACGAACGTCGTGCCCGTGTTGCAGGAGTCGGGAGACGAGATTGGATCCGATGAAGCCGAGACCACCAGTAACGACTACTTGCACACTACGAATGGTACTGTTCTTGGAAGTGCTGGCTCGCGGAAGTGATGCGTCACAATGAAACTTTCGGTGGTCATGGCGGTCTACAACGAGGCGAAAACCGTTCGCCAGACGATTCATGATGTCTTGGCGGCACCGACACTCGATTACGACCTCGAACTAATTGTCGTGGAGAGCAACTCGACTGATGGTTCCCGAGACATCGTTCGAGAGTTTGCATCTGATCCGCGTGTCACACTCATCTTGCAGCAATCCCCGCGCGGTAAGGGGAATGCCGTAAGAGCTGGTCTGGCGGTTGCAACTGGCGATGTCGTGCTCATCAACGACGCGGATCAGGAGTACACCGTGCAGGACTATCCGAAATTGCTCGCACTCTTTGCAGATCCCACCGTCGATTTCATCTTGGGTTCGCGACACCAGGCTGGTCGTGCCATGCGTCGCCCCAGCGACCAGAAGCTGCGTTTCTACCTCGTCAACTCGGCACATTGGGTGTTCACTTTTCTATTCAACGTCGTCTATGGATGCCGATTGAAGGATCCGTTCACCATGTACAAGGTGTTTCGTCGTCGCTGCATCATCGGACTTCATCTCGAAGCCAACCGATTCGACTTTGACTGGGAGTTGGTCGCGAAACTGATTCGCAGTGGCTACCGACCGAGGGAGATTCCGATTTCCTACGAGTCGAGAAGCTTTGATGATGGCAAGAAGGTGCGCTGGATTCACGACCCCCTGACGTGGTTGGTAGCTCTCGTGAAGTACAGGTTTGCCCGTCTTCAGAAGTAGACGAGCAGGTTTCCCTACGATTGCATCGGGGCGGCGGCGCCCGACGACGTGGTTGCCCGGGGCGTGTTGGGGATGCGGGTAGCAAATGTGGCCACACGAGCCGGCTGGGCGATCACATCGATGTACCGGTTCTCGGAAGTCGCGATGGTCTCTTGGCCGAAGTCTTGATCGGCTCGTATGAAGACAGCTTCGAAGAGCAGTACGCCGTCGTGCGTGAACACCTCCGGGGAACGAGCGCCCTCACGATTGACGACGTCGTGGCCAGCATTCCGCCACCGCACCACGAGCGAGCCAAAGGCGACCATGCATTGCGAAGCCAGGTGCTTGCTGTTGCAGGAGTCAATCCGATTCTGCGTTCGCGATTGGCGGAGGGTCTCTCGGCGAAGCGGATCATGCTCAACACGATCATCGATGATGTGGAGACGCGACTTCCGGAAGGGGTAACGCTCAATCGCGAGGTATTGACGGTGTTGGTGTTCAACCTCGACTGGCAACACAACGACCTGTTGGGTGAACACGCAGTGACGAATTCTCAATGCACAAAGTTATTCAGGCGACTACTCGTCAAGAAATAGGCATTTTCCGCCGAATCGTGGGGTGGGCGTCGGCGTCCGCCATTTACCGTCTACATCGCGCAACTCTCTCCGGTGTTGGCCACCGAGTCGTCGGACCGTACCGCCGGTGTCATCTCTCTTATCGCTCTCCCTGCGGTGACTGCAGTGTGGCGGACGATCATGCGTCGCCGACGGATGTGGTGGCGATACTCGCGACGACACTTTGACACGACTGGTGAGCGATGGATTCGATCCAGCGAGGCTCGGCCGACAAGCCGATGCCAGAACGACGAGTCGCGGTCGGTCGTCGCTGATCTCGTTCGTAACTAACTAGTCTCCGTGCGTGTCCGCGCACACGCCCGACGATCGACGCGCGCCGGGGCTGAACGGCAGGTGGCGCGAAGCGAGCAGTCATACCGTTGCCGTCAACCGTGCCGCGGGTGCCCGTGTGCCCGACCCTGCAGATCTTGCGCGCGTGCGTCGAGGCCATGTCGCGTCGCTGACGACGCCGACAATCGACGGGCCTGACGGGCGTCGGGTCTTCCACATCGAGGCCTACGACTTCTTGCGCAAAGGCGACCCCGCGCCCGACAGCGTCAATCCGAATCTCTGGAAACATGCCGTGCTCAACGCACACCACGGGCTGTTCGAAGTGTGCGACGGCATCTGGCAGGTACGCGGGTATGACATCTCGAACATCACCTTCGTGCGCGGTGAAAACGGTTGGATTGTCATCGACCCGCTCACCAGCGAGCACACCGCGCGTGCTTCGCTACAGCTGATCAATCAGCAGGTTGAAGAACTACCTGTCACCGCGGTGATCTACACCCATTCGCACGCCGACCACTTCGGCGGTGTACTCGGGGTCACGTCACGCGCCGAGGTGGATGCTGGTCGCTGCGTGATCATCGCGCCAGAGCACTTCATGCGTGAGACGATCGGCGAAAACGTGATCGCCGGCCCGGCGATGGCGCGCCGCGCGACGTATCAGTTCGGCCCGCTGCTGCCGATTGGCCCAACAGGCCATGTCGACTGCGGTTTGGGTACCGCCGTGCCAACGAGCCCACCGACCTTGCTCGCGCCAACCATCGACATCACACGAACCGGGGAAGAACTCGTGGTCGACGGCATTCGGATCGTATTTCAACTCACCCCCGAAACCGAAGCGCCCGCGGAGATGAACTTCTATTTCCCGCACCGCAAGGCACTCTGCATGGCGGAGAACTGTTCCCACACGATGCACAACCTCGTGCCGATTCGCGGGACGCTGGTGCGTAATGCGCTGAATTGGTCGAAGTACATCAACGAGAGCCTGCACCTCTTCGGTGGCGAGGCCGAAGTACTGTTCACGTCGCACAACTGGCCGCGCTGGCAGAACCACGACATACGTGAGTTTCTCGAATTGCAGCGCGACCTATATAAGTGGATGCACGACCAGACGATGCGCCTCGCGAACAAGGGGTTCACTCCGCTGGAGATCGCCGAGAGTCTCGAGTTGCCCGAAGAGTTCGCCCGTCACGAACATACCCGCGGGTTCTACGGAGATCTGGTGCATAACGCCAAGGCGGTGTACCAGCGCTATCTCAGTTGGTACGACGGTAACCCAGCGAACCTGCACAAGTTGCCGCCGAGCGAAGCAGGGCAGCGGTACGTGCAGCTGGCCGGCGGTATCGATGCGTTGCTGATGCATGCGGAGGCTGCATACCAACGCGGCGAGTATCGCTGGGTTGCCGAACTCGTGAATCATGCGGTGTTCGCCGATGCGACAAATGTGCGTGCACGCGAACTGCAGGCGAATGCGCTCGAGCAACTCGGTTTTCAGGCGGAGTCGGCGGCCTTTCGCAATGCGTACCTGACGGGCGCGATGGAACTGCGCGAGGGGCCGCCCGCCAATAGCAACCCGAACGTGCGGGCCCGAAGTCTGGTGCGTGAGATGTCGATCGATCAGGTGTTCGACACGATCGCCGTGCGCACGATGGCAGAGAACCTGGGCGGCGTTCGTTTGGCGACCAACTGGACGTTCACCGACCTGCGTGGCAGTGCGGATGAACACTGGACGCTCGGGGTCTCGAACCGCACGATGTATTCCACTCGCGGCACGCACGACTCGCACCCAACGGCGTCGTTGACGCTGACTCGGCAGAAGTTTCTCGACATCGTGCTGCAGGAAACCACGTTCGTCGATGCGGTGAAGGCTGGGGACGTGGTGATCGCCGGTGATGCTGCGGCACTCATCACGATTTTCGGCAATCTTGACACGTTCTCGATGGGGTTCCCAATCGTCGAGCCGTAAACCGCGGTGGGTCGCCGTGGCGGGCTAGGGGCGAATGGCGTAGAACGCGTTCACCGCGTGATCGACGGCGAGCCGTTCGAACGCGCTGAAGCCGGCGGCGCGAGCCATCGACTCCGCCGTGCCGGCCGAGAGCCCGAGCGTGCCGAGACCGGCACCATCAGGTGTGGAGAGTGCCGACGACATGCACGACAGCACGCTGATGCCGTACATCAGCGAAGCCATCGGGTTCTTTTCAGCGTTCAGAACAAGACTGTCGTGGGCCTTGATGTCGACGAGCAGCCATACGCCGTCGTTGCGCAGTGCCCGTCGAATCGCCTGCATCACCGCGGCAGGGTGGGTCATGTCGTGGATGCAGTCGAAGGTGCAGACGAAGTCGACACTGTGATCGGTCGGTAGTGGTTCGTTGCGCGGGTCGGCGAACCTTGCGTTGGTGAGGCCCGACTCGTGCAGACGTTCGTTCGCGCGCGCCAAGGCATACGCGGAGATGTCGTAACCGATGAACTCACTCTGCGGAAACTCCTTGGCCATGCGCAACACCGCGCCACCCGCACCACAGCCGATATCGGCGACCCGGGCACCCTGCTCAAGTCGCTGGATGATGCCGACGGAAGGCAAGACGACGGGGATGAGGTTGGCGTTGTTCCACGGCTCAAAACTTCGCTCGATACCAACGGCACCCTCCGGGCCGTGACTGTCGTAGTTCGCCCCGAGCCCCGTGCGGAACGAATCTGGCATCCGCTTCAACGACTCCATCGTTTGCGGCAAGCGATGAAACATCCCCATGCCAAATGCCGGATGCGACTCATCGGCGAGCACTGCAACTTGTTCGGGGGAGAGATAGAACGTGTCGTCATCGAGCCGTGGCGGGTGCGAGCGCACGGAGTCAAACGAGATCAACTTGGCCGCCGCCTGGTTGTACGCCCACTCGCGGACCCAACGTTCGTGCAATCCCGTAGCGGCCGCGAGTTGCGTGGTGGTGAGTGGCTTGGGCGTCGCCGCGAGTGCGCGATACAACCCGAGTTGATCACCGAGATGCACCATCCCCGATGTGACGGCACCCTCCAACTTGCTGAAGAGCAAGAAGGAAAAGATCTTCAACTTGTCGGGGTCAATGCCAGCCACGTAAAGAACAGTAGGCGCAGTTTGCCAAACCTGAGTCGTATGTGATAACAACGCCCCATGCCCGACCTCCTGTCGATTTATGCGCAGATGCAACCGACCAAGCCAGCAGTCATCGACGACCGCCCGAGTGGAACCGTGGAGGAGTGGAACTTTGCTCAACTTGAGGAAGCCGCCAACCGTCTGGCCAACGTGATGCTGCAACTCGGTTTGCAGCCCGGGATCGACAAGGTGGTGTGGTGCGGGCAGAACTCGCCGCACGTCGTGGCAATCATCTGTGCTGCCCGCAAGATCGGTCTTACGGCCGTACCGCTCAACTACCGACTCACCGACGACGAGGCTGCATACGTGATCGACCACAGTGATGCGGTACTCGTCTTCATCGATAGTGAGCTTGCCGAACTCGTCACACGCATCCGCCCGCGCATCGCCAAAGTGAGAAACGTTCTCGTCTTTGCTGGCCCCGCATCGGCCGGTATGCAGAGTAGTGACGAACTGATGGCCACGGCGGCGAGCACCCCTCCGACACTGCCTTCCGAGGACGATTCGTCGTCGACGATGATCTACACGTCGGGCACGACGGGCAAACCCAAGGGTGCGATGCGCAAGAACCTCGGCAATCCCGAGCAGTCGGCGGCTCTCGCGGCACTGATCGGGTACACCCCGAACGATGTCTACATCCCGACCGGACCGCTGTACCACTCCGGTCCGCTCGGCTTTCTCTCGGTGGCACTCGCCTTCGGTCAAACGACCGTCATCCAGCGCAAGTTCGAGGCGGAGGATTGGTTGCGTCTGGTGACAAGGCACAAAGTGACGAGTACCTTCTCGGCGCCGACTCCCATCCGCATGGTGTGCAGCCTGCCCGACCACGTAAAGAAAAAGTACGACGTCTCATCGATGAAGCGGATGATCGCCAACGCCGCACCGTGGAGCATGGCGCTGAAGCACCTGTACCTCGCCAACTTCCCCCACGATTCGCTCTACGAGGTGTACGGCTCCACCGAACTGGGGATCAACTGCGTGCTGCTACCTGCCGATCAGTTGCGTAAGCCGGGCTCGTGCGGGCAGCCATCACCGATGGTGGAGATCAAGCTCTTCGATGATGACGGCAACGAAGTCACCGGCGTCGGGCCTGAACATCCGGGCGAGTTGTATGTGAAGAGCCCCTCGGTGTTCGACGACTACTACAAGCAGCACGACAAGTACATGGCCGACAATCGGCACGGCTATCAGACGGTTGGTGATATCGCCTATCGCGACAGCGAGGGATATCTCTACATCTGCGATCGCAAGAAGGACATGATCATTTCCGGTGGTATGAACATTTATCCGGCAGAGATTGAGGCGGCCCTCGAACTTCATGCCGACATCTACGAGGCCGCCGTGTTCGGCATCCCGTCTGAAGAGTGGGGGGAGAGCGTGCACGCCGTCGTCGTTGCGCGACCTGGTGCTCAGCTTGATGATGCAACGGTGCTGGCCCATGCGCGAGCACACCTGGCGGGCTACAAGGTGCCGCGTTCGTTGTCGTGGCTGGCTGAATTACCGAAAACCGGTAGCGGCAAGATCTTGAAGCGCGACCTACGCGCGCCGTACTGGTCTGGTCGCGCTTCGCAGATTTAACTGCGCACGTTCACGAGATGGTTTGTGAGCGCGTCTCGTCCCGGTGTTTACGCAGATAGGGGATGAACGGCGTGCCGCCCGTGCCGACCGCAGAGGGATTACCCGGAGTCTTTTGTGCCTGCGCGAAGATGTAGGTACTCGCATATTGCAAGTGCATCGCGCGAAAGTCCGCGAGCAATTCCACCGAACGGTTGAAAAGTTCAGTTGTCGTTGCCCGATTCATGCTCTTCACAAAGGTCCGCACACTTGGGCCGCCTTCCACTGCCTCGATGAACCGCACGTGCATCGGCGGCATGTATTGACGCATCTCCATCAGGTAGTCGCGCAGTTCGTCACGCTCGTGCTCGACACCGAGCACCGCATCTAGAGCAGGCACGATCGCGCTCTGTGCGCCGGTCTCGCCGCGATACGTCATGCCCTTACCGCCGAGTTCGTCGACACCTTCGTACACCACACCGTTGGGCAACGCCGGGTTGTTCTTCCAACCGAAAATGTACGGGCGCACGCGGTGAAAGTACACGTACGGATCGCATCGCTCGGGCATGCGGGCGAGCACGTCGTACATCTGCTTGATGCCTGCACCGAGTTCGCCGAGCGCGGCCTCAAGACGTTCTGCGTCGCTTTCACGCGCCGCATTCTGGGCATCCACAATTGCCTGCAGGGCGCGACCCGCCTTCTTCTCGATATCGATGTGAATGAGGATGAACCACTCCTCATCTTGACCACCGAGGAAACACTGCAAGAGCGCGATGTTGCCGCACCCGACGGGCCCGTTCGGATCCAGTCGCCGCCAGTTGTCAATCGAATAACTCGTGTAGCTGAGAATCGGAGGGCGCCCCACGAGCTTGCCGACCTCGTACCAGGGTTTCGCGAGCACCGCAGGTAGTGAGTGTGCTGCATTCGTTTCGCACCACTGATACGCCTGACCGATGTAACTCAGGGCGAGCATCGCTCGTCGGATCTCTCCCTCACCCTGCAGTGCCTTCACATCAAACGGTGGCATCGCACGTACCCGCGCGCGGAATCCGGAACCCATCAGGTATTTCGGAAGGTCACGTGCGAGCGCGTCCCACTCGGCGTTTGCAACCCCGAGTTCCGCGACGGGGTCAGATGTTTGCATGTAGCCCCATTCCTTGCTGAGACCAAAATCGGTGAGTTGCATCGACTTGTTCATTTCTGTACCCCTCCGCGAGCCAATTGCCGATGATAGTTCGGCGGCAACTCGTCATTTTCAAGTCGCGTTGGCCCGGCGTCTGACCCACATGCCGTGGCGACGGCGCTCAGATGTGGGGGAAGATTCCTGCCGAGAGACCGAAGTCGATCGACAAATTCGCACCAGTGATCGCGACTGCGTGCGGTTGTGCCAGAAACCAGATGAACTCCGCGACTTCGTCGGGCGTGATGAAGCGTGCGTTCTTGCGCTGCGGGTAGCCGGCAAGCAACTGCTCGTAGTACGCCTGCTCGGAGCCGCCGTAGTTCTGTGCTTGCCCGCGCAGCATCGGCGAGTCGACGTCGCCTGGGCAGACCGCATTCACTCGCACACCGCGGGGCGCGAGTTCGAGGGCCAAGGCTTTCGTAAAGAGCGAGACGCCGCCCTTCGATGCGCAGTAGGCAGCCGCACCGGAGTTGCCTTGAATTCCCGCATCACTCGAGAGATTGATGATGCAACCACGCGAAGCCTCGAGATGGGGGATTGCCGCCGCACTCATGAAATACGTCCCCTTCAGATTCACATCGACGACATGGTCAAAGTCTTCTTCCTTCGTCTCGGCGGTGACGCCTTCGTGCCACACACCCGCGGCATTCACGAGCGCATCGATACGACCCAGCGTTTCGACGGTTGACCGTACTGCAGCGCGACATGCCTTGACGCTGCGCACATCGGTGTTCACAAAATGGTGCAAGTCCGAATCTGGCTGGACCAAGTCAGCGCTGGCGCACTGCCAATTCTCACGCGAGAATCGACGCAACACAGCCGAGCCGATGCCTCCTGCGGCACCTGAAACCAGTACCACACGTGGCTGATTGTTCGGACCTTGGCTGCCGTCTTGGAACGTCATTGGATCTCCGTGCTATAGCCCACGAGCGAGTTTGGCACGAAACTGAGCCCGGCGCCCCGTTCGTTCTATGCTGAGCCAAGGAAGGGCTCAATGACGACGCTCGACTTGAAACTCTCCGATCGGTACACCCGTGAATCGGCGGAAGTGTTCATGTCAGGGTTGCATGCGCTCGCGCGCCTGCCCATCGAGCAACTCATCGTTGATCGCCGCAACGGACTGACGACTGCCGCCTATGCGACAGGTTACCCGGGGTCGCCGGTCGGCGGATTCCCGGACGTGCTCGATGAAGCGTTCCGCATTCGCGCCGACCTTCCGATCACTCATGTAATGGCCCTCAACGAGGAGTACGCGGCCACCGCGGTGATGGGCACACAACTTGTCGCCACACGCCCGGATGCACGTGTGCAGGGCGTCATTGGCATGTGGTACGGCAAGGCGCCCGGTGTCGATCGTGCGTTGGACGCCCTGCGTCACGGAAGTTTCGCTGGTGCGTCGCGCCACGGTGGCGTCGTCTGCGTGGTCGGCGACGACCCGAATGCGAAGAGCTCGACCCTGCCGTCGTCTTCTGCCGGAGTGCTCGCCGACCTTCATATTCCCGTGCTGTATCCGGGTTCACCCTCGGAGGCACTTGACGTCGGTCGACACGCAATCGCAATGTCGCGCGCTACCGGCCTGTGGACGGCGTTGAAGATCGTCGCTGACGTCGCCGACGGCACGGGCAATGTGCAACTCGACCCTGATCGAGTCGAACCGATAATTCCGTTGGTCGACGGCAAGCCGTATGCACATCTGCCGGATGGACGCCTGTTGACGCCTCGCACGCTCGAACTCGAGCGAGAAATCTACGAGGTTCGCTATCCGCTCTCGATTGAGTACGCCCGACTCAACAAACTGAACCGCATCAGCGTCTCGAGCCCGGAAGCAGTCGTTGGGATCGTCGCCTCGGGCATCACGTACGCCGAGGTGCGAGCGGCATTGCGAAAACTCGGGTTGGTGTCTGATGCCGATATCGCGGCAGCCGGATTGCGACTCTTCAAGATGTTGATGCCGCTGCCCTTTGACTCCAACTCTGTGCGCGAGTTTGCGCGTGGCTTGCAGGAAATCATCGTCGTCGAGGAGAAGAATCCGAACGTCGAAACGCTGATAAAGGATGCGATGTACGCAGGAAGCGACCACCCGACCATCGTCGGCAAGCGCGACGAGACGGGAAAGCCGTTGTTTCCCGGCCACGGCAGTCTCGTTGGCGACGCCATCGCTGAACGTCTTCATGCGCGCCTTGCGCCGCGCCTCGGCACGCGACTGCGACCGCTGCCTCAGCAACGTGAGCGAATTCGTCTGGAGGTCGAGCGGACTCCCTTCTATTGTTCGGGCTGCCCGCACAATCGTTCGACGCATGTGCCCGAAGGCATGCAGGTCGGCGTCGGAATCGGTTGTCACTCTCTGGTCTTGGTCATGAGCGACGAAAAGACCGGCGATCTTCTTGGCTTGACCCCGATGGGCAACGAAGGCATGCAATGGGTCGGAATGTCACCGTTTGTCGACACGCCGCACATCGTGCAAAATCTTGGTGACGGCACGTACTATCACAGCGGTCGGCTCGCCGTTGCTGCCGCTGTCGCATCGGGTGTGAACATGACGTACAAGTTGTTGTACAACGACGCCATCGGCATGACGGGTGGGCAACGATCCACTGGTCGACAAGAAGTCGTCGACATTGTCGAGAGCCTCTTGCGGGTCGGTGTGTCGCGTGTGCTCGTCACCGTCGACGACCTTGAGCGCTACCGAGGCGTCACGCTGCCGGCAGGCGTGGATGTCTGGCCGCGAACTCGGCTCGACGAGGCGCATCGTGTGCTTGCCGCCGAACCGGGTGTCACCGTGCTGCTGCACGACCAGCCTTGTGCGGCAGAGGCACGGCGTCTGCGCAAGCAAGGCATCATTCCTTCGCCGACCGAGCGAATCGTCATCAATCACCGAGTGTGCGAGGGGTGCGGGCATTGCGGTGAGATCAGCAACTGTCTCTCGGTGCAACCGACCGACACTGCATTCGGAAGAAAAACCCGAATCGACCAAACCACGTGCAACTTCGACTATTCGTGCATTGAGGGTGACTGCCCGTCGTTCGTGGTAGTCGACACGGCAGCACGGAGGTTCCGCCGCCGCACGAGCCGCAGGAACGAGGGAAACCCCCACGACGCACTTCAGCGTGCGCTCACCATCCCGCTGCCGGCACCCCAGACGCGGGTAGACACGTCGGACTTCAGTCTGAGGATCACCGGTGTGGGCGGCACCGGCGTCGTTACTGTCGCGCAAGTTTTAGGCACTGCGGCGATGCTCGACGGATTCGAAGTTCGCGGGCTCGACCAGATCGGCCTTTCGCAAAAGGCAGGGCCCGTGGTGAGCGATTTGCGACTCACGCGCGATGTGCAAGAGAGTGCCAGCCGAATCGGCGCGTTTGAGGCCGACGTATTGCTCGCACTCGACCAACTCGTCGCGGCTTCGGCGGTGGGGCTTGACTCTGTCTCGAGCGACACAATCGTCGTTGGTTCATCATCCTTCTCGCCGACTGGAGCAATGATTGCCCACCCGGATTTGCGCGCGCCCGATACCGATGCCCTCGCAAGGCGAATTGCTGCAGTAACCCGCGCAGATTCGCAAACGTGGTGCGATGCCGGGTTGGTCACCACACTGCTGCTCGGCGGTGCGGTGACTGCGAACGTGTTCGTGGTCGGAATGGCAGTGCAGTCGGGTGCGCTACCTGTTTCGGTGGGGCATGTCGAAGAAGCACTGCGACTCAATGGTGCTGCAGTAGAGGCAAATCTCGCGGCCTTCTCCCTGGGTCGTCTTGCAGTCGCGGCACGTGGTGACCTCAACGAGATCATCGGTCAGGTGGAGTCAGGTTCGACCGACAGGGTGCCGACGTGGATCTCCGACGCGGTCGCCAAGATCGGCCTGTGTGACCCCGATGCGGAACGAACGACTCGCTTGGCAAACGATCTCATGTCGCACACTGGTAGGCCCTATGCGGAGCGTTATCTGGCGCTCGTTGGCGTAGCGAAACGTGCCGACGAGCGACTCGCTACTAACGACCAGTTCGTTCGATGCGTGATTCGCGAGGCCCATCGTCTGATGGCCTACAAGGACGAGTACGAAGTTGCCCGCCTCTTGTTGGTGAACGACGCCCAGCAAGAAGTCATGCGAGTGGCGGGGGAACGATCACGAGTTTCGTACTTGCTGCATCCGCCCATCTTGCGCAGCCTGGGCGTGAAGAACAAGATCCGATTTCCCGAGTGGACCTTGCCGATGTTTCGGTTGCTGGCCGCCGGAAAGGCAATACGCGGCACGGTCGTTGACCCGTTCGGGCATACGAGAATTCGTCGCGCGGAACGTCGCCTACGCGACGAGTACGAGCAAGTCATTCGGGAGATCAGCGACCGACCGGAAGCGTTCGGCTCGAGTCGCGCACTGAGAATCGCGTCGCTACCCGACATGGTGCGCGGATACGAGGGGATCAAGATGGCTCGCATCGAGACGTACGAACGCGAGCTTGCTGCACTCTTGGCTGATCGCGAAGCATCATGAATCGTTTAGACCAAAACGCATGAGCGACCAGAGAGGTACGTCAGAGTCGTCCGCCGGAGACCGATGGCGCGACGAGTTCGCAGGGTCAGTATTGCGCCGAGTTCCGTTTGAGACGATGTCCGGAATTCCGCTCGAGCCCGTGTACGGTCCGGCTGACGGCGAGCGTCCAGGCGTCTATCCCTACACACGCGGCCCTTACGCATCGATGTACCGATCAAAACTTTGGACGATGCGGATGTTCGCCGGTTTCGGCACCGCGACTGACTCGAACAGGCGCTTTCGAGACATCATCGATGCCGGCGGTGACGGTCTGTCGACAGCATTCGACATGCCAACACTGCTCGGTTTGGACAGCGATCATCCGCTCGCCCGCGGAGAAGTCGGTCGTTGCGGTGTCGCCATCGACAGCATCAACGACATGCACGATCTCTACGAGGGCATCGATCTCGGCTCCATCACCACATCGATGACCATCAACGCACCTGCAGCGCCGATTTTTGCGATGTTCATTGCACAGGCCGAAGAGAACGGCATTCCCCGCGCCCGACTCGGGGGAACGCTGCAGAACGACATCTTGAAGGAGTATCAAGCACAGAAGGAATTTGTCTTTCCACCACGGCACGCGATGCGTTTGGTACGTGACACCATTTCATTTGCGACTTCCGAGATGCCGCGATGGCACTCGGTGTCCATCTCGGGCTATCACATTCGCGAAGCCGGGTCGACCGCTGTCGAAGAACTCGCATTCACGCTCGCCAACGGTTTCGCGTACGTCGAACTTGCACGGCGAGCCGGTCTGCCCGTCGACGCATTCGCGGGGCGCCTGTCCTTCTTCTTCAACAGCCACATCGACTTCTTCGAAGAAATCGCCAAATTTCGTGCCGCGCGGCGCCTGTGGGCGACGATCATGCGCGATCGGTACGGCGCCACGCAGGAGCGCTCGTTGCAGATGCGGTTTCATACACAGACGGCTGGCGTGTCCCTCACTGCGCAACAACCAGAGGTGAACATCGTGAGAACCGCCATCGAGGCTCTCGCCGGCGTGCTCGGCGGAACGCAGTCACTACACACCAATTCAATGGACGAAGCATTGGCGCTTCCGACGGAGAAGTCTGCTCGCATCGCGATTCGCACGCAACAAGTGATTGCGCACGAAACCAACGTGGCCCACGTGGCTGATCCTCTGGGCGGCAGTTACTTCGTCGAGTCGCTCACCGACGAGATGGAGGCTCGCGCACGAGAAATCTTCGACGAGATCGACCGCCTTGGCGACGGATCGATGCTCGAGGGGTGCATTCGTGGCATCGAAGAGAACTGGTTTCAGTCACGCATCGCCGACTCGGCCTACGAACTCGAGAAGAAATTCAATAAAGGTGATCGAGTGGTGGTCGGAGTCAACCGGTACACCGAAGGCAACCAAGACTCCGATCTGGAGACGCTACGAATCACCAGTGAAGACGAAAGAAGGCAGCGGGAGCGACTAGGCGAAGTGCGACGCCAACGAGACACGGCGGTGGTGAGCGCGGCCCTCGATTCACTTCGTTCAGACGCGACGAACCCGGAGGTCAATGTGATGCCCGCTCTGCTGCGGGCAGCGCACGCGCGAGCCACACTTGGGGAGATGATGCACACGCTCACCGATGTGTTCGGTCGGCATGTGGAAGTGTCATCCATATGACCATCAGAGTGCTCGTTGCGAAAGTGGGACTCGACGGCCATGACCGAGGTGTGAAGGTGGTTGCTCGATTGCTTCGGGATGCCGGTTGTGAGGTGATCTACACCGGCCTGTTCCAGACGCCGGAATCCGTTGCAGCCGCCGCGCTCGACGAAGACGTTGATGTCGTTGGTCTCTCCATGCACTCCGGGGCTCACTTGACGTTGGCCCCCCTCGTCGTCGAAGAACTTCGTCGTCGAGAGTGCTCCGCCCCGGTCGTGGTCGGAGGCATCATTCCGGCTGGTGATGTCGACGACCTCAAGCAGGCAGGCGTGGCGGTGGTGCTGGGCCCGGGTGCTTCGGCTGACGAAGTTGTGGCGGCGGTGACTGGTTGTGCCGCGTCGTGAAGCATGTGAACCTCGTTATCGATAGCCGGGCACGAACTTCGTCGGGGATCGGCGCGTCGTGCACGGCGAGTGTCATTGACGATCGCGCCGCTCAGCTGGCCGGCGAAGGGTCTGGTGCGTGCAACCGCAGAGTCGTACTCCGACCCTTTCTCTGACAGACCGGCCGGATTCAGTTGCAGGCGACTATTCGGTGATCGTGCGGCGCGGGGTCCACACCAGGTAGTTCCACACCCAGTCGGCGAAGATGCTCGTGCGATTTCGTCCACCCGACAAATAAGCGAGGTGTAGCGCCAACCAGGTAAGCCAGGCGATGCTGCCGCTAAACCGCAGCCACGAGCGAATCTCCACCACGGCCTTGCGACGACCAATCGTGGCCATCTGACCCTTGTCTCGATAGGCGAATGCCTCCGGTGATTCGTTACGCGCCCGACGCACCAGCTGTCGTGCAACATACTTGCCTTGTTGGATCGCAACTGGCGCGATCATCGGCAGTGGTCGACCCGCGGGCCCCAGCACGCTCGCCGCATCACCAATCACCCAGACGTTCTCCCGCAGTTGCAACGTGGGCTGCACTTTGAGGCGGTTGCCGCGGTCGGTTTCGCCGAGAAACTTCCACTGCGGCGGCGCAACTACACCCGCCGCCCAGACTCGCGTGCCGGCGACGATCTCGTCGCCCTCCTTCAGGAGCAACGAGGTGGCGGTGGCTCCGACGACGGCGGCGTTCACTCGCACATTGACACCCATCTTGGTGAGTGTCTTTGCCGTGTGCTCACTGGAGCGCGGATGAAAACTCGGCAAGAGCCGTGGACCGGCCTCGAGCAGAGTGACGCTCGCCTGCGGCGCAATCGCCTCGAACTCGCGGCGGATTTCGCCCTGCAATTCGCGCACCGCACCGGCGAGTTCGACACCGGTGGGTCCGCCGCCGACAATCACGACATTGAGGCTCTCGATTGGCAGCACCTCGTCTTCGACAAGTTCGTAGTTGCGCAGCAGCGAGCGACGAATTTCGCGGGCATCGGCAATCGACTTCATCTGCAGCGTATGTTCGGCGACACCAGGGATGCCGAAGGTGGCGCCCTCTGACCCCACGGCGAGCACCAAGTCGTCGTAGGAAATCGTCCTGCCCGTCGAGAGGGAGACAGTCTTTGTTGCCGTGTCGACACCTGTAACGGCAGCGCGCACGAACTTCACTTCGCGATACGCGGTGCGCACGGGGAAGGCAATGTCATCTTCGGGCAATGATGCTGTTGCCACCTGATAGAGGAGTGGCGAGAACAATTGGTAGGGGTTCTTGTCGATCAGCGTCACGTCGTAGGCACTTGACTTACGAAGTTTGCGAGCGCACGCGAGCCCACCGAATCCCGCCCCGACGATGATGACACGCTGCTTTGGCACTTGACTGCCAAACTCAAAGAGCACATCGCAAATCTAGGTCGCTTGACTGTCGCGACCTATTCTCTTCCCTGATGAGCGCCTTCTACCCCGTCGTCGAAAAATCGATAGCACAACTGCGCAATGCACTCGAGCACAGCGTGGTGACCTGCGTCGACTTGGTGAAGTCGTATCTGCACCGCATCGAGACCTACGACCATTCGGGGATCACGCTCAACTCGGTAGTGGTGATGAACCCATCGTTGTTGGAAGACGCCGCCGAGTCTGACCGGCGGCGAGTGGCGGGCGAGTCGCGCGGACCACTCGAGGGCATTCCGTTCACCGCCAAAGATTCGTTCATGGTGAAGGGCATGACGGTGGCAAACGGATCGCCGGCGTTTGAGAATCTGGTCGCGCGACAAGATGCCTTCTCTATTGCTGCGTTGCGCGACGCAGGTTGTGTGCTGATTGGCCTCACCAACATGCCGCCGATGGCCAACGGGGGAATGCAACGCGGGCTCTACGGCCGTGCGGAGTCGCCGTACAACGCCGACTATCTCACTTCGGCGTGGGCGTCGGGATCCTCCAACGGTTCAGGCACTGCGACAGCCGCCAGTTTCGCCGCGTTCGGTTTGGGCGAAGAAACCTGGTCGAGCGGTCGTGCACCTGCGTCGTGCAATGCGCTGTGCGCCCACACACCGTCACGCGGGTTGATCTCGACCCGGGGCAACTGGCCGTTGATTCCGACGATGGATGTCGTGGTGCCCCACACCCGCACCATGGCCGACATGTGCGAAGTGCTCGATGTACTTGTGCGTGCCGACTCTGACACGAGTGGCGACTTCTGGCGCACACAGCGGTGGGTGACGCTGCCTGCACCACGTGATGTGTGTCGCAAACCGTTCGTCGATGTCCATTCGGCAGCACAAAGGCAGGCGAAGAACGCAACACCACTGGCGGGTGTGCGACTCGGTGTGCCACGCATGTTCATCGGCACCGACCCCGAGCAAGGAACGGGTGAGGGAGTGGGTCGTGTGCTCGGCTCGCGGATCGACCCGCGACCGTCGATGCTCGAGTTGTGGCGTAGCGCTCGTGCCGACCTCGAAGCGGCAGGTGCAGAAGTCGTCGAAACGGATTTTCCGGTCGTGTCGAACTATGAGGCCGATCGCGTCGGGGCGCCGAGTGTCTTCAACCGCGGCATCGTGCCGTCGAAGTTCTTCGACGTCGAACTGTGGGAGTTGTCGATGTGGGGATGGCACACCTTCCTTTCACTAAACGACCAACCCGGTCTCAATCGACTCGACGAAGTCGACGGACCACGAATCTTTCCGCGTCACCCGCTCGACACCCTCGAGCAACTCACCACCGATCTTGACGTCGATCTTGCCGAGTACGTCACTCGCGCGAAGCGAGACGGCATCATCGATCCGTTCAACGGGCCACTTGCCAGTGTGATTCGTGCCGGTATCGAAGCGCTCGAAGAAACTCGTCGTCGCGACTTCGAGCAATGGCTGCGCGGTCACCAGATTGACGTAGCGATCTTCCCGACGTTGACCGATGTCGCGCCGGCTGATGCCGACAGCAACCCGGCATCGTCCGCAATCGCGTGGCGCAACGGGGTGTGGGTGGCGACTGGTGGTCTGGCGATGCGCCACTTCGGCATACCGACCGTGAGCGTGCCGATGGGTACTGCGAGCGATATCGGGATGCCATTCGGTCTCACCTTCGCAGGGCCCGCGTACAGCGACGCATCACTGGTGCGTTTGGCGACGATGTTCGAAGCACTCCGCCCGCGTCGCACAACACCGCCCAGCACACCAGAGCTGTAAGTAGGTGTAACTTCGGTCGGGATGAGACCATTTGACGGCAAGGTTGCCATCGTGACCGGTGCCGGTAGCGGGCTCGGGCGCGAGTATGCGCTGGCACTTGCCGCGCATGGTGCAGCGGTCGTGGTGAATGATCTCGGGGTCGCAGTCACTGGTGTGGCATTGACCGGTGATTCCGCGCGAAGTGTCACTGATGAGATCATCTCGCATGGTGGCCGTGCCGTAGCAAGTCGGAACTCGGTCGCCGAGTGGGGCAGTGCCGACGGCATCGTGAGTCTGGCGCTTGCAGAGTTTGGTCGCCTTGACATCGTCATCAACAACGCGGGGAACAATCGCCCCAGTTCTCTCGTTGATCTGTCAGAAACGGATGCCGAAGTTCAATTGGGCACGCACCTCAAGGGAACTCTCGCCGTCAGCCATTTTGCGGCTCGCCATTGGGCGCACATCGGTGCCGCCGCAGGTCGGGCGATCGTCAACACCACCTCGGCTGTCGGCTTGCATCCTGCGGCTGGTGGTGGGGTGTACGGGGCGGCCAAGGCCGGTGTCATCGCGTTGACGGTGAGTCACGCGCAAGAACTGGCGAAGTACGGAGTGCGAGTCAATGCGGTCGCGCCGTGCGCTCGAACGAGGATGGTCGAGGCCTCGCCGAACGTGCTGGCATTGATGCCGAAGTCGGACGGCTTCGATCGTCACGAACCCGCACACGTGGCGCCACTGGTGCTCTACTTGGCGAGTTCAGCGTGTCGATTCACGGGTCGCGTATTCGCGATCGAAGGCCCGGACGTGGCGATTTACCATCCGCAAGGGGTGGAAGAGCACTGGTCGACCGACGGCCAGTGGTCGCTGGATTCGCTGACCGAGGTGTTCGACTCCCATCCGCAACGTTCGGAGATTGACGCGTTCTTTCCGGGTGGGGTGGTGCCGTACGCCGAGCCGTCGGGCCGCACGCTACGGGATCTTGAAAACGTGGCGCGCGCGGCGGGACTCGAACCCCCAACCCGTTGAAACTCACATCGAAATCACATCAAACTCTCTGATGATTGCGATGAAACCTTAGGGAATTTCTCACATTGAGTATTTAGTCTCACATCATGTCTTCGATAGAGCGACTTGCGGTCTCCCGCCTCCTTCACCGAGTCGGATTCGGACCCAAACCGGGGCAGTTTCAAGCGATGCTTGCTCAAGGTTTCGACAAGTCTGCGTCCGAAGTCATGGCGCAAACGCCCCCGTCATACGTCGACGTAAAGGTAGGGCTCGGAATCGTCGACCTGGGACCGCAACCGCAGCCGAACACCGAAACCGTAGTCCCATATTTCGACGCCAAGCGCAGCCAACTTCGCGCGATGAGTCTCTGGTGGCTCGATCAAATGGTGCTGCAGGATTTTCCATTACACGAACGGATGACCTGGTTTTGGCATGGCCACTGGGCGACTTCCTATGCCAAGGTTGATGAGCCATTGGTCATGTTCGATCACATCGATCGACTTCGCAAACACGCCCTCGGGAACTTTACGAAGATGTGTGAGGAAATGGTCATAGACGGCGCATTGATCATGTGGCTCGATGGACAGCTAAACACCGCAATCTCGCCGAATGAGAATCTCGCCCGTGAACTATTGGAACTCTTCACATTGGGAGTAGATCGCTACTCGGAGAACGACATCAAGGAAGCCGCGCGCGTTCTCACCGGCTGGAAGGTTGTGAGGAATTCTGGCCTCGTCACCAAGAATGTCAAACAGTCCTATTTCAAACCAACCACCGTTTTGGGCGCTACATCGCAGTTTGATGCAGTGTCGCTCGCTCGCTTTCTATCGCAGCAGCCAAACAGTCAACGCTTCGTCGCTGAACGACTGTGGTTCAGATTCATGTCATCATCCGTCGCCCTGCCCATTGGGAGCCGAGTCGAGGCCGCTCTTTCCGAACGCGAACTCCTGCCCGCAATGAGAGCGTTGATCATTTCGGAAGATTTCACGAACCCAGCACATTCACTCGTGAAGAGTCCGCTCGAGTGGTTGGTCGGAGCCCTGCGGGCACTGAGAATCACGCCGTCAACGTACGTTCAGCCGGATGCATTGCTGAACACATTGACAACGTTGGGTCAACGTCCCTTCTTCCCCCCGAACGTGGGCGGGTGGCCATCCGATCAAGCATGGTTGTCGGCGGCGTCTGTTCAATCGCAAATTCAAGCCGCGCAGACCCTTTGTGGTCGCGGTGACCTGAGTCCGGTGACTCAGGCTCCCCAAGCGAGTCGTCTCGAGGCACTCGCGGACTGGCTCGGCGTCGCAGAGTGGAGTCAACGCACCCGCAGTGTGCTGAACACTGCGATCTCCGACCCGCGAAGGCTCACGACCCTGGCACTGGTCAGTCCGGAATACGTAGTGAACAGGTGAAAGGCCGACCATGACGACGATGACCAGACGATCATTTGTCAGGTGGGCTGGAGCGGGGGCCGTTGCCGCATACACGGTTTCGCTAGAGGATGTTGTTCGTGCGGCACAACTCCAACCGTTGTTGCCCGGAACTCCAATTCTGGTGGTCGTCACGTTGTACGGCGGGAACGACGGATTGAATGCGGTGGTGCCGTACAACGATCCGGTGTACCACGATTTGCGGGGAGCTCTTGCGTACGGCGAGGGTCAGGTCATTCCGCTCGCAGAGGGACTTGGGCTCAACAACGCGCTGCAGGGTTTCAAAACCCTGTGGGACAACAAGCAACTGGCGATCGTGAGGGGTGTCGGTTATCCAAATCCGGATCGGTCCCACTTCTCATCCATGGCAATCTGGCAAACCGCTTCACGGTCTGCTTCAAAGACAGGTTGGTTGGGGCGGTGGCTTGAGACACAGCCCGCGGATCCATTTCGTGCCATCGGCGTCGGGTCGACACTTCCGCCACTGCTCGTAGGGGAGCGGCGGTCCGGTACGGCCCTGCCGTTGAGTGGCTTCCGCATTCCCTGGGGAGAGATTGCCACTGATCTTTCTCGTCTCGCTGTCGAGATTCCCAACGAGAGCGTGTTGACAGCCACAGCCGCGAGTTCGATTCGTGACCTCTTTGCAGTGGCTGACACCGTCACGCCGGTACTGAAGAAACCTGCTCCACCGACGTCGGATTTGCCGACAGCAATCGGCGGCAACGCAGGTGGTGACTCCAATATCTCCCAACAACTCGACGTTGTTGCGAAACTCATCGCAGCTGGCTCGCCGACCCGAGTCTGGTCGGTATCTCTCGGTGGATTCGACACTCATGCGAACGAGCAGGGTGTGCAAATTCGATTGCTCGAGGCACTCTCCAACTCTGTGACTACGTTCATGTCGCAGATGCGCTCGATAGGCAAGCACAAAGACGTCACGCTTCTCGTGTACAGCGAGTTTGGCCGTCGAGTCCGCGCAAATGCCTCCGGCGGAACAGATCACGGAACCTCGGCACCTGTCTTTCTGATCGGTGAACGCGTGAACGGCGGATTCTTCGGGGAGCAACCTTCACTCAATCAGCTCAAAGATGATGATCTCCCTACGACCGTTGACTTTCGGTCTGTCTACGCCAGCATCGTCGAAGACCTGCTTGCGACTCGAAGCAGTGACATCCTGAATGGCTGGCAATCCAAGTTGCCGCTCCTTTCTGGCACTTTCTGAACTCGTCTCAAGGTAGAGACGACGAAGGACGCAGATGAAGATCGACGGACTCACGAGTTTTCTGGCGCGCTACCCATGGTCACTGGCGTGTCTCTACCGATCCTCAATTTGCCGCTCGGCAGATCGGCGAGTTCTCTTGATTTTCATGGTCGTATCGGCACTTTGATGCTCGCGTTCTCGGGCAGACCAACCAAAGAGGCAACGAAAACAGCGCACACGGAGTGGCTCGAACCCCCAACGCTCTGATCCGAAGAAGTCAGTGAAGGGTTTCAGTGGGTTGCACGGGGTCTCAGGGAGTTCGTTGCTGTTGGAATTCTGCGATGTTCGAGGTCATGTGAGGGTCCGACAGTGTCGCGCCGTCTACTGACTCTGCTACTGACTGGGATCTCGTCGAATTTGGAGTCACTGAACCCAGCCGTTCTCGGGGTGCGGTCAGCTCGAAAGGCGACCTACTGTTTGTATGTGGCTACTCAGGAGCCAAGCCCAATGACGGTTGTCCGAGAGATGATCTCGGCAATCGAGGCCAAAGACGTGGATGCCGCTACCGCTCTGATGTCTGACGACATCTCTTATGAGAACATGCCGATGAAACCGATTGTCGGGAAGTCAGTAGTCATCAAGGTATTGCGGGGATTCCTCGATCCTGCCGAGGAAGTCGACTGGCAGATCATCTCAGAGATTGAGAGCGATGGCACGGTCTTCAACGAGCGCCTCGATCGTTTCAAGATCAACGGTCAGTGGCTGGAGCTACCGATTGCCGGTGTGTTCAAAGTGCGCGACGGCAAGATCGTGCTCTGGCGGGACTATTTTGATATGGCCACATACTCCGATCAGATGAAACGAATCATCCACCCCTAGCAACAAGAGACCAAAACAGCGAGGGGAAACCTCTCTAGTAGACGACTGAAGTCGCCGTGGCCCCACCCGCGTCGGAGATGTAGTGCGCATCCAAGATGGGCCAACAAGAGCCGAACTAGTGACCTCACCCTTGTCGGCGCTATGCATTGTTTCCACTCCCTTCTGTCTCTCGGCAGGAGGCCCAATGTTCACGCCGCGAGTACGGCGGTCCCAGGTGTAGCGGAATACTCCGCGCGGAGTCAGAATGAATAGGGCGGAGCGCAGGAGGCACTCATGGCCGAGACGTGGAAAATGAGCGCGACGGATGTCGTGGCTGCGGTCCGCAGCGGACGTGTCACCGCACGCGATGTGGCCGAGGAGCACATCACCCGAATCAATTTGGTGAACGAAAAGTTGAACGCAATCGTCCTGCGCACTGACGATGACGCCCGTAACGGGGCCGACGAGGTAGATGCACGTAGGCGCAGCGGCACGCTCGCCGGCGCAGTGGTCACCACGAAGATCAATACCGACCACGCCCCGTACCCAAGTGACAACGGCATCAAGGCGCTGCGCGACAACATCGCCACTGTCGTTCACCCAGTAATTCGTGGTCTCCTTGACGCCGGCGGCGTGATGGTAGGCCGCACGAATTCACCCGCGTTTGCGATGCGGTTCCACACCCAGAACGAACTGCATGGGGAGACCCTTAACCCTTGGCGTGAGGACATCAGTTGTGGTGGCTCAAGTGGCGGAGCCGGCGTCGCAGTGGCGACCGGAATGTGCCATGTTGCGCAAGGAAACGACGTGGCGGGGTCTGTCCGCTGGCCCGCTTACCAGAACGGTGTGATCGGTCTCCGACCGACCGTAGGTCGCATGCCCACGGGCGGCACCAACCCGAACCCACGTGGGTGGAGCGCAAGCATGATGTCGACGAACGGACCGCTCGCACGCACGATGGCCGACATTCGTGCCGCATACGACGCCATGAGCGCGCCAAACTGGGCCGACCCGTTCTGGGTTCCTGCGATGCGTGAGTTCGCCGAGCCGGTCCCGCGCCGTGTCGCGCTGGTCATCGATGACGGGCTGCCCATCGACCCGGTCGTCACCGCGAACCTCCGACGAGTGGGAGCGCTCCTCGAGGACGCCGGCTACGAGGTGGTGGAAACGGCACCACCGATGCTGGAGGAGTTCTTCACGCTGTGGAAGCGCGTCGGGGTACTCGACATGATGCTGGGACTCGTGAGGATGCTGCCCCAGATCGATGACTCGGGGCTTACCGCCGCGACGATGAACTGGACGTCCACGTTCCCCGAGGCAAGTGGGGATACGTTCCTGAAGGGTCTGCAGGACCGCGACATGGTGATGCGCGCCTGGAACGTGTTCTATGCCAACTACCCGTTGCTCGTCATTCCGATGATGACCGTTCCCACGATTGCGCGCGGGTACGACGTGTCGCACCCTGACGCGCCGGCCAAACTGGAGATGCACGGACGCTGGGGCGTCAACCTCTCCGCCATCAGCATGCCCGCCCTGGCATTCCCCGTGGGTTCGCACGAGGGTGCGCCGATGGGGGTGCAGATCGCCTCGCACACGTGGCGTGAAGATCTTCTCCTTGCGGCTGGTGACGCACTCGAGGAGCGCCTCGGAAGGGTGCAGCCGATCGACCCGCAGTGGTAGTCCCTGACAACGCCGATTCGGTCCGATGTGGCATGTACATGACTAGAGGAGGAGATGCCTCGGCAGACCACCGGACACACTTCTTCACATATTTCTGCGCTTCGCAACACGTTTTGTGACCCCGGACTCTGACCCGGGGCATGAATGAGAACGCATGACACGCTGAAGGCGTTGCTGCTTTTTGGCGCGCGCGGAGGGACTCGAACCCCCAACGCTCTGATCCGAAGTCAACGGTCGGGTGTATCACCCCGTCCGTCCAGTCTTCAGAGTGTGGAGCCATGCGGTGGTGGCGAACGGTACGCGTCGCCTAGTCGACAAATTCTTTATGGTTTGTGACCCCGTTGTGACCCCATCCGTGTCGGAGATGTGGTCAGCTCATGTGGCAACGACGGTTGAGGCGACGTCGGGAATCGAAATCCGCGAAAACTAGCTTCCAAATGCCAAACCGTACTAGTTGTTGAGTTTCATCCCTAACTTGTGTCTCCGGACGTCCCGTTTGAACCAATACTTCCGGCTCGTCTTTAACCCTCGCATACCAAATGTCTACCAAAAGTTTGAAACTTGATCAAGGCTACGACACATTTGAGGTAAGACACCCCAACGTTTGCTTCACACCCAATTCCGATCCAGTAATTCATCTAGATATCGAATTGGGATTATCAAACCGATTGCCTCAACTTCTTCAGCATCAGGGAACCGCGCTGCAGCTAAGCCGATAGCACGTCCGTTTTTATCTACGACAGGTCCGCCACTATTGGCTCCCGCAATTTGGGAAGCAGTCTTGTAGAGCGGCACGGACTCGCTCTCGTCTGTTCCACCCAAGAATCCGTCCGTTACTGTCAAAGAGACACCGCCAATTCCTGGGTAACCGAAAATCCGTATCGCATCACCAAGGCGCGGCTCATCATCTCTGACCCTGATCGGATCTAAGTCAAGAGTCTCGGTGTCGGCAACTTGGACTAGTGCGACATCCGTGTAAGTGAGTGTAAGGGCGGCTCAGATATGCCGCTTGAGTTATTCAATGAAGGTGTGCGGTGCGACTTAGTCTCTGAGTCCTTAGAGCGAGCAGTGAGGCAACGTAGCGGCTTATAGTGAGCGTAAGCGACTCCAGAAAATTCAAATGAAAGAGCCTTCACATGACAGTTGAGCGCTCGTAACCTAATATTGTCATTGTGAGAGCGCGGGTAGTTCTTCCCGTCTTGATTGCCGTCTCAATTGCCTTGACTCAGACGCCATCGCAATCTGCAACGCCTCCTAAAGCTGGAGCAACATGTTCGAAAGCGGGAGCTAAATCTATTTATCAAGGTAAGAAATACACCTGCATCAAAAGTGGTAAGAAATTGGTGTGGAATAAAGGTGTTGCTGTTGCCAAGACGCAACCGACGCCAACTCCATCTACTACACAATCTGCTACCAAAAGTCCACAAGCTGGACAATCATGTAATCAACCCTTAACTAGATTCGGCTCTAATCTCATTTGCTGGCAGATCCAATCGCCCGCTGATCTTTGGCAATGGACTGCTTACTCGCCATCGCTACATACTCCATTTTCGTTACCAAAGACTGTGAGCTGGAGCAAATTCGATGCAATTCCAGTGGGAGGCGACCCAAATCAACTTCAGGGTGCTCGTGATGGGATTGCCAAGCTATCGCAAGAGCTCAACCATTATTGGATAGAGGTCGATGTTGAAGGTGGCAAGACTGTTGCAGCCGCAGTTTGGGCGCCGAAGAGTGGCACGGGTTTACCTGTTTTGATTTATTTGCACGGCACGAGTGGACTCATGTATCCAGACCTGGAATTTGCGGCTCAAGTGGCAAAGAAAGGTTACGTAACTCTTGTGCCTCTTTGGTGGGGACCCAGACCAATATCTGTAGAAAGGTTCTTTCCAAAAGCTAATCAAACTCTCTTCGAAAATATCAAAGGTCCAATTTTTATTGGCGCAAACCTAGAGACTGCTCGGATGCTTCTACCTGTCCTGAAGGCAGCAACAGAGCAAGCGAGTGTAAATCCCTCCAAACTAGCCATATCCGGCAACTCAAGAGGTGGAACGCTCGCCCTCCACATTGCTGCAACAACACCTGAAGTTAAGGCGGTTGTACCTATCGTTCCTCCATTCTTGCCACCTCAAATGAATAATTTTAATTTTTTGGTTGGGGGATGGGAGACGTTACCCAAATCAATAGTTAAAGAACTACAACAGCCCACCCTTGTTATCGCAGCGACCGATGATGAGACGGTGCCGCCAGCCTCAACACGTGACTATCTTGACTCTGCTGTAACGAATGGAAGGAACAATATTCAAAGCGTATGGATTGAAGGTAAACATCAACTAACTTACGAATACAACCCCGAGCACCAAAAGAAAACGCTGCAGGCGCTGGCTGACTTCTTGTCCATTCATCTTAAATGATCACGAAAGTAATTCTGCTGGCACCTTGCTATTCCCACCGTGCACACTTACAATCAAATTCGATGGAGCATCAGCGCGACCCCATCCGTGTCGGAGATGTGGTCAGCTCATGTGGCAACGACGGTTGAGGCGACGTCGGGAATCGAACCCGATTAAAGGGCTTTGCAGGCCCGTGCCTAAGCCAGTCGGCCACGTCGCCAAAATTAATTGACACCTGCACGCTATCTGCGAGTTCGCAGATAGCAGAGCGGTTATTTGAGCGTTACCGGACTCTTCTTGCTGCCACCGTCGACGAACACGATCATCACCTGACCGACATCGAAAGCGAATTGGGCGTCGGCGAACGAAAACTTGGTTCCTGACTCTTTTGTCGGTCGCGACCAGGTGCCGTCGAATGCCTGACCATCGCGCAAAACAATTGCGCGACCCGCACCGACTGTTTTCAGCAACGGAGTCTTGCCGCCGAACTTGTCGCCATATTTTGTCTCTTTGCGCTCGACGTATTGCAAAACAACCGTCTTGGGCGTCAAGAAACTCTTGTTCACGGCGTCACGATGCAAAGAACCGTCGAACGAGATGACCCAGTCTTTACCCGTCCAAGTGCCTGAAACCCGCGCCGACGACCATGAGGCTTGAAAATATGACGCCTTGGTGCCACCGGTGGCGGGTGTTGCATCGAAAGTTAAACCGATGTCTTTTATCGCGCCGACCTTGGTTTCTTTAGCCATCATCGCCGAGAGGCGCAACAACTGGTTGTGTGGCGCCTTTTTTGAAAGATTGCGGTAGTAAAAAGTCGACCGGTCACTCGGTGAAAGCGAAATTGATTGCGACTTGCGAATCGCTTTGAGCAACACATCATTCGCCCCGCTATAGGCCAAGCCAGGGTTCGTGAACTGCTCGAGAAGTTCGATGTCGGAGATTCGCGCACTCCGGGTCGGGCCAACGACGCTCGGAAACTTGGTGTTGTACATCGCCGCGATGCGGGTCAAGCCCCACTCGACCTCTTCGACATAGATCAGATCGGCCTGGTTCAGGTTGTAATGCGGACGATCGGGTTTTGCGTTGCCGAACTTGACCATCACGACCGGCTTGCCGGCGCCCCCGGGCAAACCCGAAAGTGGGCTGACCCCAGCGTCGGCACCGACCGAGACACCCGACCCTGGCACACCGACAAGGGCCAAGCCTGCACATACGACTGCCGAGAGAAACTTGATTTTTCGCATCGTTAGAGTTTATTTGACAAATATTTCGGGCCGTATCTGTAAGCAGCGCTGATTAGCCTTGAATCGTGCCATCCGAAAAAAAGCAGGAACCGGCGACGATTGCGATCACCGCGGGGCGCGATAACTCTGGCTCGCTCGCTCCGACGTTGTCGAC
>Ga0194128_10002160_pt1 | contig 32342 bp, 23 predicted proteins | sample TA2KigCa65mmetaG_FD_148650 | JGI IMG/M metagenome (GOLD analysis project Ga0194128, IMG submission 148650) | Freshwater microbial communities from Lake Tanganyika, Tanzania - TA2015037 Kigoma Deep Cast 65m | ecosystem: Environmental > Aquatic > Freshwater > Lake | place: Tanzania: Lake...
TGAACCGAGGCATTCCAGCAGAATTTCGCGATACTCCTCGGGGCTGCGGTCTTTTTTGAGGCCGACTTCGAGCGTCGTCATGAGTGCAGCGAGCGGCGTGCGCAGTTCGTGCGAGATGTCCGCCGCCGCCTGTTTCTCGCGCGCGAACGCCTTCTGCAAGTGTTCGAGCAATTCGGACAGGCGCAAGGCAATGGGCTGCAACTCGTGAGGCAACGATTCGATGTCCAACGGAAGATGAAAATCCTTGACCGAAACTTGGCTGACGGCGTCGGACATTTGGATGAGGGGAGAGAGGCCGAAGCGAATGAGGAGGATGCCGCCCAGCCATAATGCCGCCAGCATGCCGGCGTTGATCCAGGCCAGCTCGCTTCGTAGTTCGCGCAAATGCTCCTGGATACTCCCTTCAAGCTCGGCAAGCTGCTTATCGCGTTTTTGTTCGAGTTCCCGAATCAGCTTGAGAGTTGGCTCTAGATCGCTTGCGTACTGGATGACGATCGTCGGGGTGGGCAAGTCTACGAGCCGGGGCGACGGCGCGGGTTGTTTGCCTCCTTTTCCTTTGACGGGCGGCGCCGGCCACGTCCAAAAGACTTTGCCGCTGTACCGTGAAACCGGCGCCCGCAAAGTCACTCGGCGAACGTGCACGCCCGGCTTCAGGTCCAGTTCGTCGAACTTCTCGGTGAGCGATTCGTGTTGATGGTGCTCGGGGTCCAGCGTGAACCACACATCGCCCATCGACTCCGAGCGTTGCATCGGTTGGCCGTCGAATCCACGGTACGACTGGAAATAATCCATGTGTCCGGCCTTGTGCGCCTCGGCCATCAAGTCATCGGACAACTCAAGGTGGGTGAAACGCGGATAGTAGAGGGTTGGTTCGCGGAGCGGATCGCGTTTGGCGGGGTTTGCAGGGTTTTGCTGAGCCAACCAAACCGGGGTCAGGATGTTGCCAAACGGAGGACCCTGCTTCGGAAACTGCGGCAGCCACAGCGGGGCCTGAAAGCAACCAAACGGCGTAAGAACACTGGTGATAGCCGTGGCCGAATGCACCGCTTCATAATGGACTGTGCGAAGCGAGCTTCGTGCCAACGCACGCGCTTGAACGAGGAGGCGGCGGTCTAGCTCAGTCCAAACCCGGCCACAGTCGCCTTGGCTCTGCAATCGAATGCTGTCTTCGGAATCGCGCTGACGTTCGCGCAACGACGTCTCGGTCATTCGATACGAAAGCCAAGACACGGTTCCCAGCGCCGCCGTCGACAGCAGCAGGAAGTAGACGATCAACGAAAGCCGAATGGATTTCATCGTCATTCCTCATCGCCGCGCACCATGTAGCCCTCGCCCCAGCGAGTCAGGATGAGCTTCTTTTCGTAGTTGTTATCGATCTTCGTACGCAGATATCGGATGTACACATCGACGACGTTGGACGTGTTCTCATCGTGCTCGTCGTACAAGTGCTCCCAGATCATGGTTCGCGTGACGACTTTGCCGCGATGAAACGCTAGGAATTGCAATAGGGCAAATTCGCGCGGCGTCAAGTGGATGGCTTGCCCGGCGCGTTTGACGGTGCGCGCCGCCGTGTCGATCTCGAGGTCATGGATGCGAAGGATCGGGTCCTTGACCTGATGCCGTCGCCGCACTAGCGCCCGGAGCCGGGCCATCAATTCTTCGAGCTGGAACGGCTTGGTCAGGTAATCGTCCGCACCGAGGTCCAGGCCGCGAACCTTGTCTTCGGTCGTGTCTTTCGCAGTCAGGATGAGGATGTGCATGTTGATACCGGCCTTGCGCCAGGATCTGAGCAAGGTCAAGCCATCGACCTTCGGCAACATGAGGTCGAGCACGACGACATCATAACCCGCGCCGCGGGCCTTGAAGTCGGCTTCTTCGCCGTCTTCCGCCGTATCGACGGCGAAGCCTTCTTCCTCGAGTCCGCGCTTCAGCGCACGCAGCAACGGCTTGTGATCCTCAACGAGTAATACGCGCACGATAGCACCCCCAGCAAACAGGGTCCATTCCTGGCTTCATTGTATCCTAATCCCTGCAGATTAAGGGTTCATGAGACCGGCCGATAGTTTCGAGGATGCGTTGCCGCGATGCGGCACGAGCAGTCGGGTGACCGCTCGTGCGCGGGGCCGTCGCTTACCCGCGGCGGAACAGCGACCGAAGGCGAGCTCGCAGGTTTGGGAACAAACCACGGCGCTCCGGCATAATCTCGATCTCAGAAGGCGTCGCCGGTTGGGTCGGCGTCGTCGTGGCGGGCGGCAACTTCTTGGCTTCGGTTTTTTTCTCGTCGGTTTTGGCCGTCTTCTTCTCTTCTGTCTTGACGACTTTTTTCTCCTCGGTCTTCTTTTCTTCCTTCTTGGTGGAAGGGCTGTCGGAGAGCAACTTGATCTTGATGTTCTTGAAGTGCAATTCGGCGCCTTCGGACTGGAAGCCGAACGGGCCTTCGTTCAACGCGAACTTCGCGGAGGAGATCGGCGTGCCGTTGACCTTCACCGCGACGTCGCCGTTGTTGATGGTGACTTCGGTAGTGTTCCATTGGCCGACGGGCTTGCGGACTTTTTCAAGCGTTTTCTTGTCGAACTTGACGTTGGTGAGCCCGACGTCTTTGCCTTCCTTGCCCTTGATCGCGATGAACGAGGCGTGATTACGGTTTTCGCCCTGCACTTCGAGCGAGTTCGGCCAACCTTTGCCATGGGCCTGGATATGAACGAGCAGGCCGCTGTTGCCTGAGAACTTGGCTTCATCGTCGAGATTGTCGGGTCGCTTGTAGCGCCAGTCGAAGGAGAGGACGTAGTTTTTGTAACTTTTTTCCGTGTAGAAGTAGCCGCCGGGGTTGCCGCTGACTTTGATGTAGTCTTGTTCGACGGTGAAGGTCTTGCCTTGGTCCTTGCCGAAGACGTTGGTCTTCCAGCCGGCGAGGTCTTTGCCGTTGAAGAGGTTGATCCATTTGTCGCCGCCGGCGTGGGTTTGCGATGCCAAGCCGAGAGCGCACAGGGCGAAGAGCGTGCCGCGAAACATGGTGACTCCTGCGAGAAGCCCAGGGATGAGCGCAGCGAATCCCTGGGATAGGTACGGGTGGGATTGACTCCGGATGCCAGGGATTTGCCGCGCTCATCCCTGGGCTTGTTGATTAACTTATGATTTCCCGAATCGGCGAACCATGATCGATGGCGAGGCGTTGCCGGCCGGGGATGACCAGGCGATGCGAGTCGAGGCCGAGCTGGTGCATGAGCGTGGCGTGAATGTCGGTGACGTAGTGGCGATGCTCGACGGCGTGGAAGCCAAGCTCGTCGGTCGTGCCGTGGACAACGCCTCCCTTGATGCCGCCGCCGGCGAGCCAAACGGAAAAGCCGTAAATGTGATGGTCGCGGCCGTCGCCGCCTTGGGCGCCCGGCGTGCGACCGAACTCGGTGCCGAACACGACGATGGTGTCGTCGAGCAACCCGCGGCGCTTGAGGTCGATCAGCAAGCCCGCCGTCGGCTTGTCGACCATAGCGCAGTTGCGGCTATGGTTGGCGCGTAATCCCCCGTGCGCGTCCCACGCCCCTGCCCCGCCGCCGCCGTGCTGAATCTGAATGAACCGCACGCCGCGCTCGACGAGCCGGCGCGACACCAAGAGTTGCTGCCCGAACGGCGCCGTCGTCGCGTTGTCGAGCCCGTACAGACGACGTGTCTCTTGCGATTCACCCGAAACATCGAGCACCTCCGGCAACGACCGCTGCATGCGAAACGCGAGTTCGTAGGAGCGAATGCGTGCTCGCAACGCCGGGTCGTCGGGGAAGCGATTGGCGCTCTCGCGGTTCAGTCGGCCGACCAGATCGAAGCCGATCGCTTGCTCATCGGCGCGTGTGTCGGTTTCCGGCCGGATGAAGTCGACGGGCCGAGCCGGGTCGACGCGCAAGGGAATGGCGTCGTGGGCGGGGCCAAGGTAGTGCCCGTCGCGTTCGTTCCAATAGGGCCGCACGCCCATCGAGATGTACTGGGGCAGATTGTCGTTGAGCGATGCAAGGCCGTAGTTGATCCAGGCGCCGACGGTCGGATAGTTGCCGTCGAGCATATGCCGACCGGAATGAAACTGTGTCTGAGCGCCGTGGTTGTTGTCCGAGGTCCAGAGCGAACGGACAACGGCGATGTCGTCGATGCAGCCGGCGACGTGCGGGAACCAGTCGCTGACTTCGATGCCCGACTGCCCATGTTTGCGAAAACCGACTTGCAACGGATAACAGAGCGAGCGCTGTTGCCCGTTGGCGTCGTTGACGACGACGACGCGGTTGTTTCGATTGAGCAACTCCGGATTCATCACATAAGCATACGGCGTGTCGGTGATCGACCGGCCGGCATAGCGATTGAGCATCGGCTTGGGATCGAACGATTCGAGGTGGCTCATGCCGCCGTTCATGAACAGCCAGATGACGCTCTTGGCCTTGGGCGTGAAATGCGGGCGTCCATCCGGGGGCGACCAGCGCGTTTCCGAGGCCTCAGCGTCACGCTCCAACAACGAGGCCAAGGCGACGCTAAACAAGCCGGTGGCGCTCTGGGCCAGGAACGATCGGCGGGTGCATGGACAGTCTTGATGCATCGCGTTCCCCGTATCCTCGTTTAGCGTTCGAGTGGCGCCATGCGGTTGCGCTGCGCCACTCGAACGCTAAACGAAATCCAATCAACGTATCGTGATGAAATCATTATGGTTCAAAATCGCCTGGATCAACTGTGACCTGGCCCGGCGTTCGGCGTCCGGGCGCATCTTATTCAACTCTCGCCAACGTGCCATCGCTCGATCGCACGCCTCGAGTTCGTTCGCCGTCGGAGCGTAACCCAGCAGCCAGGTGAATGCCTCCCGCGCGAAATCGTTTGGCGGAAGTTTCTCCAAGCGGATCGCGACCTTCTCGGCCGCGCCGCTCGCGAGCTTGCTGTTGGAGAGCGCCAGCGCGTGCTGCGGAATAATGCTCTCGCGCCTGCGATAGCAATCGAGCGGGTCGGCTTCATCGAACGTCATCAGGAATTTGTTGCGCTCGATGGCCGAGTGGAAGAAATACAAACTGCGGCGTTTGGACGCGTCCTGCATCGGCGTTTCAACGGGTGGACCGCCGCGCGTCAGGTCGAGATCGCCAGCCAGGTGCAGCAACGAATCACGTACGACCTGCGATTCCATGCGCGTCGTGTTCATGCGCCAGTAGGAGCGGTTCTCCGGATCGATCTTCAGGTTTTTTTCTGATGCCCCGAGGGACGAGGTCGTCATGCGGTACGCGTTCGACAGCACGATGAGCCTATGGATATGCTTCATGGACCATTTTCTCCCCTCCCCCCCCGGGAGAGGAGTCGGGGGTGAGGGAGGGCCGTCCATGAGCTCCACGGCGAGCCAATCGAGCAATTCCGGATGCGTCGGCGCCGCGCCCTTGCGGCCGAAGTCAAAGACGGTCGCGACCAGCGGTTGGCCGAAATGCCGCGCCCAGATATGATTGACGGCAACGCGGGCCGTCAACGGATTGTCACGATCGGCAACCCACAGCGCCAAGGCGGCGCGGCGGCCCGTGCTCTCCTTGGGAAACGGCTTCATCCGGTTCGCATCCGCCTCCAAATTGTTCTCGCGCGTCTTGATCGATCCCACCAGCGGCGTGTAGACATCGCCCGGAATGGCGAGCGCTTTTCGCGCCGCATCGACGGCGGCCTTTGCCTGGGCCGAATTCAACTTCATCTCGGCTTGCCCAGCCTCGGCTCGAGCGAGGGTCCATTCCGCCAGGGCGAGCGCCTGCTTTTTCTCCGCCTGTGCGGCTGCCCGCCTCCACGCGCCGACCTCGGTTGCGTTGTCGGCAATCGCGCGATCGGCCGCGGCTCGCGCTCGTAGCGCCACCATCGTCGCCTCGGCATGAGCGATCTTCGCTTCGGCGACGCGCACGAGCGCTCGCGCCAGTTTCTCGCTGACCGGACCGTCTTGTTTCCCAACGTTGAGCATGGCGACATCGGTCGGCAGAGTCAGGAGTACGAATTCCTCGAACCGTGCCGACGCATCGTAGGTGATCAACTCAAGCTTGCCCGGCCGTCGCGCGATCGGCAGCCGATAGACGAGCGGCGGCTTGCCATTGACGCTGACGTTGAGCAACTTGCCGCGAACGCGCAGGATGACTTCGTGCGTTTGGTTGAGCGGCACGGCATGTTGTTGAGCGCCGTCTTGCGGGTAGACGTGCTTGCCGTCTTTCTTGAAGGACACCTGGATGCGCGCGGGGGGATGGGGCGTCAGGTAGACCATCGCTTCATGATCTTGGTCCACGTCAAAGCTGATGCCGACGGACTTGTACGTGTCGCCGCCGAGGGTGGCGAACTTGACACGGGCTTCGAAATCGGTCGGCACGTCGTCGCGCAGACGCAAGGCGCCGCGGACGGCGCCGGTTTTTTGTTGAACGAGCTTGCCGTTTTCGATTTTCCAGTCGCCGCCGAAGGGTTGCCAACGGGCTTTTTTGAGGGAAGCGAAGTCGTCGTGCAGCAAGCGCTTGGATTTGTCGACTGGTGGCGTTTGTTTCTGGTTTTTTTCTGCGAGCGCTAAACGGGAGCGTGCCTTGGCCAATTCGTCCTGGCCATCCTTCAATTGCTTCTCGGCAGCGCGAACATAATTCTCCACCACGAATGCTCGCAATGCCGGATTGTATGCCTCCATCGGTAGCTTGATCGGCTTGATCTGCAAGCCGTTCGGCAACAGCAAGCTCGGCAAGCCCGGCTGCATTGCCTTGCTCTTGTCCGGCTGCGCCTCGTTGCCGCGGACGTGGCGATAGGTCGGCACGTCAAGATTCGCGTCGTAGACGCGCGGGATGCCGTTCTTGTCGATGTTCGTTTCACCGGGGACCATGTCGTTGCGAATCTGGTAGGGCTCGAAGATCGCGCGGAGCCGATAGTAATCGCCTTGCGTGAAGGCGTCGTACTTGTGATCGTGGCACTTGCAGCAGTTCATGGTGATGCCAAGGAACGCTTTCGACGTGTGTTCGATCGTTTCGTCGAGCCAGGTGGTGCGGTTGAACAGGAAGTAATGCCGGGCAAGGAACCCGGTGCCGCGCAACGCATCGGCATCGGTCGGATAAAGCTCGTCGGCGGCGAGCATCTCGCGCAGCATCTGGTCGTAGCCCTTGTCCTTGTTGAGCGATTCGACGATCCAGTCGCGCCAGTGCCAGATGTGCCGTTGGCTGTTGCGCAACTCGGCGCCGAGCCCCCACCAGTCCGAGTAACGCCAGATGTCCATCCAATGGCGTCCCCAGCGCTCGCCGTACTGTGGACTGGCGAGCAACCGGTCGACGACCTTCGCATAGGCCGCTTGCGGCTTCGCGCTCGCGCAATCTTTCAAGAATTCCTGCATCTCCTCCCGCGTTGGCGGCAGCCCGATCAGATCGAGATACACGCGCCGCATCCACAGGCTGGGCTCCACCGGGCCCTGCGGAATTAGCCCATACTTTTCGTGCTCTGCAGCGAGGAAGGCGTCGATGGGATTATGTGGCGATTCACCAGCCAGCTTACGCTGGCCGCTCGCCTTGGGCACAGCAGGTCGCACCGGCGCTCGAAACGCCCAGTGATCGCGCGGATCGGGTTCGGGTTTCTCGTCCTTCGGTCCGGTCGCGCCTTGCTCGATCCAGAGCTTGATGACGGCGGCTTGCGCGGGCTTGAGCGCCTCGCCGTCCTCCTTGGGCGGCATGCGGCGATAACCCTTCTCGCCCAGAATGTGCTTGAGAATCAGACCATCCTTGAGTACCGATCCATTGTCGCCGCCCGTTTTCATGAACGCGACGGTGTCGAGCCGCAGATCGCCCTTTTGCTTGATCGCCCCGTGGCACGTATAACAGCTGGCAGCCAGGATCGGCTTGACGTCGCGCAAATAATCGACGGACTGCGCTTGTGAAAGAGTCGGGACCAACAACAGCAAGATAGTCGACCGCGCGATCATCGTAATGCAGTCCGAAGAGTGAAATTCGTGGCGGGACGATACTTGAGAATTACCATGATCGCTGCCAAATGTCAATCATCTAGGACGCCGGCAGCCGACAGGCTGCGCGATCGGGCGCGCCCTATTCCCGCAGCCTGTCGTCTGTGGGCGTAGAAAGAGTAGCCATGAAAATCACCAAAATCGAAACGCACGTCTGCCACGCGCGCATGCGCAATTGGATCTTCGTCAAAGTCCTGACCAATCAGGATGGCCTGTTTGGCTGGGGCGAGGCAACGCTCGAATGGCACACGCGAGCCGTCGTCGGCGCGATCGAAGACCTGGGCCAACTTGTCGTCGGCGAGGATCCGACACGGCCCGAGCACCTTTGGCAGATGATGTTTCGCCAGCACTTTTGGCACGGTGGCGGCATCGTGCGCGCCACCGCCATCGCCGGAATCGATATCGCCCTCTGGGACATCCTCGGCAAGGTTGCGGGATTGCCGTGCTCAAAGCTGTTCGGCGGCCCCGTGCGTGATTACGTCCGCACTTATTGCCATCTCGGCGGCGGCAAGATGGAGGACTTCTACGAAACCGCCGTCGATGAAGCCAGACGATTCGGAGACCTCGCACGTCAAGCTGTCGCCGACGGGTTCACCGCGTTCAAATCGATGGCCGTCCCACCGACCATGCCGATCGAAGGATTGAAACCGATCAAGGCGGCCGAGGCGGCGGTGAAGGCGATGCGCGACGCGGTGGGCGAATCGATCGACATCATGGTTGATTGTCATGCCCGCCCATCGCCGGCGATGGGCTTGAAGTTTGCCAAGGCACTGGAGCCATACGGGCTGTATTTCTTCGAGGAGCCGTGCTGGCCGGAGAGCATCGACGGCTTGGCCGCCATCAACGCCGCCGTGACGACGCCGATCGCGACCGGAGAGCGCGGCACTAACATCGCGTACTTCCGCGATCTCTTCAACGCGCGCGGCTGCGAAATCTGTCAGCTCGATCTCACCCACTGCGGCGGCTTCACCGAAGCGCGGCGCATTGCTGCCTTGGCCGAAGCGCACCGTATCGCCCTGGCGCCGCACAATCCACAAGGCCCCGTTAGCACGGCCGCGTCGCTCGAGTTCGGCTTCTCGCAACCGAGCTACATCATCTGCGAAACCGTCCACGCCGATGTTCCCTGGCGGCAAGACGTCGTTCAGGAGGGATTCACCGTCGAAAAGCAGGGCCGCATCGTCAGGCCCAACACGAAACCGGGGCTGGGCATCACGATCAACGAAGCGGAAGTGAAGAAGCATCCGTTCCAGCAGGAAGTGCTGCAGCGCGTTTTCTACAAAGACGGCAGCGTGGGGGATTGGTGACGACGAGCACACAGCGCTACGAGCACGCAGCGCAAGCAAGTGCGTCACGTGCTTGCGCTGCGTGCTCATGAGGGAAAACGTGAACATCGCCTGCCTGCAATTCGATCCGAAGCTGGGCGATCCGCTCGCCAATCGCTCTCGCGCCGACGCACTGTTGTCCGCACTCGAGCAGGGCGATGTTGATCTGCTTGTCCTGCCGGAGATGGCGTTCAGCGGCTACTGCTTCAAGAATCGCGACGAAATCGCACCGTTCGCCGAGTCGGCCCAGCACGGCATCACGGCAGCCTGGTGTCGAGCGACCGCGCGACGGCTGCAGTGTTTCGTCGCCTGCGGGTTCCCGGAACGCGGCGAGATTGATTTCTTGTACAACTCGATGATCCTGGTGGACCCAACCGGCGCAACGGTCCATGTGCATCGCAAACACTTGCTGTACGTCACCGACGAATCGTGGGCGACCGAGGGAGACGGTTTTGCCTGCCTGGAGGTGCCTGGGCTGGGACGATGCAGCTTCGCGATCTGCATGGACCTGAATCCGAAGCAGTTCAAAGCGCCGTTCGAGCGCTATGAATTCGCTTCGTCTCTGTTCGATCCGCCGCTAAAGTATCTCGAAGCGTATCATTCGCAGTCGCACCGGCTCACGGCGAATCTGGCCATCGTGTGCAACAATTGGCTCCGTTCGGAAGCGGACAAGGACCTCAGTGATGAGCAGCGCACGACGCAACTGCTGAACTATTGGGCCGTGCGCATGAAGCCGGTGCTGGGGATGCCGATCGTCATGGCCATCGCCAATCGCGTCGGCGTCGAGCGCGGCATCCGTTTCGCCGGCGCCTCGTGCGTGATCGATCTGAAGCATCGGCAAATCCTCGCCAACTTGAACGCAGTCGAGGAGAATGTGCTCCTAGTGCACGACGTGCCGGAGTATCGTTGACGCAATGGGAAGCCCCAGGATGAGCGCAGCGAATCCTGGGGATAAGGGGCCTTCATCCCAGAGGTTCGCTGCGCTCACCTCTGGGCTTCGAGTGGTTTGATGACACGACGACTTCATGGCGTGCTTCCCATCGTCCACACGCCGTTCACCGATAGCGACGAGATCGACGTTGCCACGCTTCAGCGCGAGATCGACTGGGCGTATGCACAAGGCGCCGACGGGCTCGGCACCGGCATGGTGTCGGAGTTGCTGCGCCTAACCTACGAAGAGCGCATCGCGCTCACCCATCACATCGCCCAGATGAGTGCCGGGCGCGGCGCGGTGTTCGCCGGCGTCGGAGCGGAAGCTACCAAGCAAGCGATCGTTTACGCCAGGGCCGCCGAAAAAGCGGGATGCGACGCCGTGATGGCGGTGCCGCCAGTGATGACGGCGTCACTAACGACGCATGTGGTCGACTATTACTGCGCCATCGCCGACGCGATCTCGCTCCCCGTGATCGTGCAAGATGCGTCCGGCTACGTCGGCAAGTCGATCCCGATCAGCGTCTACGTGCAACTCCTCGAACGCTTTGGGCCAGAGAAGATAGTCTTCAAGCCAGAAGCGTCACCGATTGGGCCGAATCTGTCGGCATTGCGCGACGCGACCGGCGGCAAGGCGCGCATCTTCGAAGGCTCCGGCGGTATCTTGCTGGTGGACAGTTATCGCCGCGGCATCGCCGGAACGATGCCCGGCATGGAACTGCTTGACGCCATCGTCGCTCTCTGGAAGGCCCTCGAGCGCGGCGACGACGAGGCGGTCTATCGCATCTACTACCCGATCTGCGCCATCGTCGCCCTGCAAATGCAAGCAGGGCTCGATGGCTTCCTCGCCATCGAGAAAGACCTGCTCGTCAAGCGCGGCATCTTTCCATCGGCCCGACGGCGCAAACCATACTCGTGGGAGCTAGATGCCGAGACCACGGCGGAGATCGATCGGTTGTTCGCTCGCTTGCAATTGTCAATTGCTAATTGTTAATTGTAAATTCCCCATGCGTTACCTCGTCCTTACCTTCCTGTGCCTGGTTGCCGTCATCGCGTACATCCAGCGCACCGGCATCAATTCCGCCAGCACGCCGATCATGCGCGAATTCGAAATCGACACCGAGCAGTTCGGTACGATCGGATTCGCCTGGCTCGTAGGCTATGCACTGTTGCAGGTTCCCGCGGGGTGGCTGGCGGACCGCTGGGGCGCTCGCAACACGCTGACCTTCTATGCTCTGCTCTGGTCGCTGATCACCGCAGCGATCGGGCTGTGCCAGGACTACGGAACGCTGCTGGCCCTGTGGTTCATCATGGGCATGGCGCTCGCCGGGGTGTTTCCGTGTGCCGCCAAATCGATCGGGGCGTGGTTTCCGGACACGCAGAAGGCGATGGCGGCCGGGCTCTTGGGCAGTTCTACGATGCTGGGCAACGCCGCCGCCAGTGCTTTGACATCGTGGCTGCTGTTTCATCAGGACTGGACCTGGCAGTGGGCTTACTTTTTCTACGGCATCCTCGGTATCGTCTGGGCGATCAGCTACGTCACAACAATACCGGAGCGCGACGCGGCGTCTTCGACTGCGCCCGAAATGACTGGGGACGATTGGCGACGACTCTTCTCCAGCGCGCCGATGTGGCTTTTGTGCGGCCAGCAGTTCTTTCGCGCCGGGGCCATGATCTTCTTCATCAATTGGTTTCCGAAGTTTCTCAAGGACTCGCGCGGATTTGTCGATGCCGACGCTGGGCTCTTCGCGGCATGCGTCAACCTCTCGGCCCTCGCGGGCGGCGTCCTTGGCGGGTTCTTCTCGGATTGGCTCTTGAGCGTCACCGGCTGGCGACGGCTCTCGCGTCAGGGAATTGCGGTCTTCGGAATGAGCATTTGTTGCGTTTTGATCGTGATGACGTACTTCATCCAGGACAAGATCATAGCCGTCGTCGTGTTCAGCATCGGCGCCTTCATTGCGACGTTCGGCGGCGTCAGCGGCTATACCGTTGCCATCGAGTTCGGCGGCAAGCGCATCGGGATTGTTTTCAGCATGATGAACATGTCGGGCAACATCGCCGCCGCCATCGTGCACCTGGCCGCCGGGTCGCTGGCGCAGCGGACGCAAAGCTGGGACGCGGCGGTGTTCATGATCGCCGCGGTTTTCGCCGTCGATGCCCTGTGCTGGGCGATGCTGAATCCGCAAGAACCGTTGTTTCCGGAGCAATCCGCTTAGCCCCGCCTCCGCGAGGCGGAGCTAAACGAATTTGGGAATGAACATGACTCACGTAAATACACCGCAAACACGCTGTGTCGTCGGCGTCGCGCGATGCGACATCACGCCGCCGGTGGGCATCTATCATCGCATGTGGGGCGCCGCTCGGCACGACCGCGCCGCCGGCGTGCATCGGTCGCTCTTGGCGACGGCGCTGTGGCTAGAACCAAGAAGCCCCGGGGTGAGGGACTCCGAACCCCGGGGTTCGCAGCGCCTCACCCCGGAGCTTCCGATCGTTCTCATTGCAATGGACCATTGCGTCGTTGACAGTGTGGAGATGACACGATTGCGCCATGCCGTCGCTGACGCCTCCGGGCTCGCTGCATCACAGGTTCATATCACCCTCTCGCACACGCATGGCTCCGGGTGGATGTCGCGCTCCCGCTCGCACTTCCCCGGCGGCGAATTGATCGGGCCGTATCTCGACGATGTAACGGCCAAGCTCGCAATGCTTGCGACGGACGCAAAAAAGTCAATGCAACCCGCGACATTCATCTATGGCCAAGGCCGCTGCAATCTGGCAGCACACCGGGACTTCTTCGACGAAAGGAACAAGCAGTTCGTATGTGGCTTCAATCCGAATGGCACAGCGGATGACACGGTGATGGTCGCACGCGTTCACAGCGCTGATAGCAAGTGTCTGGCAACTATCATCAACTATGCCTGCCATCCGACGACGCTGGCGTGGGACAATACGCTGGTCAGCCCCGATTACGTCGGCGCCATGCGCGAGATCGTCGAAGGCGCGACCGGGGCGCCGTGCATCTTTTTGCAAGGGGCCTCCGGCGACCTTGGCCCGCGCGAAGGGTTTGTCGGCGATACCGCTATTGCCGATCGCAACGGCAAGCAGCTCGGCTACGCGGCGCTGTCGGCCTTGGAATCGCTGCCGGTGCCGGGCACTCGCTTCACATATGCCGGCCCGGTCGTGTCGGGTACAACAATCGGAACGTGGCGCCACGAGCCGCTCGCACCGGATGTCCTGACGAGACAGGAATCGTGGCAGATTCGTCAACGAACCGTTGAGCTTGCGTATCGCCACGACCTGCCCGACCTCGACGAAACGAAGGCCGAGCATGTCCGTTGGCAACAAGAGGAGGCTCAAGCGCGAGCTGCCGGCGATGAGCGAAAGTCCCGCGATTGCCGGGCGATGGTAGAGCAGATGAATCGCCGCATCACCAGGCTGTCGTCGATTCCGGCAGGCAAGGTATTTCCGTATGAGATTCGCGTGGCGCGGCTGGGTGATGCGATCTGGATTCTGACGCCGGGCGAATTGTATCAGACGTTTCAAACGACGCTGCGCACGCGATTCCCGGCTCATCCGCTGATCATTGCGACGCTGACCAACGACTGGCAGCCTGGCTATGTTCCCGCGGCCAGCGCATACGGTTACGGCATCTATCAAGACGCCATCGCCTGCGTCGCGGCGGGATCGTTGGAAGTTCTGATCGAGGCGCTCACGCGTGAGATAACCGGGATCGTTTGATTTTCTTTGTCTTCGTTTTGCGCTCGCGTCGCGCCGCGCGACACTCGAGCGCTAAACGGGGAAGCTTTTCTTGGGTCGATTATCATGCCTATCATTCTCGTCGGCACGCTCGACACCAAAGGGATCGAGTTTCAATTCGTGCGTGATCTACTCATTGCGCAAGGCCTCGACACGCTCGTGATCGACGCCGGCGTCATGGGACCGCCGCATTTCACACCAGACCTTCCGCGCGGCAGCGTGTTCGCAGCCGCCGGCACTACGCTCGATGCCGTCGTCAGAGCCAACGATCGCGGCAAAGCGGTTGAGTTGGCGGCAACCGGTGCGGCTAAGCTCGTCGTCGCGCTGCATCAGCAAGGAAAAGTTACCGGCATCCTCGGCCTGGGTGGCTCGGCAGGCACCACCATCGCTACCGCGGCCATGCGCGCTTTGCCGTTCGGCATCCCGAAAATCATGGTCAGCACGCTGGCAAGCGGGCATGTCAAGTCGTTCGTCGGCGTCCGCGACATCATGATGATGCACTCGGTCGTCGACATCAGCGGCATCAATCGCATTAGCCGAACCGTGCTTACGAATGCCGCCCATGCGATGGCGGGGATGGTCCGTGGTTTACCCTCTCCCCTCCGGGGAAGAGGGGTCGGGGGTGAGAGGGGAGAGCGGAGTAGCGACAAACCTCTCGTCAGCGCCACCATGTTCGGCGTCACCACGCCGTGTGTCGAAGCGGCACGCAAGCAAATCGAAACCGCCGGGTACGAAGTGCTCGTCTTCCACGCCACCGGCACCGGCGGCATGACCATGGAATCGTTCATCGCCGATGGCCTCATCACCGGCGTGCTCGACATCACGACCACGGAGCTTGCCGACGAGTTGGTCGGCGGCATCTTGAGCGCCGGCCGCGATCGCCTCACCGCCGCCGCCGTGCGCGGTATTCCGCAAGTCATCTCCGTCGGCGCGCTCGACATGGTCAACTTCGGACCACGCGACACCGTGCCCGAGAAGTTCAAGGATCGACGATTCTATCAGCACAATTCGAATGTGACCTTGATGCGAACGACGCCGGAGGAGAACGACAAGCTCGGCAAAGAGATCGCTGAGAAAGCCAGTGCCGCCCGCGGACCGACTGCGATTCTCCTGCCGCTAAGAGGCGTGTCGGCCATCGATCGCGAAGGGCAGCCCTTCTGGTGGCCGGAGGCGGATCGGGCGCTCTTTCAGAGCATTCGCAATTGGATCAGCCCGGACGTGAAAGTGATCGAACTCGATTTGCACATCAACGACCCGGAGTTCGCGCGAACCGCGGCAGAGACGGTGTTGCAGATGATGAAGCAAAACTAACGCGCAGCGCAAGCTAGGGACGCCGTTCCCTTGCTTGCGCTGCGGGCTTGTGACTGCAATTTCACTTCGGCATCGGATCGTACGTCTTGAACTCGGTTTTCGGCTGCACGCGGATCCAGGTTCCTTCCGGCGTGAACTGGAATCCGGTCGTCTGCACCTCGCCATCTTTCTTGGGCGGTGTCTGCGGATTCTGATCGCTGGCCGTCGGTGTTGTCGAACCCTTCGTCTGGTTATTAATGACCTCGCCAACCTTCTGGGTGCCGGTCTGGACGTCCTCGCCGATCTTCTTCGTATTCAGATCGACATTGAACTTGCGATGCCCATCTGGCGACGGCTCGCTCGTGAGTTGATACCAGCCGAGGAAATAGCCGGCGACCGCGAAGCCGACCACGAGGAAACCGACAAGTGCGAGGATATTGCGCATGATGAATGCCTCCGTGCCAGGGATTGCTTTCGACGTGGGGATGTAGCATCCCACGTGAGCCGAATCCAGCCCTATTTGTCTGGCAGGTCGGCACACTTTGGCAAGCAAGGCAAGACGCGAAAACAAGAGGAATCTGAAACGCAGAGAGCGCCGAGAACGCGGAGGGTTCTGCGGTTGTGCTCTCCGCGGTTCAACCTCATTGAGATGCGGGCTTCACGAACGCCGATTCATTTGATGCGCTTCCATTCCAGATAGAGGAAACCCTCCTCCTTGCGAAATCGATCAGGCCGAGTCTTGTCGGCATCGGCGAAGCAACTTTTGCGCACGTCGCCGTCGATTTGATAGATGCCAAGCACCACAACGTCCTTGTTGGCGCCGAAACTTACGGTGGCGTCGATCGACTTCGGCTTTTTCAACGGGTCGATTTTGAAGGTGCCTTCGAGGATAACCTTGTCGTCGTCTTTGAGCACGAATTTGTTGCCGTCGACGATCAGTGTTGTCGCTTTGCGCATTTTTTCATCGACGGGCTTGCCATTGTCGATCATGACGGCGGCGGCCCATTTGCCCTGGAACTGTTTCAACTCCTTTTTCATTGCGTCATCGGACGTCTTGCTATCAGCTGATACGACGCCGAGAAGTGCCATGGTCAACATGACGTCTAACATGAGGCCTCCGGAAATGCCGCGAAAATACGACGGTGATTTGGAACTGGAGTGGTTATTTCACCTGCCTCCATTCGAGGTACATGAAATCCTTCTCCTTGCGGTACTTGTCGGGGCGAGCGTTTCCCGGCTTGGCGAAACACGATTTGCGCACGTCGCCGTTGATCTCGTAGATGCCGCGCATGGGGTTGTCCTTGCCGTCGCCGAAATAGACATCGATTGTCTTGATCTTCTTGGTCGGATCGATGGAAAAGGTGCCCTTGATCGTCAAGCTGCCGGTCTTCATGGTGAACTTGTCGCCGTCGACCTCAAGGCTCGAAAGCTGTAGTTCGACATCGGTGGCCACCTTGCCGTCGAAGCCATGAGCTGCCAGCGCCTCCCACTTGCCGTGAAACTTCTTGAGTTCTTTCTGCACGTCGTCACCGGCATGTGCAGTCAAGTAGACTCCGGACAGAACCAAGACGATAATGAGTCGGTGCATAGTTACTCTCGCAGCATGAGGAATCAGAGAGGTACTGGCTCGTTGCGAGCATCTTATGCGTCGGAATCTACCCGGCCAGGAATACGAGCCGCGACCGCATGGGCCCAGGCGAATCCCATTGCACATGCAGCGTTTTTCGCGTAGCATTTCATCACCCGCCTGCCACGCATTCCTGGCCGAGGTCGCGTCATGATGCACCGCTCGATATTCTCTCTGCTGGGTCTCTTCCTTGTCACGGCGACGGCGAGCGCCCAGGTCAACGACGCGCCGAGCTACCATCGGCACGTGACAGCGGTGTTCAGCAAGCTCGGCTGCAACGGCGGCGCCTGTCACGGGGCCGTGCAGGGACAGAACGGCTTTCGCCTCACCCTCTTCGGCGCCGACCCTGCTCTGGACCATGCGCGCCTCACCCGCGAGTTCAGTGGTCGCCGCCTCAATCAGCAAGACCCCGACGCCAGTTTGCTCTTGCGTAAGGCTACCGGCGACCTGCCACACGTCGGCGGCAAGCGCATGAGCGCCGACTCGCCTGAGTACAAGCTACTGCGTGCTTGGATCGCCGCCGGCGCCCTGCTCGATGCAGCCGGGCCAGCGCGCCTCGTTCAACTTCGCGTAAGTCCCGCCGAGCATTCCGCGAAGATCGGTGAGCGCTATCGGCTCAAGGTTGACGCGACGTTTGCTGACGGCGCCCGCGAAGACGTCAGCGCAGTCTGTTCGTATGAAACGCTCGATAAGCACGTCGCCGTCGTCGAAGCGGACGGGCAGGTGCACATCAAAGGCGCGGGCGACGCCGCCGTCATCGTTCGTTATCGTGCAACGCCGGCCATTGCATCCGTGCTCGTCCCGCGGCCCGGCAATGATCCGTTTCCTGAATACACGCCGAGCAACTTCATCGACAAACATGTCATCAGCAAGCTCAAGCGCTTGAACGTGCCGCCGTCGCCGCTTGCCGACGAGACGACGTTTCTTCGCCGCGTGACTCTGGATGTGACCGGTGAGTTGCCGACGCCCGACGAGATTCGAGCTTTCCTTTCAGACAAGAGCGCCGACAAGCGAGCGCGCAAGATCGATGAACTGCTCAACCGTCCGGGCTACGCTGCCTTATGGACGTTGAAGTTCTGTGACATCTTGAACGCCAGCGACTATGGCGTCTACGCCGATGGCATGAGCCAGGAGCAGGACGCGCCGCGCTTCCAGCAGTGGATTCGGGCTCGCCTCGAAGAAAACACGCCGTATGACGAGTTCGTCGAACGCATCCTGACCGCGACGAGCCGAGAGGGAAAAAGCATCGACGCCTGGGGCAAGGAGGTCGTAGAAACCAACGAGGGCTACGCGACGCCGCGCACCGACATCACGCTCTACGCCAAGCGCAAGACGCTCGATCTTTATTGGCAGCGCCGCGCGTCGGCCGGCGTTTCGGGCACGCTGCAGATCGCTCACGCGTTCCTCGGTCTGCGTCTCGAATGCGCTCAGTGTCATCGCCATCCGCATGATATTTGGCAGCAGGACGACCTCTTGAGCTTCGCCAACTTCTTCATGCACGTCCGTCAGCCGGGCTTTCAGGGGGATAACGAGAAGCGGTTCCCCGAAGTCGCCGCGTATGTCAAGAACCTCAACAGCGAGGCCAAGAAGCTCGGCGATCAAGCCAAGATGCTGCGCGACACGAAGCTCAAGAAACTCGACACCAAGTCGGACGAAGTCAAGAAGCTGCAACAGGAGATTAACGCGCTCGACCGTCGCAGCAAGGTGTTGCCGGAGATCGGCCGCCGACTGATGCACGCGGAGACCATGCACCTTGTCCCGACCAAGGACACCGCCGCGAAGGTCACCAGCCCGCTCGGCACGCAGGAAGCGCGCACCTACCGCTTACTCGCGGAAACCAAGAACATTGACGTGCCCAAGGAGCAAGACCCGCGCGGCATCGTCGTTGCCTGGATGCGCCGGCCGGACAATCCGTTCTTCGCCAAGGCAATCGTCAATCGCGTCTGGGCGCATTACTTCGGGCGCGGCATCGTCGATCCGCCCGATCACCTGTCGCCGCTCAATCCGCCGACGCACCCGGAACTGCTCGATGAATTGTGCCGGGAGTTCGTCAAGAACAAGTACGATCTGAAATGGCTGCATCGGGCGATTCTGACCAGCAGGACATATCAGACGAGCAGCCAGGCCTTGGCGGCCAATCGCACCGATCGTTCGAACTACGCGTACTTCTACTATCGCCGGCTGCCGGCGGAGGTGCTGGTCGACGCGCTCAACCAGGCGACCGGCGTTGGCGAAGACATGGACATGAAGTACTACCACTGGAAGCCGGAGTGGAAGACGGTCGAGATTCCGTACGCCCCTCGCAACGCCTTCGTGACGTTCATGCTGGAGCAGTTCGGACGGCCGCAGCGAAACAGCGGCGTGCAGTGCGATTGCGAACGCGACTCGAATGCGTCGGTGTTGCAGGTGCTGGCCGTTGCGAACCACCCGCGCATCCGGCAGAAGATCGCCGACGACAAGGGGCATGTCGTCCGCATCCTGAAAGCGCACACGGACAACGATCAGCGCATCGCGGAAGTCTTCCTGCTTACGGTAAGCCGGCCGCCGAGCCCCGCCGAACGCGAAGCGTGCTTGAAGTACATCCGCGAGTCGGCAACCGAAGGCGACGGCCTACGCGGCGTGATGTGGAGCCTCTTGAACACGCGCGAGTTCTTGTTGCAGCATTGAGCCAGCATTACTTCGATTAGCGCTCGCATTGCGCCGTGTGGGCGGAAACATGTGTGGATCTTTTCAATCGCACTGAGGTCGAATTCATGAGAATTGTCTTGCATGTCAGCGTATTCGTGGCCCTCATCACTCTGACCGCCTGCGACGGCGAAGGCAAAAAAGACCCCGATCTCGAGAACCCCAACCTCGTCAAGAGACCCTCCGGGCTGAAGTATCTCGACATCAAGGTCGGCGACGGCGATGAAGCCAAGAAAGGCGATCTCGTCGAGGTGCTCTACATTGGCACGCTGATGAACGGCAAGCGATTCGACTCCAACCTCAATCGCACGCGGCCATTCTCGTTCCCGCTCGGTCAAGGCAGGGTCATCGCCGGTTGGGACGAAGGCGTGGCTGGCATGAAAGTCGGCGGCAAACGCAAACTCATCATTCCACCTGAGTTGGGCTACGGCGAACGCGGCGCCGGCGACAGCATTCCCCCCAACGCGACCCTTATCTTCGAAGTCGAGTTGCTTCACGTGCGTTAAGGATCGTCTTTTCCGCTTGCGGCTTTGCGTTCGCTGGGCGCCACGCGAGCGCGAAGCCGCGAGCGGCAAACGGGGCGACTTCGCCTTGCAACCATCTCTCCAAAGCAATACATTGCCATTTTCGGCATTGAGCCGAGCGCCCGGGGCGTGAACGAATGTTCCGCGCGGAACATTGCCACCCCATCCCGAGGATGTTGCATGAGTGATGGACTGCACTATGATCCGACCAATCCGCTTATCGTGCAAGGAGATAGGACGGTTTTGGTCGAAGTCGATAATCCGAGATACGCCGAGGCTCGCGACGCCTTGGCCCCCTTCGCCGAACTCGAAAAATCTCCGGAGCACATTCATACCTACCGACTGAGCGACCTGTCGCTCTGGAACGCCGCGGCCGCCGGGCTGACGGCGGACGACATGATCGTCGTCTTGCGGAAATACAGCAAGTTCCCTGTGCCGATGAACTTGCTGACCGAGATTTCGGAGCGAGTCGAACGCTATGGCCGGGTCAAGCTTGTCAAGCATGGCGAGAAGCTGAAGCTGGTCTGTGCCGACAAGCCGCTCCTGGAAGAGCTAGCCCGACAGCCGAAGTTGCGCGCCTACCTGGGCGTTCGACTGGATGCGAAGAGCTTCGAGATCGAGCCGGGCTTTCGCGGCGTCTTGAAGCAAGCGTTGATCACGATCGGCTACCCGGCGGAGGATCTGGCAGGATACACTGCCGGTGCGGACTTGCCGATCCATGTGCGCAGCGTGACGCGCGCTGGGCTTCCGTTTCATGTGCGCGATTATCAGCGCGACGCGGCCGACGTTTTTTACGCCGGCGGCGATGTGCGCGGCGGCAGCGGCGTCATCGTGCTGCCCTGCGGCGCGGGCAAGACCATCGTCGGCATCGCCGCCATGGCTCTCATGCAAAAATCGACGCTCATCCTCACCACCAGCATCACCGCCGTCAAGCAGTGGATTCGCGAAATCCTCGATCGCACCGACCTCACCGAGTCCGACGTCTGCGAGTACTCCGGCGAGGTGAAGACCATCGGCCCGGTCACCGTGGCGACGTACCAAATCCTGACCCATCGGCCCGACAAGAAAGAGGACTTCCCGCACTTCAAGATCTTCGACCAGCGCGACTGGGGTTTGATCATCTATGACGAGGTCCATCTCTTGCCCGCGCCGGTGTTTCGCGTCACCGCACAGATTCAAGCGCGACGCCGTTTGGGTCTGACCGCGACGTTGATTCGCGAGGACGGCCGGGAGGGGGACGTCTTCAGCCTGATCGGGCCGAAGAAGTACGACGTGCCGTGGCGCGAACTCGAATCGAAAGGCTGGATCGCGGAGGCGAGTTGCACCGAGGTGCGCGTCGCGCTGCCGGACGAGTTGCGCATGGAATATGCCGTCAGCGAGTGGCGCCACAAGTATCGCATCGCCAGCGAGAACCCGGCCAAAGAAGATCTCGTCGAACGCCTGATGGAACTCAACGACGACAAGAACATTCTGATCATTGGGCAATATCTCAAGCAGCTGCGCAGTTTGCATCGGCGCCTCGACATCCCGCTCATCACCGGCGCCACCGACAACGCGACGCGAGAAGACCTGTACGGCAAGTTCCGCCGCGGCGAAATCAAGCGGCTCATCCTCTCCAAAGTCGGCAACTTCGCTATCGACCTGCCCGACGCCCAGATCCTCATCCAGGTGTCCGGAACCTTCGGCTCGCGGCAAGAAGAGGCACAGCGGCTCGGTCGCATCCTCCGCCCCAAGGCCGACGGCGAGTCGGCCCACTTCTTCACTCTCGTCACGCGCGATACGCGCGAGCTCGATTTCGCCCACCATCGGCAAATGTTCCTCACCGAGCAAGGCTACAGCTACGGCATCGTCGACGGCGGCGATCTGCTCGCCGGCAAATCGGCGCCGAACGTCGAGCGCGAGGTCGAGGTCTCATGATCGAAAAAGCGCCGACGCGCATTCCCGTCAAGCTGCATCGCAATGTCGCCTTGGTGCTGACCGAAGATGCGCTCCTGGCCGAGGAATTGCTCGCGCACAAGAAGCTGGCGGCGGACATCGTCGGCCGATTGTCGGACCGCGTGCTCTTAGTCCGTGCGGGCCGCGTTGACGCGGTCGTGCAGGAGTTGCGCCGTCTGGGGCACACGCCGTCGGTGTTGTAGGGCGTTTAGCCCCGTGTCGTAGACCCGGGCGGACGCCCTGGTGGCCTGCCTCCATGAGGCTGGGAAAAACGGTTTTCGGTTTTTCATGACCATCGGAACGAACGAACGCTGGACTTTTCACCTCCGCCATACGCTCAAGCGCTACGATGATGCGCTGCTGCGTCAGGTGGCGCACAAGCTCTGCAAACCGCGCAATCAATGGCCCGTCGCGGAACTGCTTGATCGCATCGTGTCGGCGTTCGACAATCTCGCGATGGTCGATCGGCGACTGAAGGAGATGCCGCCCGCGTGCCGACGCCTTCTGTCGCTCATCGCTCAAAGCCGGCAACCGCGCTGGCCGGTCGGATCGCTCGTCGAGATTCTGACAGCCCTGGGCGCCGCGGACGGCCTGGCGCCGCTGCTGACGCTCCTCGAATCGGGCCTGCTATTGCCCGAGTTGTATCCATTCGGCGAAAAGCCGCCGGAGGATAAACACACGGGCCGAGGTCGGCTCCGAGATTTTTCAGTGTGGCTTGGCCGATCGGAGCCGATGCCGATGGTGCTGGCGTCGCCTGTGGTGACACGGCGCGTTTTACGCGAAGACCTTGGCATCGAGTGTCCGAGCGTGACGATGCCGCCGAACTCAGCGGTGCATGAAGGCGACGGGCTGGACTGGCCGCTGCGGATGGCGGTGTTGTGGCAGCAGGCTTTGGGCACGCCGCTGCGGCGCACACAACAGGGCGGGTTCTTCAAGCGCGATTCCGATCGTCTCGAAGCCGAGCCGCTCCTGAGCGGCGTGCCGACCGATGTCCTGGCGGAGGTTCCCGATCCGGGTTTCTTCGCGGCGGCGCTGGCATTGGCGTCGGGTCTACTGCGTTCCGAGCAAGCGGAGCTCCGCGCGGGGGATTTCCCGTCCGCCTGGTCCAACGCGCTGCCGGCGCTGCTCGGCAATTTTTGGGCGGCGCTTCCGCACCTGTCTGGGTGGAATCCGGCCACCGGCCAGGCGCCCTTGGCGACGCCCGGAAATCCCTACCCGTCGGCCTGTCTTCTTGCGATGGCGCTCTTGGCTCGGCTCCCGGAAAAAGCCTGGGCCGACCCAGTCGTCATCGAGCAGATCGTCGGGTCACGCCATCCGTACTGGCAGGGCAAGCCGTCGTCGCCCACCGGAATCGCGAGCTTTCTGCTCGGCATCGCCTATTCGCTGCGACTGGTGCAAGCGACGAAATCCGACGCGGGTTGGCTCGTCCGTCTCTCGCCGCTCGGCTGCTGGGCGCTGGGCTTGAGCGATCAGCCGCCGACGGCGCCTCAGTTCAAGCAAACGCTCCTCGTGCAGCCGAACCTGGAGATGCTAGCCTATCGGCAAGGCTTGACGCCAAGCCTGATCGCCAGCATGAGCAAGATCGCAACCTGGAAAGGGCTCGGTCCCGCGTGCACGTTGCAATTGGAGCCGAGCAGCGTTTACCGGGCGCTCGAGATGGGCGAATCACTGTCGAGCATCGTGCAGCTCTTGGAGAGCCACGGCATGAAGGCGTTGCCGACCGCCGTGCTCGATTCGCTCAGGACCTGGTCGAACAAGCGCGAACGGATCAGCGTATATGCCGCCGGCGCCATCTTTGAGTTTGCGTCGGCAGCGGATATGACCGAGGCCATCGCCCGCGGACTGCCGGCAAACCGCTTGACGGACCGGCTCGCGATCGTGGCCCGGGAAAACGACATCGACTACAAACACTTTCGTCTGACCGGCACGCGCGACTACACGCTGCCTCCGGAACGCTGCGTGGATGTCGAGCCGGACGGCGTGACGCTGAGCGTTGATCTGGCGCGATCCGATCTGCTCCTGGAAACGGAGTTGCTTCGATTCGCCACGCCTATCGACCAGACGGGATCGCCGGGAAAGCGGTATTTTCAGTTGACGCCGGTATCCGTTTTGGCAGCGAGGCAGCACGGCCTGTCGCTGACGAATCTGCAGACCTGGTTCGTGCAACGGACTGGCTTGCCCATCACGTCGGCGGCCGCCCTACTGACAACGGGCCCTGACGCGCCGCCGGCCCAGTTGCGTCGCTTGCTGGTGTTGCGAGTCGACAGTGACGCCCTGGCCGATGGTCTCCAACAGTGGCCGGCGACGCGCGATCTGATCGCTGAGCGCCTTGGTCCGACGGCATTGGTGGTCGCGGAAGAAAATGTGGCCCTGCTCCTGACGCGACTGGCGGAGTTAGGTTTGAACGTTGAACCCGAACCAGTCTAGCCGCGCGTCTTGGACGCGGGCGGGTTATGCGCGCCAACAGCCCGGCTCCCCGTTGTGGGCTAACCAATTCTTGGTGTTTCGATGTCTTCCGCGTTGATCATCGGCTGTGGCTACCTCGGATCGCGTCTGGCGGCCCCGTGGCTGCGCGAAGGCCGACAGGTGTTCGGCACGACGCGCGACCCAACTCATCTAGCATTGCCGGGCGTTGAACCGATCGTTTGTGATGTGCTCAAGCCAGGAAGCTTACAGCGCTTGCCACGCGTCGATACCGTGGTCTATGCGATTGGGTTCGATCGCTCCAGCGGCGCAACGATGCGGGCCGTGTATGTTGACGGACTGCGAAATGTGCTTGCACATCTGCCTCCGCCGGAGCGATTCATCTACATCAGCAGTTCGAGCGTGTACGGTCAAACCGACGGCGGCTGGGTCGATGAGGATTCGCCGACTCAACCCTTGGAACCGTCAGGTCAGATTGTGCTCGAGGCGGAGAATATCCTCGCTGCCAGTGGCTTAGCAACCATCCTCCGTTTCGCTGGCATCTATGGACCCGGACGGTTGCTGCGACAAAGGGCGATCGAGCGTGGGGAGCCGATAGTGGGCGACGCCGACAAATGGCTGAATCTGATTCACGTCGACGACGGCGTGCAAGCGATCCTGTCGGCCGAGAAACACGCCAGAGCGGGCCGCGTCTACAACGTGTGCGACGATCATCCGGTGCGACGGCGTTACTTTTACGCAACATTGGCGCGCTTGCTGGGCGCGTCGGAGCCGCGCTTCGTAACGCCCTCCGGCGATCTGATGCCGCCGCACGAGAAGGCGCATCGCCGCATCAACAATCGTCGCATGAAGGAGGAATTGACGGTCGAACTCTCCTATCCTGATTACGACCGGGGTTTGCGCGCGAGTTGTACCGTGGAGTGACGCGATGCCCTTGCGATTCGACGCTACACTGAAGGATCTGGGACAAGCCAACCCCGCGGATTGCTGTCGGCGTTTGACTCGCCGCCGGACGTGCCGATCTCCCTGCTCAACGTCGATCTATCCACGGTAACCACTTCCGCGGATTTGGTGTTCGGGCTTGGTGAGCCCGTGAAGTAGATTGTGCATCTGGACTTTCAATCCAGCAACTCGGCCACCAAACATGTCGATCTCGCAGTTTACAATGCGCTTTTGCATCGGCAGTACCTTGTTCCGGTGCACAGCTTGATTGTGCTGCTCAGACCGAAGGCGGATCATCCAAATCTGCATGGATTGGTGACCTATGCGCCGCGGCCGGATCGTGGTAAGATGGACTTTCGGTACGAAGTCGTTCGCCTGTGGGAACGGCCGGTCGAGGAACTGCTGGAAGGAGATGTCGGCGCTCTGCCGCTCGCCACGCTGGGCAAACTTCCTGCCGGCATCGATCTCGACACAGGGTTGGCCGCCATCGTTGCCCGGATTATCGATCGATTGAACCGAGAGACTGCGCCCGATCAGATGCGCCATCTGCTGACCGCGTCATTCCTTTTAACGGGATTGCGTGTGTCGAATGACAAAGCCCGTGAGTATTTTCATGGAGTGCGAGCCATGCGTGATTCAGCCACCTTTATCGCGATCCTGGAAGAAGGACGTGAAGAAGGACGTCAAGAAGGACGACTCGAAGAACTGAAGGCGATGATTCTCCGCCTCGGCCGCAAACTCTTGGGCGAGCCGGGCGGCGAAATCCGCGCCCACCTCGACTCCGTCACCAACGTCGGGCGACTTGAGTTATTGCTGGAACGGATCGTTGACGTCAAGAGCTGGCGGGACCTCCTAGCATCTGTATGACGTGAATGCCGCGTGCGCACTCGAAGTTCAGGTGACGCAAGAAACGCTCGGCATTGCCGAGAACATGGACCATTTCTCTCCCGATGGAAACTCTGACATGGATGCCAACCACAAGAACCTTCCCAAGCCCGTGTACGGCGAATCGCCGACCTATCAGATGGCAGTGCTGCAACTGCTTTCCGTAGCCGAGCACATTCATCTTGATCAAAACATTCTGGAACGTCTGAGCAAGCCGAAGCGGGCCATGATCGCCGCGGTGCCGATTCGCATGGACGACGGCAAGACGCATACGTTCATCGGCTATCGCGTGCAGCACAGCCTCACTAGCGGGCCGTCGAAAGGCGGACTGCGCTATCATCCCAGCGTCGATCTGGGCGAGGTAGCCGCATTGGCCATGTGGATGACATGGAAATGCGCCATCATGAACCTGCCATTCGGCGGCGCCAAGGGGGGCATCGCCTGCGACCCCGATAAACTCTCCATCGGCGAGAAGGAACGCCTGACGCGGCGTTTCACCGAGGAGATCTTGCCGATCATTGGTCCACGCATGGATGTGCCCGCTCCGGACTTGGGCACTGACGAGCAGACCATGGCCTGGCTCATGGATACGTACAGCATGTCGGTTGGCTACGCCTGTCCCGAAATTGTCACAGGAAAACCGATCGAACTGGGCGGCTGCGTCGGACGCCGCGAAGCCACGGGTCGCGGGGTTGTCTATTGCATCATGCAGGCACTGCAAGAGATCGGCATCAGTCCCGCCAACGCCACGGCAGTCGTGCAAGGCTTTGGCAACGTTGGATCGGTCACGTGCCAGGAGTTGGCGTTGCGCGGCGTCAAGATAGTCGCCGTCGGCGATCGCTACGGCGCCATCGCCAACGCCGCGGGGATCGACGTTCCTGCGTTGCTCAAGCACATCGGCGACGGGAAGCTGCTGAAGGAATTCCCCGGCGCTCGCGAGATCGACCCCGACGACCTTCTGACCATTTCGTGTACCGTACTTGTGCCGGCGGCGCTGGAGAGGCAAATCACCGAGACGAACGCCGGCAAACTAAAATGCCGAATTCTCGCGGAAGCCGCCAACGGCCCGACGACCCCTGAAGCTGATGAGATTCTGAAGGCGACAGATCTCTTCATCATTCCCGATGTGCTTTGCAACGCCGGCGGCGTGACGGTGTCGTACTTCGAGTGGGTTCAGGATATGCAGCAGTTCTTCTGGGACGAAGCCCAGGTCAATCAGAAGCTGGAGCAATTGATGCTGAAAGCGTTCCACCAGGTTCGCAGCCTGGCGAAAGAAAAGAAGATTCCGATGCGACTGGCCGCCATGAGCCTCGGCGTGCAGAAGGTGGCCAAGGAAAAGAAACGCCGCGGGTTGTATCCGTGATGGCTTGCGTTTAGCGCTCGCCCGGCACCGGGCGAGCGCTAAACGAAAACAGTTACTTCTTGGCCCGTTCGAAGATCTCGATCTTCGATTTCCCTCGGTACGCGGTCAGCACGGCTTCGCGCAGGCGTTCGCCGTAGACTTCCTGGACAAACGCCTTCACCGGCTTGTCTTCGAACCTCACTTCCTTGCCCGTCTTGTAATCGACGTTGAGGATGAGGTGATAGCCGAACTCGGTGGCGACCGGGTCACTCATCTGGAAGGGTTTCAGAGCGAATGCAGCCCGGGCGAACGGCTCAACCATGGCGCCGGCGCGCGGGAAGAGGCCAAGGTCTCCGCCTTCCTTCGACGACGGACAGGTCGAGTGCTTGACCGCCCGATCGGAGAACGCTTTTTCTAGGACCTTGGCCCGTTCCTTTTCGCGGGTGATTGCGTCGGCTGTCGGAGGCACCTTGGCCAGCGCTTGCGCGACCTCGTCTTCGATCTCTTTCTTCAGCACCGCAAGCTTGATCTGCGCAGCCTCCTTCTTTCCATCGACCACAGGAACGAGTATGTGCCGAGCGTGGACTTTGCTTCCGTTGAACATTTCAATATTGGCTTTGAAAAAATCGTTGAGCGCCTTGTCCGTCCCCTGCTGTAACACGAATTTGTCCCACCGCAGAGCGCTTGCCAACTCGATGCGCAACTCCTCTTCGGTAATCATCAACTCGTTGAGCACATCCTTCAGGTTCTTCTTTTCGTCGGCTGCCTCCTTCTTGATTTTTTCGACGTGTTCATCGACTTCCTTGGCATCAACGGAGATCTTGAGTTGCAGGAGGTATTGATCGACAATGGTGTTGTCGATAAGGAAGTTGAGCACGTCCTTGCGAGCATCCTCTCGCCGTTGTGGCGGAACGCGCATGCAACCCCGATAGACGGCCAATTCCGGGATCGCCTGTCCGTTAACGCGAGCCGCTATTACGTCCCGCGCCGGCGGTGGCTCAACCTTCGGCATCGGAACCTGCAGCGTTTGCCCCGACGCCAGCCCAACCCACACCAGGAATATCGCCCCCATCACCGTCCGGCCCGTGTGCTTCAGCATGTTATCTCCTCAACGCCTTTTCTTCGTTTAGCGCTCGCCCGGCACGGACGGAACGCACCATCATCTTTCCAATCGCCCACAGTCTAACCAAACCCCGAAACTGAGTCGAGACGAAGTTTCTCGGTAGTCCCTAGGTCCGTAGTCGGGTGCACGACATGGTTTGCAAACGGCACGGGAGGGCGAGGCTCCTGCCGAGCCGCGAGCCCGCAAATAATCCGAGTTGACAATACTATGCTGACGCTTCCGGCTCGGCAGGAGCCTCGCCCTCCCAAAAGGGGCCGCGCAGACCGTGTCGTGCACCCTCCGTGGTCCTTGGCTCGTGGTCCGCAGCTTCTAGTCGATGGCAAAGTGGTGCAGCCGTCCAATATCATGATCTACTACGAACCACGGGCTACGGACTACAGACTATGGACAAAGAAAAAGCCATCACGCGTCTCATGCGGTTTCTTTCCGTTGAGGGCGTCACGGGCCAGGAAAAGTCGATCGGCGAGGAAGTCGTCCGGGCGCTTCGCGAGGCCGGCGTCCCGCAGTCGGCGATACATTTCGACGACGCCAACGCCCGGATCCCCGTGCCGACGCAAACCGGCAACCTGATCGTGACGTTGCCGGGCACGAAGCCGGGGCCGCGGCGATTGTTTTCGACCCATCTCGACACTGTTCCGCTCTGTGCCGGGGCAGTGCCGATGCGCAAGGGCAACCGCGTCGTGCCGCAGGGCAAGACAGCGCTGGGCGGCGATAATCGCACCGGCGTTGCCGCTCTGGTCACGATGATCGCGGAAATCTTGACCCGTAGCTTGCCGCACGGGCCGATGACCGTTTTGTACACAGTGCGCGAGGAAAGCGGACTCTGGGGCGCCCGCACCGTCAAGCCCGCCGACCTGGGGCATCCCGTCATGGGATTCAACATCGACGGCGGATCCGCACAAACGATCACGCTCGGCGCCGTCGGCGCCGATCGCTGGGAGGTCGAGATCTTCGGCAAGGCGTCACACGCAGGCGTTCATCCGGAGCGAGGCATCTCGGCGACCATCGTTGCTTCTCATGCCTTGGCCTCGATCCATCAACACGGCTGGTTCGGCAAGATTCAGAAGCATGGCAAAGAGGGAACGTCCAATGTCGGTCCGGTCGGCGATGCGAACGGCAGAGCTGCGGGCCAGGCGACCAACGTCGTCACCGATTATGTCCGAGTCCTCGGCGAGTCACGTAGCCATGACGCTCGGTTCATCAGCGCGATCTCATCGGCTTATCGGCAGGCGTTCAAACAGGCCGCCAAGCAAGTGCGCGACGACAAGGGCAAGTCGGCCAAGGTGAAGTTCTCGACCTTTCGAGCTTACTACCCTTTCCGCCTGAAGGATCACAGCCCAGTAGTGAAAGCCGCACAGAGCGTGGCCGAAGGACTTGGCTGGAAGCCGACGCTGCAGGTCGCCAACGGCGGGCTCGACGCGAACTGGCTGACACGTCTTGGCATCCCCACCATCACCTTCGGCGCCGGCCAGCACGATGTGCACACGATCAAGGAGTACGCCGATCTCGATGAGTTTCTCGACGGCTGTGCGTATGCGATCGCCCTTGCGACGCAGACGTGATCATCTCCTCACTTAGAAGCTGTTTCAAAACCCGTGGAATTCGATTCCAATCGTGTGATTTTCGCGGGTTCCACACCATTGGAATGGTAGGCCACGCGGGTTTTGAAAAAGCTTCCTAGTGCACCGTCTACGATCCGTTGATGGATAGACGTAGGGTGCGTGCAACGCACCGATGAGCGGACCGGTGCGTTTCACGCACCCTGCATCCATCAATCCATGGAAGCCAAAGCACTAGTGCGTCGTCCAGACTAAATTCTCGGGTAGGAGAGTATTGTAGCGTGGACTTCAGTCCACGCGGAGTAGCTCCGGGAGCCGCCTAATCGTGTGGACTGAAGTCCACACTCCAATCGACCAACTCGAAAATTTAGTCTGGACAGGGCACTAGCGCCACGCGGACGCTAAACGAAGTGACTGGACCTGTGTCCAACGATCCACCGTTGATATCATGACCCCAGGAACAACCCTGCCGTCGCCTAATCTTCCATTGGACTCCCCATGACACGTTGCCGATTCATCGCCGCTGCTTTCGCTTGCCTGCTTACGACGGCTTTCGTTCAGGCCCAGGCGCCGGAGAAGATCAAGATCGTCGAGGCGACGCTGCGGCAACTTGAGAAGGAAATCGCGGAGGTGCGCGGCCTCGCATTCAAGAACCCGGTGGCCGCCAAGGTCATCGCCAGGCCCAAAGCCGGCGCCAAGGGTGTGCAAGGCTACTACGACATCAAAGAAAAAACGCTTTACCTGTATGACGACATCGCCGGCAACTACGAGCGAGGCGTCCTCATTCACGAAATGGTCCACGCCCTGCAAGATCAACATTTCGGACTAGCCAAGCTGCACCAAGAGACCTTCGGCACCGACGCCGAACTTGCCATGGCAGCCCTCATCGAAGGCGACGCGACTTTCACGATGATCGAGGTGCTCAAGAAGGAGCAGCCCAAAGTCGAGATGATGCTGAAAACCTCGCTGGAGAAAGCCAAGAACCTGCGCAATGCGTTTCTCTACGGGCTCGGTGCACGTTACGTGAAAGGGATTAAGGACAAGAATACAACCAAGAAAAACAGTGGCTGGGCGGCTGTCGACATGCGCTACAGATTTCCGCCGCGCACGACGGCGGCGATTCTCAATCCGGCCGCCCACACCATCGATCTCGGACCGGGCCGGTCGGTCGGCGCGTTTGGGTTGATCGAGTTGCTCGGCAAAGACGAAATCGCCCGCTCGCTGGCGATTAGCGCCGCCGGCGGATGGATCGGAGATCGCGTCGCGGAAGACGGCGCCGTCAAGGCCTGGCAGCTTGCCTTTGACACCGCCGATCATGCCGATCGCTTTCGCAAAGCCTACGAAGCCCACGTGAGTGCCAAGTCGCCCAGCGACAAACGCCCCGTCGAACGCGTCCACGTTGCCGGCACACGGGTCTCGGTTATCGAAGCCCCGAACGAGCCCGCTTATCGCGCCGCCTTCGATCGCCTTGAAGGCGAACCGACGCTCGTTGTCTACAGCGCCAAAGAGCGCCGCCAGATTACCTTTGGAGAGTTGACCGATCGATTGCTGAACGCTGACATGATTTGCATCGGCGAATCGCACGACAACGTTCTGTGCCATCGCGTTCAACTTCAGATCATCAAGGCGCTGCATGCCCGCGACGCTCGGCTCGGCGTGGGCATGGAGATGTTCCAACGCCCGTATCAGACGTTCCTCGACCAGTTCATCCGCGGCGACCTAAGCGAGGATGAAATGCTCAAGCACACTGAGTATCGCACGCGTTGGGGCTTCCACTGGTCGCTCTATCAGCCGATCGTCGACTTCTGCCGCCGCAACAGTGTGCCGCTCGCCGCGCTTAACGTTGCCAGGGAGATGACGGCCAAGATCTCCAAGGGCGGCTACAAGAGCCTGAGCGACGAAGACAAGAAAACGCTCGGTCCGATCGACTATCACGTCAAGGTCCATCGCGATTACTGGTACGAAACGCTTGCCAAGATGCATGGCAATACGAAGGTCAGCGAGGATCAGAAAGAGCGATCCTATCAAGTGATGACGACGT
>Ga0194128_10002165_pt1 | contig 32286 bp, 25 predicted proteins | sample TA2KigCa65mmetaG_FD_148650 | JGI IMG/M metagenome (GOLD analysis project Ga0194128, IMG submission 148650) | Freshwater microbial communities from Lake Tanganyika, Tanzania - TA2015037 Kigoma Deep Cast 65m | ecosystem: Environmental > Aquatic > Freshwater > Lake | place: Tanzania: Lake...
TCGCTCCACCGGTTTCCCGACTACGACAAGGCGATCGACGCCGGCAACATGAACGCCGAGACGAAGCACTGGATGACGCACCTCGATCCGCAGACGGGCCGGGTCCGGAGCGCGCTGGATGCCGTCAGCTTCGCGACGCACGACGGCACGAACACGCACATGGATGCCCTCTGCCACTACGCCGTCCAGAGCCTGCTCCCGGAGAAGGCGGTCGTCTACAACGGCTACCCGCAGAATCTCGACGAGCGCGGCTGCAAGGACCTGGCGATCGACCGGATGGGGTCGGGTTACGTGACGCGCGGCATCCTGATCGACATGCCGCTCCTGAAGGGAGTGGAGTGGCTCGAGGCGCGCACGCCGATCTACGCCGCCGACCTCGAGGCCTGGGAGAAGTTCGCCGGCGTCCGGATCGGCAGCGGCGACGCCGTGTTCCTGCGAACCGGGCGCTGGGCGCGCCGCGCCAAGACCGGGCCGTGGAACGCCGCCCGCGAGACGCCGGGCCTCCATGCATCGGTGCTGCCGTGGCTCAAACAGCGCGACATCGCACTGCTCGGCGCGGAAGGCGTGGCCGACGTGCAGCCGTCGGGCGTCGAGGGGTGGCCCCGCCCGATCCACGACATCCTCATCCCCATCATGGGCACGCCGATGGTCGACAACGGCTACTTCGAGGATCTCGCCCGCGAAGCCGCGCGGCTGAAGCGCTGGGAGTTCATGCTGTCGTGGACGCTGATGCGGATCCCCGGCGGGACCGCGTCGCCGTTCACGGCGCTCGCGACGTTCTGAGCGCCCGGGCGGTCGTCGGTGCAGGTCCCCTGACGATCCGTCGGTGCGACGGCTGACGATCGGCGGGTGCGACCTCTGACGGCTGTCGGTGCGATCGGCTGACGTTGGTCGGTGCGGTGAGAAGACCACGTGGGTGCACACATGAGGCGGAAAAGAAGCAACCAGATTGGCGGGTTGACGCGGCGGGCGATGCTGACCGGAACGATCGGGGCCGCCGCGTTGGCGGTGCAGGGGAGACCAGCCGGCGCGCAAGCCCCGCCGGCGTCTGACGCCCCCTTCGGGACGCCGAGCCGGCCCGGACGCCCACCCAGCGAGCTCGGCGCCCGGGCGCCGCGGGAGCAGCCGAAGCGGCTGCCGAGCCCCACGAGCTCGCGGACGCCGCTGCAGGATCTCCACGGCACGATCACGCCGGCCGATCTGCACTTCGAGCGGCACCACGGCGGCGTGGCGGCCGTCGACCCGGGCGCGTACCGCCTGCTCGTGCACGGCCTGGTCGAGCGGCCGCTGATGTTCACGCTCGACGACCTCGAGCGCTTCCCCGCGGTCAGCCGCATCTGCTTCCTCGAATGTTCCGGCAACTTCGTGCGCGCCGGCGGCGAGAAGACGACGCCGCAGGCGCTCTGCGGTCTGACGAGCCAGAGCGAATGGACCGGCGTGCGCCTCGCCACGATCCTGCGCGAGGTGGGCGCGCGGCCGCAGGCGTCGTGGTTCCTTGCCGAGGGGCAGGACGCTGCGCAGATGACCCGCAGCATCCCCCTGAAGGAGGTGCTCGACGAGGCACTCGTCGTCTACGCGCAGAACGGCGAGGCGCTGCGGCCCGAGCAGGGATATCCCGCGCGGCTGCTCCTGCCCGGCTTCGAGGGCAACTCGAGCGTGAAGTGGCTGCGGCGGATCGAGCTGGCGGATCAGCCGTTCATGACCCGGGAGGAGACGTCGCGCTACACCGACCCGCTGGCCGACGGCACGGCGAGGCAGTTCAGCCTCGTCATGGACGCCCGCTCGGTCATCACGGCCCCGTCGTACCCGCACGTCGTGCAGGCGGGATGGATCGAGATCCGCGGACTCGCCTGGAGCGGGAGGGGACGGATCCAGCGCGTCGAGGTGAGCACCGATCGCGGCGCGAGCTGGCGGACGGCGGAGCTCCAGGCGCCCGTGCTGCCGAAGGCGCACACGCGGTTTCGGCTGCTGTGGCGGTGGGACGGCCGGCCGACGGAGATCCTCAGCCGCGCCGTCGACGAGACCGGCTACGTGCAGCCAGAGTGGCCGGCGCTCCAGGCGGCCCGCGGGCGGCGCACGCGCTATCACCTGAACCCGATCACGGGTTGGACGATCGGCGCGGACGGCCAGGTGCTGTTCGGCATCGAACGGGTGAAGGCATGACTCCCGTTCGTGGTGTCCGGCTTCAGCCGGACGGCAGACGCGCGCTCGGTTGTGGTTCGGGTCCGACTAAAGCCGGACGCCACGGACTCGCCGGAGGCCACGGATCGGCTGCCGGCACCGCGCTGGTGGGCGGTGCGCTGATCGCGTTGTGTGTTGCCGCTGTCACCGCGCAGGCGCCCGAGCGTTTCGGCATCGGCGCACCGGCGTCGCCCGAGCAGATCGCGGCGCTCGACATCGACGTCCGCCCCGACGGCACCGGACTGCCGCCCGGGCAAGGCACCGCCCGCGACGGCGCGGGTGTCTACGCGAAGCAGTGCGCGGCGTGCCACGGGGCGAAGGGCGAGGGCGGCCCGGCCGATCCGCTCGTGGCGGCCGACCCGCCAGGGCTGGCGCCGTTCGGTCCGGCGTACGAGCAGTGGCGCGGTGCCCGCCCCGACGTCCCGTTCACGATCGGCAATTACTGGCCGTTCGCGACGACGGTGTTCGACTACGTGCGGCGCGCGATGCCGCCCACCGCGCCGGGAATCCTGACGGCCGATGAGACCTACGCCGTGGTGGCGTGGCTCCTCGCGCAGAACGGGATCATCGGCGACGAGGCGGTGATGAACGCCCAGTCGCTGCCGAAGGTCGCCATGCCAGCTCGGAAGATGTTCGTGCCGGACGATCGGAAGGGCGGACGGACGGTGCGCTAACGCTCAGGCTTCGGGCTTCGGGCTTTCAAAGCCCAAAGCCCAAAGCCCAAAGCCTGGGTCTGTCTACCGCGCGGCGCTCGTGGTGACGGGCTGCCCGACGGTCGGCGGCTGGATCGACGCGGCGTACGCCGAGAGCGCCAGCAGGTCCTGCACCGACAGGTTGGCGACGACCGGGCGCATCAGCTCGCCCCACGGTCCGCGGCGCACGCCCGTCTTGAAGTCGAAGAGCTGGCGCATCGTGTAGCTCGGCGAGCGGCCGGCCAGCGCCGGCACCGCGCCGATGCCCTCGAGGTTGGCGCCGTGGCACATCCCGCATTGCGCCTTGGCGGCGAGCTGCTTGCCGCGGCTGAGCGTCCCCGGGGGCACGTAGGCCGTCCACGCCATCCGGGTGTCGCGCGCCTCCGCGCGAAGGTTGTCGTCCGGCACCTCGACGATCTCGTCGGCGTGGATCGGCTCCATGCCGCCGCCCTCGTTCGCGGGAATCGCCATGTGCATGCCGCCCTGCATGCGCACCTTGGGCGCGGTCTTCGACTCGACGACCTTGATGCGGCGCGGATACGGCTGCTGCGCGAAGTACTCGGCGGCCGCGACGTCCTCTTCACGCGTCGTCGCCTTGGCGAACCCGATCATCGTGTTGGTGTTGGCCTTGCGCGGGTCGGAGCTCTTCCGCAGACCGTTCCGGAAGTCCTCCATCTGCTGCACGAAGTACGTCACGGAGTAGGAGCTGATCGGCGCGTTCTCGGGGCGGCCGGAGCCGTCCGGCAGGTGGCAGAGGGTGCACTGCCGCACGCCCTGCTTGCCGAACCGGGCGATGTCGGGCGGCGTGCCGCCGCGCCGATCTTCCGGATACCAGTCCATCGTCTCTTTCAGCGCGCGGAGCTGCCCGCGCGTGAAGGTCTTGGTCGTCCCCGGAATCGAGACGACGGCGTTGTCGTCGGTGGGCAGCGCCGACGGCGGCGGCGGTGCGCCCGGCACGGGCGGCGTGTACGCCCATTCCGGGAGGCCGGGTGGAATCGGGCCGGTTGGCGGCGCAGGAGCATTCTGCTGCGCCATGACGGCGGCCGTCGCGACGGCCACCAGTGCAACTGCGAATAGAACCCGCATCCTGCGCATATGGCTCTCCTTCAGTAGCGATGGCATTCGGTGGCTACTCCCCAACTCTGTACGTCTTGGTGAAGTTGTTGCGCTGGTTCGTCACGGTGAACGTGCCGTCCTGCTGCGCGCTCACCTTGAACCAGAAAGCCTTGCCGTTGTGCGCGGGCGCCGGCGGCGCCTGCTGCCCCTGCGGCGGCGGCGTCCACGCGGCCTTCGGCAGCGCCGCGGGCTCGTCGTCGTAGTGGTTGCCGATGAACATGCCGGGCACGGTGTACTCGGTGCCGCTCAGGAGCGAGAAGTGCGACTGCCACACGTCCTCGAGGCCGGGCGAGTTGAGGATGACCTGCATCGCGGGCGGCTGGCCCCCCTTGCGGGTGCCGTTGTTCATGATGGAGACGCGCGGCGCGAGCGCGTGCACGATCACCTCCGAGTTGGAGACCGGCTGGCCGTGGTGCCCGACGATCAGCAGATCGACCGTCCCGAGCCGGTTGGTGGGGCACATCAGCTCGCCTTCCTTGTTCCACGTGAGGTCGCCTGGATGCGCGACGCGGAACTCGCCGAATCGGATCCAGCTGCCGACCGACATCGCGTTCTCGGTCGGATCCGGATCCTGGGGCTTGAAGGTGGCGCAGTAGGGGTTGCGCTGGCCGCCACCCGGGACGTTGCTCTGAATCACCTGGCCCCGCGCCGTCACGATGCGCCAGTCGAGGCCCTTGATCGGGATCCGGTCGCCGGGCTTGACGATGACGCGCTTCGCCTTGGCGGTGAGCTGCGGATACACCTTCTGGAGGAACTCGGTCGAGGCGGGCTGCGGCTGGACCGTGTCCCCGTGGTCGTAGTACGCCCGGGTGGGGACGAGCTTGGCCAGCTCCTCCAGCCCGCCGAAGTGGTCGCCGTGCCAGTGCGTGGTGATGTGATGATCGATCTGCGTGAGGCCGGCGTCCTTGACCGCGTCGAAGATGCGGGCCGCATCGCGCGCCGCGCCGGCCCCGCCGTTGCCGGCATCGATCAGCACCGATTCGCCAGCCGGCGTCACGAAGAGCGTGGCATTGCCCCCTTCGACGTCGACGACGTAGATGTCGAGGGTCTTGCGGGCCTGGGCGGACACGAGGGCCACGCCGGCTATGAGGGCGACCAGAACGGCCAGTAGTTTCGCGCGCATCGATGGCTCCTGTCTCAGTTCGTGGGGAGTCGGAGGGTTGGCGAAAGCCTACCACCGCGCCTGTTGCCGGGCAAGCCGGACCCCCCCGCGCGCGCGGCCTAATCGAAGAGCTTCTCCTCCCCGCCGGCGACCGTCACGTACCCGAGCAGGCAGCCCGGAGAGCCGTCCTGCAGCACATGGCAGCGCACGGAAATCGTGTCGCCGACCTTGATGCTGTCGGCCGTCCACCCGCGGCGGCGGAGCTCCCCGACGCTGGCGCCCTCGAGCGCCCAGAGGACCAGCTCACCCTTCTCGTCCTTCACTTCGAGATAGATCCAGCTGTGCGGCGTGAGCCAATGCATTTCCTTGACCGCCCCCTTCAGCGTGGTGAACTCCTGCATCCGGTAGTTGCCGTGCGAGTGATGCGCCCACACGGGAAGGGCGGTGGCGGCGGCGAGCGCCGCCGCGAGAACCGTGGCTCGCAGAAACATCTCGAACTCCTCGAATACGATTCCGGACGGTCGGATGCGCCTACGGGCGCCCGCCGGGGCCGGCGCCTCCGTCGCGCCGCCCGGGACGGGGCGGAGGCCGATAGTAGTAGATCTCCCGATGCCGGATCTGCTCGCCGGCCTCATCGAGAAAGCTGAGCGACTGCTGGAAGAGCCCCGGCTGGGGCGCCTTCGGCGGCACGGTGGCGTCGAGAATATAGAGGCGTCCCTCGTGCAGGTAGATGCCGACGAACGTCCGCGATCCGTCCGCGTTGGTGAGCTGCAGCTGCTGCCCCGACACCAGGTCGATGTAATGGTACGCGTCGTAGGTCACCTTCGCGCCGGGACGCTGCCGGTACAGCTTCGTCGCGGCGTACTGGATCGAGCCGACCGGATCGAGGTCCGCGTAGATCGGCAGCTCGTCGGCCTGGTTCTTCTGCATCTTGGCGTGAATCGCGCGCGTGTCCGTGTAGTCGATCACCGTGACCGAATAGCGCGCGCCGCCCGCGTCCACGGTGTAGACACGCCCCGGGAAGGTCGGCCCGTATTCACCGGGCCAGGAGATCGTGTCGACCGTTGGCTGGCCCGGAAAGTTGACGCTGAAGCGGTCCGCGCGGCTGCTGTAGTCGATCCAGCCCTGCGCGAACGCAAGGCCGCACGACGAGAGGACGGCCGCGGCGCTGAGGCAGAGACGCATGCCGATGGCCGCCTACCGCTGTTGTCGCTGGTCGGGCGCGCCACCCTGACCGCCCCCGCCGCGGCCCCCGCCGCCAACCCGGTTGCCCATGGTCATCGGCGGCAGCCGGTTCGAATAGATCTCGCGGTACCGGACGCGCTGGCCGTCCGCGTCCAGGAAGCCGAGCGACTGCGTGAAGAGGCCGGGTTCGGGGGCGCCCGGCGGGACGGTTCCCTCGAGGACGTAGAGTCGGTTCTCGTGCAGGTAGATGCTCGCGTGGGTGACCGACTGATCGGCGTTCGCCAGGTGCAGCATGTGCCCCTCCACGAGGTCGATGTAGTGCCACGCGTCGTAGTGCACCTTCACGCCGGGGCGCTGGCGGAACAGCTTGGTGGCCGCGTACTGGATCGACCCCATGATGTCGATCTGCCAGTAGATCGCCTGCTGGAAGGACGGGGGCCGGCTGACCGCGTGGTACTTCTGCTCCGCGTCGCGGTAGTCGACGACCGTCACCGTGTACCGCTCGGCGCCGCGCTGGGCGCTGTAGACGCGCCCGGCGAACGTCAGGCCGTACTCCGACGGCCAGGTGATCTCGCGCACCTGCGGCTGTCCGGGGAAGTTCACGCTGAACCCGTCTTCTTTGTTGACGTACTCCGTCCAGTCTTGTGCCGACGCGGGCGAGGGCAGACAGCCGAGCCACGCCGCTGCCGCTACGACGGCTGTGCAGAATCTGACGCGCATGAGATCGCCTCCGTAAGAGCCCATTATAGGCAACAGAGGCGCGGTCGACGGCGATCGCCCGCGGGGGGGCTTACTCGCGCCCGAGCGCCCGCCGCAGATCGGGGACGGTAAAGGGCTTCGGCAATACGCCGTCGAACCCGTAGTCGCGGAAGCGCGCGAGGACGTCGTCGTCGGCGTAGCCGCTCGTGACGAACACGGTGGCGCCGGGCCGAATCGCGCGGATCCGCGCGACGGCTTCGGCGCCTCCCATGCCGCCGGGCACGGTCAGGTCGAGGATGACCAGGTCGAACGGCGCTCCCCGCTCCTCGGCGTCCTGAAAGCGCCGGATGGCTTCGTTGCCGTCGGGGGCGACTTCGGCCGCGAATCCGACGGCGTGGAGCATCTCCTGGGCCACTTCTGCGACCATCGCATCGTCGTCCATGAGCAGCACGGTGCCGCCGGCGCGGCGTTCGGCCGTCGGCTGAGGCGTTCGGCCCACGACGACCGCGTTCGGCGAGGCGGGGAGGTAGACGGTGAAGGTGCTGCCGTGTCCGGCCTGCGACGTGACGGTAATCGCGCCTTCGTGCGCGCGCACGATCGAGTAGGAGATCGCCAGGCCGAGCCCCGAGCCCTTCTCCTTGGTCGTGAAGTACGGGTCGAAGATGCGGGTGAGGTGCTCCGGCGCGATGCCGACGCCGCAATCCTGCACCGCGAGGACGACGTACCGGCCCGGAGCCAGCCCCGTCTCCGGCGGGACGGTCTCGGGCCCCAGCTCCACGTTGCGCAGCGACAGGTTGATTGTGCCGCCGTGCGGCATCGCCTGGACGGCGTTGAGGACGAGGTTGTGGAGGACCTGCGCCACCTGATTCGTGTCGATGTCGGCCGCCCAGATGTCGTGCGGGATGTCGAACGTGGCCGCGACGGTCGACCCGCTGAGGACGAAGCGCGTGCACTCGGTGACGAGCTTCCGCACGGACGCGGTGGTCTTGATCGGCGCGCCTCCCTTGGCGAAGGTCAGGAGCTGGCTGGTGACCCCTCGCGCGCGGGCGCAGGCGGTGGCGGCGTGACGCAGCCGGGTCCGCAGCGCCTCCTGATCGGGTTGGACCAGATCCTGCGCGAGGGAGAGGTTGCCCACGGCCCCCATCAGGATGTTGTTGAAGTCGTGGGCGAGACCGCCCGCGAGCACGCCGAGCGATTCGAGGTGCGCGGCCTTGGCGCGCTCCTGCTCCGCGCGCGCGATATCGGTGATGTCGCGCAGGACCCAGACGGCCCCGGCTACGTGTCCGTCGGCATCGCGCGTGGGCGTGCCCATGACCTCCACCAGTCGGGTGCCCGCTCCGGGCGTGACGCCGTTGATCAGACGCACCGACTGGCCTTCATCCCAGAGCTGACGCAACGCCGCGGCGACCCGATCGGAGGGACACCCGAGGCGCATCAGGAGCGTCACCATGGGCCGAGGGGTCGTGCGTTCTGGCGGCGGACCCAGCAGGCGATGCGCCTCGTCGTTCATCAACAGGATCGAGCCGCGGCGGTCGACCATGAGCAGGCCTTCACGAATGGTCTGCATGGTCACGGCGAGGCGCGAGCTCTCGAGGACGAGGCGCTCCTTCTCGGCGGCGAGCGCGGCCTCGGACTCGGTCGCGCGCCGGAGGGCCTCCTGCGTGGTCTCCACCATCCGCGCCAGCTCGGCCCCGTGTCGGCGCTCCTCGTCGATCCGCTGCACGGAGAGCTGGTACGCGCGATACGACACGTACAGGGGCACGAAGGCCAGCGGGAGCAGGACGTACTGCTGGTGGGCGAGGATCAGCGCGACCACACCGGCGGCCGCACCGGACACGAAATAGCTCGGCGCGCTCCAGAAGAACTCGCGCTGCCAGGCCCGCAGCGGCGAGATGCCGCCCGAGATTCCGATCGCCGTCGCCACGAGCAGCGTATTGGCCAGGAAGTAGGTGAGGACCATCGCCGACAGCGGTACGAAGAGCTGGGCCGGCGCCGTCAGGTCGCCGCCGAACAGCCGCCAGACGAGCCCGGAGGCCTGCACCGTGATGATGACGGTGGCCACGCTGAACGCCGCCTTGTAGAGCGGCTGCGCCTGGCGCACGCGCACCGTGCACTGCAGCAGGACGCCGGCCGATGCGGTGAGCATGGCGACGTCGGCGCCCAGCGTCATCAGCGCCACGAGGTCGGCGGCACACGCCAGCGACATGGTCGACACGCCGCGGCCGAGCGGCAGCCGCAGCTTGAAGAGCGACAGCAGCAGCGCCGCGGCAAGGAGCGCGGCGGCGAGCAGCGGATTGCTGACGTCGGACGGGGTGAAGCGGACGGCCAGCGCCGCGCCGACGCCAATCACCGCGCCGACGTACAGCCAGACGCGCCAGGGACGGGTCACAGCACGTTCGGCGGGACTCGTCAGGGACGCCGTTTCCGGCGACGGAGACGCGGCGGCCAGCGACATCGCAGTCATAACTGTACTAGGAATTGGTCTGTGCCGGCCCGCAGGCAGCCGGGGAATCCCGACGCATCGGACGGGGTGGCGTCATAGAATGCGCCGGGCGATCGGCCGGCCGCACGATCGCGGGCGGGCCGGTCGCGCGACGCGGCCGCCTGCGTCCAACACGGGCCGAGCCGCGCAGCAACCTCGTGCTGGAGGTCGCTTTGCAGGCGGCGCTCGGGGCCGTTCGTGCTGACGACACGGGGCCGGCTTCCCGGGGGTGACGGCCCGCCGGCCAGCGAGCTCCTTGGACACTGGCGAACGGCGGACCTGGCCGCTCGCTACACCCGAAAACAGTCCGAAAAGTCGCATTGTGGACTCAAGGGGGCGTTGGTTGGGCAAAGCAGACACCAGCGGTGGCTTGCCGGCTTTCCGCGCGAAAGCGAGCAAATCGAGGCAACACTCGGCCGGGATGTGCCGGAAGTCCGGCCACCCCTGTCGGCTTTCCGACACCCTGGTGCGCCATGGCTGATGCGACGTCCAATCCCGCCCCCGATGCGCTGGTCGCCGTCAGCCGCGCGGCGACGACGGCGCGTCTCCTCTCGGGACTGGTGCACGAAATCAACAACGCGCTGCTCGTCATCTCCGGGACGGTGGAGGTGCTGGGCGGGCGCACCGATCTCCACGAGTCGGTGGTGCGCGGCCTCGAACGGATTCGCCGTCAGACCGAGCGCACGGCCGCCTCGATCGCGCAGGTGACGGCGTTCACGCGGGCGCCCCTCGACACGCGCGGCGAGGTGGACCTCGCCGAGCTGGCGCGTCTGGCGGTGGACCTGCGTCGGTTTGCCGCGGCGCGCACGGGCCTGACCCTCGAATGCTCGGCGGGCGCACCGGTGACAGCGGCCGGCAATCGCGGCCAGCTGCAGCAGGCGATCCTGAATCTCATCGTCGCCGCCGAACAGGGCGTGGCCGGTACCGCGGGGCGCATCGCCGTCGACGTGGAGACGAGAGGATCGTGGGCGCATGTGCGCGTCACCGACAGCCGGCCCGCCGCGCCGACGGATCGATCCGACGCCGTGTTCGAACCGTTCGCGGCGGGGCGGACTCCGACGGACATCTCGGGCCTCAGTCTGTTCGCGGCGCGTGAGATTGCCGTCGCGCACGGCGGCAGCCTCGCGTTCGACGAGGCGGCGGCAACCGTCTCGATCGTGCTGCGATTGCCGTCGCCCCCCCGCCTAGTGGACCGTATCGACTGATCCACTACCATCGGCGACAGCTTTTCGACCGCGATTTCACCGGCCGCGACATCGGCGCGGCCAGTCCCGATTGGGGAAGGACGTACCACTAGTCCCTAATCGCGGTCATCGTCGTCATCGTCGTCAGAGGGACGGGCGATGACGGACGGAACCGTCGAGTCGTAGAGGGGACCGCCGTCGATGGCCGGCCGGCGCCGGTTGTGCGGCACCCCGACCGTGACGTCGCCCGTGCAGCTCGCGCCGATGCTGTCGATCGCGGTAAAGCCGATGTGATACACGCGCCCGTTGCCTCGCCCGCTGCGCTCGGCGCGCACGAGCGCGATGCCCGTACCGACGCCAAATCCATCCACGGGCGTGTTGCCATCGCCTGCGCCATTGGTCGGCTCGTCCTGGAAGATGCGGGAGATGACGATCGACACGCTGTCGCCGTCGTCGGGATCCACGACGCCGTTGATGGAAATCGGCACCATCTGATGGTTTGGCGGCCAGATGGTGGAGATCGACGGCACGCCGGTGGTGCAGACCGGCGCCTGGTTGACCACCGTCACGGCAAACTCTCCAACCGCGTCCGGAGAGTCGGGGGAGTCGTCCGCCGCCGTGCAGGTCACGATGGTTTGCCGCGTCAGGCGTTCGGGCGTCAGCGGAAACACCGACCCGCTCGCGGGCGCGCAGGTGACCGTGACGTCGAGATCGACGAGGTCGGTTGCCGTGACAGTGTAGAAGACGACTGTGCCATTTGGACCGGCGGCGCGCACCGTGATATCGGCCGGCAGCTGTAGGACCGGCGGCGTGGTGTCGCGGACCGTGACGTTGAAGCTCGCGGCCGCGGTGTTGCCGCCCGGGTCGGTCGCACTGCAGGTGACGATCTGGATGCCCAGGCCGATTTCACTGCCCGACTCCGGATTGCAGAGCACGGGCAGCTCGCCGCGGCCGAAGTCGGTCGCCGTCGGCGTCTCCCAGGTCACGATTGCGCCGTTCGGTCCGGTTGCCTCCTTGACGATGTCCTGGGGCACTGAGCCCGCGGCGATTGTCGGTGGAGTGATGTCCGTGACGAGCTGCCCCGCTGCATACCCGTAGGCTTCGCCGGTTGCCTGTCCGTAGACCCATGCGCCGAAGTGAACGGTGGGCTCCGTGTGCTCGAGCAGGCGCACGGCTCCAGCCGGAAGCGGCACGCGCGCGTACTTCTGGGGAGGGTTTGAGGTTGGAATCGGGATCCATGTGGCGGTAATCGTCGCGCCGTTCAGCCGGAGGCCTGCTTCGTCGCCGTCCCTCACCACGATGTTCAGCGAGTTGACTAGAGGCGCGCTCAGCGTCTTGAATCGGTACTGTCGGCTGAACTGCGTGACCGGCGGGACGAGCATCAGGAGCGGGTCAGTCGAAGGCGCGTCACCCTGCTTGTACTGCGCGACCAGCGCGGGCTTGGAGGTCTTGACCCACGCCCCTGTTGACGCCGTCAGTGTGAACTCGTGGAACGCGCCCCCGTTCAGCGAGATGGGGGTCGCTCCGTCGACGGAGACGTCCGTGTTGCTTTCGTGCGCGAGGACACGAATGACGCTGTTGCCGATCGTGGCAGGGCCGATCGGTGCGATCGCAAACGTGTCTCCCCACGCGCTGGCCGGTATCATCTGCTCCACCATGTGGTCGGTAGCGCTGGACACCACAGTGCCAACCTGATTGCCCGCGAGTACCGCGAACGGCTTGTCCGCTGTGAGAAGCGTGCCCGTCAGATCGTCGACGGCAGACTGCAGCAGCAACGTCTGCAGAGGGTTCAGGACGATCGTCGTCGGGACGCCGGCGGTGGTGACGCCCGGGACGTTGACCGGTGTCGTAATCTGAACGGTCGTGTTGTCCTGCGTGCCCACAACCGTCACCTGGCTCGTGATGGGTCGCGACAGCGCCCGGTACTCCAGCCCGAGTGCCTCGACCGGCAGAGCCATGTACGCGGCCGTGCTGGCTCCCGCTCCGGAGCCAGGCGGGCGGCGATTGACCGCGTAGACGGCGATGGGGGCGCCTGCGGCCCCGGGGCTCGACGGCGCCGACGTCACGCACGTATTGGCTGGAATGGCGGCGCCTTCCGATGGGTCGATCGAGCGCACGCGGATGCCTTCGCTGCCAACCTGGTTGACCAGCGACACCTGCGGTGTCACCGACGTGTAGACGAACTCGAGCACGAACGAGGCTGCCAGACTGCAGATCTGCGTGGCGACCTCTGGCCCCGAGATCTCGACCTTCGTCGCCACTTCAGCCGAGAGCAGAAGCGTCGGTCGATGCAGGCTGCTCTCGGGCGTGGTGCTGACGTTTCGTGGGAACGCCACGAAGAAATCGGTGCCCTTGTTGCTGGGCGCCGGCACCTCGCCGTCGGCCGACAGCGGAGACGTGCCGGCAAGGACCACCAGAGGGAGAATGAGAAACCGCCGTAGTGTCAAAGGACGCCCCCTTGGCGCGTCGCACGCGCCGCTGTCGCGAGTCTGGCGTCCTTCCCTGGACAGCCCGGTGCCCCAGAACGGCAACCGAAGGCAAACCTCACTCGGCGATGAGCTTCGAATTTGAAGCGGAGGCCGAGTGGCCTCCGCCGACCCGTGGGTAGTGGCAGCCGGAAGGCTTGGGCCCTTCGGACATTGGTTCATGATCCAGCCGTCAGTTCACGATCCAGCCGTCGCCCCAGACCAGGTTGTCGCCCCAGACGATGTTGTCGCCCCAGACGATGTTGTCACCCCAGACGATGTTGTCGCCCCAGACGATGTTGTCACCCCAGACGATGTTGTCGCCCCAGACGATGTTGTTGATGCTGACCGTCGAGTCGCCCCAGACGATGTTGTCGCCCCAGACGATGTTCGTGCCCCAGATCAGATTGGTGGCGGCGACCACCCGCGGGCCCCAGATGATCTGCCCGGACCACGTGAGCGTGTCCTCGCCGATGACGGACTCCTGAGGCATGAAGTACGGGTCGGCCAGGTAGCTCGCCGGGTCGAAGGGACCCATCTGAGGATCGACGGCGGCACTGGCCAGCCAGCCAAGGTTCATGGCGATGCGGCCGGCGCCCTCGGCGTTGACCTCTCCGGTCCCCTGCGTGAGCGGGTCCAGCGCCGCACCATTTGCCGTCAGCGGCACGGCACTGTACTGCAGCATCGTCTTGACCGCGGTCGGGCTCGGCAGCGGATCGGCCGCCAGCCACGCGTACCACTGGTACGACTCGAGAATCGTCGCGACGACGCCCGCCGTCACGGCCGAGGCCATGCTGGTGCCGCTCAGCGTGATGTACGCCTGGTCGCCCACGTACTGCGTGTACTGCGGATAGGTCTGGAACAGGTGGCTCGAGGGATCCGCCACCGAGACCAGCTTGTGGCCCGGCGCGACGACGTCAGGCTTGGCGTAGCCGTCGTACCACGTGGGCCCGCGCGAGCTGTAGGCGGTGACGGCGTCATCGAGCCGGCTGAGCGTGGCCTTGGTGTCGACCGCGCCCGACGTGATGGCCGACGGCGCATTGCCCGGCGAGCCGATGCCCGCGTAGCCAATCTCGCCCGTATTGGGATTGGTTCCGAAGTTCCCGGCGGACACCGTCACGACGAGGCCCGCGCTGACGGCCGCTTCCACGGCCTGCACGAGCGCGTCGTCGGCCGCCGGCGCCATGATGCCGTGCCCGAGCGACAGGTTGACGATGTGAATGTTCAGCGCCGCGCGGTTCAGCGCCGCGAACTCGAGGGCGCGGATGACGTCGCTGGTGTATCCCTGGCCCGACCCGTTCAGTACCTTGAGCCCGACGAAGTGCACGCCGGGCGCGATGCCCATGTAGTTGTCGTCGCTCGCGCCGATGAGGCCGGCCACGTGCGTGCCATGGCCGAAGCCGTCAGTGGGCGACGTTTCGACCGTGCCGCCGGACGTGAAGTCGTAGAACGCCGTGATTCGGCCGGCGAGCGCCGGCACGGGGGCGATGCCCGAGTCGATGACCGCCACGCCGATTCCCCAGCCGGTCGAGTACGGGCTGACCCCGACGGTGTCCCGGACCGAGTAGGGTGTCGCGTTCGCCGTGTCGTTGTCGACGAGAACGATCGCCGCCGCCTGCGAGGCCCGCACCAGGAAATCGGCGCCCGCGGACTCGACATTGGGGCTCTCGACCACGGTCGTGAGGCACGCTGTCGTGACTTCGACGCTCAGGGCATTGATGAGCTTGTGCTCCTCGCGGATGCGCGCGCCGCAGGCTTCCAGCGTCGCACGCACCTGGTCTCGCGCGCCCGTCTTCACGCGGACAATCACGCGGTGGGACTCGGTACCGCGTGAATCAGCCTTGACCACTTCCTGGAGCGCCTTGTCGAGCTTCTCTTTTCCTTCGACAGAAGGAGCCGCCAGCAGGAGGCCACCCAGGACGATGGCAACGAGACGTCGAATCGCGAGTGTGGAGATCATGATGGCCAGCGACAGAGCAAGTGGGTGGCCGGACGGCCGACGATCGGAAGTGGCGAAAAACCGGCCAAATCTGCCGAATCTCCGTCGGAGGGGTGTCGATTGCACGGCGGGTGTACGGCCGGCGCACGACCCCGACCCTGTGCAGCCGGGCCAATCTTGCTCGAATTGCTGCGGATTGCACGTCGTGGGCGAGGCGGGGAGGGGTGACGGTTTTCCGACACGGAAATCCGGGTTCCCGACAGGTGGCTGTCGATAGAGGCAGGTCCTGGCAGATGGAGGTCGTCTGTCGAAGCGCAGTACGGCCAGCCGTCAGCGCCCAGAAAGCTCCAAGTCCCAATTTCACAGGTGGTTACGTCTGGGCGTGGTGAACGGGGGAGCCTGTGCGGACTTCGATTCCCTGACGCGCCAACCCCTCCGCCTTCGCTGCGGTTACGGCGGATCGCCGACGCGCGAAGGCTGGGCGCCACCGGAAAGGCTGGACCGCTACCGGAAAGAGGCTACGCGATGGCCTCCGCCACTTCGAGCCGCTGGAGCTTGTCGAGGAACGTCGTCCGGCTCAGATTGAGCAGCCGGGCGGCCTGCCGCTTGTTGCCGCTCGTCTTCTCCAGGCAGCGCCGGAACAAATCGCGCTCGATCTGGGAGATGACGGTGCTGAAGTCGAGACCTTCATCCGGAATCGGGATCGCCTGCTGGACCGCCGCGGCCGCCGTTCCGCGGACCTCTTCGGGCAGCGCCTCCTGGGTGATCTCGCCCGCTAGGGCGCTCATCGCGATGGCATGCTCGACGGCGTTCTCGAGCTGGCGGACGTTGCCCGGCCAGTCGTAGGCCATGAGCGTGCGGAGCGCATCCTGGGTCAGCGCCTTCGGCGGCAGCCCGTTCTCGCGGCAGGACTTCTCGACCATCTGCTGCGCCAGGAGCGGGATGTCGCCGCGGCGCGCGCGGAGCGGCGGCAGCGTGATCGGAATGACCTTCAGGCGATAGTAGAGATCCTCGCGGAACCGCCCCTCGGCCACCAGCTTCCGCAGGTCGACGTTGGTGGCCGCAATCACACGGATGTCCACCTTCATCGGCTTCGACTCGCCGACGCGTTCGACCTCGCGCTCCTGCAGGGCGCGCAGGAGCTTGGCCTGCAGCGGGAGGGGCATCATCGCCACTTCGTCGATGAACAGCGTGCCCCGATGGGCGAGCTCGAAGCGGCCGACGCGTGCGGCGATCGCACCCGTGAACGCGCCCTTGACATGTCCGAACAGCTCGGCCTCGATCAGTCCCTCGGGAATCGCCGCGGCGTTGAAGGCGACGAAGCGGTGCGCGGCGCGCGGGGAATGGTGGTGAATCGTGCGAGCGACGAGCTCCTTGCCGGTGCCCGTCTCCCCGAGGATCAGCACGGTGCTGCTCATCGGCGCGATCAGCTCGAGCGTCGAAAAGAGCTGCTGCATGGCGCCGTCGCGTCCGACGATGCTGTCGAAGCTGAACCGCCCGGTGAGCTGTGCGCGCAGCTCCGCATTCTCCACCCGGAGTCGCGACTGGTCGATGGCGGCGCGCAGCGTGCGCGCGAGCTGCGCGAGCTGAAACGGCTTGATCAAAAAGTCGATCGCCCCGCGCTTGATCGCCTCGACGGCCTCGGCGACCCCGCCGAATCCGGTCATGACGACCGCCTTGATCTCCGGATAGCGCTCCAGGGCGCCCCGCAGCACGCCCATACCGTCCGTGTCGGGGAGGCACAGGTCGACCACGAGGGCATCGTAGGCGAAGGCCTCGAGCCGGTCGCGCGCGTCGGCGGCATCGCCGGCCTGCGAAACCGCAAACCCGGCGGCTTCGAGCGACTCGGCGAGCGTCAGCCTGAGATCGGCATCGTCATCGACGACGAGAACGGAGAGTGGACGGTTATTCGTCATAAGCTGTGTCGGTACCCCGTCATGTGCCGGAATTCCGACATCCCGGCCCGGTGATCCGCTCCTGAAAAACCACTAAGACTGAACCGGCGGCTGGGAAACCGGCCGGTTTTCCGGACAATGAGCTGTGTCGGTTATCCGACCGGCGGCGTCCGGTATCAAGCGCTGTACCAGACGAGCTCGCCGGTCGGGGAGCAGGTGGGGTGTGTCAGAACCGCACGCCGACGGCCAGGCGGAAGGCTCGGCCACCGATCTGGCCGGCGTAGGGCTGCGGGAACTGATTGTCCGCGGTCGCCTGCCCGAATCGTGGGCCGCGCAGATAGCCCGTGGGGAGGCCACTCGTATCGCGAGCGCTGGCCGGATCGGCGCTGACCGACCGGTCCCACGCGATCTGCTTCTGATTGTCGAGGACGTTATACAGCTCGATCTTGGCCCACGGGGCCACGGACCGCCAGACCGGCACCCGATACGTCAGCGCCAGGTCGAGGAGGCCATATCCCTTGAATTCCTCTGACCCGCGCGGCCCGAAATAGACGAGCTGGCGGAGGAACGGGCTGACGTCGCCCGAGGGGTATCCGGGGTTGCGCGCGAGCTGTTGCGCCGTGATCGGCAGACTGGCCGTCAGGCTGTACACCGTTCCAGAGTTCACGCGCCAGAGCGGGGCCACGTCGAGCGCGCCGAAGCGTCCGAGCGGCTGGAGCAGCACGCCGTAGACGCGGAGCTTGTGGCGCTGGAAGCTGTCGAGCCGCCCATCGGGCATGAGCCGACCGAGATCGGCGCCGAAGATCTCCGGGTAGTCGCCGAAGATCGACGGAATGCCCGGCTGGCTCGTCGCCTCTCCGGCGAAGTCGCCATGGTTCCGCACCTGCATCGTGTAGTCGGCCACGACCGTCAGTCGGTTGCCGCCTCGCTGAGAGGCCTCGAGCACCACCGCGGCGTACTCGCGACGCGGGGTGCTGGTGTTGCGGAGCACCCGGTTGGTCAGCGTGCCGACCAGCGGAATGGCCGTCGTCCCGTTGCTGAGGTCCACGAAATCCTCGACGACGCGCGAGGTGCGGCGCCAGACGTACGTGGCCTTGGCATGGCCGCCCTGGCCGATGGCCTGCCCGAGCGCCGCGGTCGCTTCGGTGACGAGCGGCGATCGCAGGTCGTCGGCCACGCGGACGTTCGCGGTCGGGAAGTTCGCGAAGACGGCGCGCGTGTAGTTGCTCAGGTCGAAGCCCGGCGCGAACTCACGCCCTTGACCGGCGGGCCCGCTGTACACGTAGTCGACTTCGCTTGGGCGGCCGACGTTCGTGTTGGTGGCGAACTGCGTCTGGCCGTAGCGGCCTGCGTAAGTGCCGAAGGTCGCCTGCAGGACCGTGCGGCCTTCGCCCGAGAGATCGAAACTGGCGGCGACGCGCGGCATCAACGACGAGGCGTCGACCGTGGTGATATCTCCCGTGGCTTCGCCGCGCACCAGCTCCGCGCGCATGCCGAGATCGAGCGTCAGTCTGGGTGCGGCGACCCAGCGATCCTGGACGTACAGCGACGTGGTCCGGATGTCGAGCTCGGCGCCGCGCACGGCGCGGAAGTTGAACACCTGCGAGACGCCCGGGACGAAGACTGGCACCGGACGTCCGTCCGGACCGAGGACCGGTCTGCCGCCCAGGACGGCGTAATCGGTCGCGAAGACGTAGCCGGTGGACGACTGCGAGTTCCCCCCGATTGCGGTGTTCACGAACGACTCGAAGCCCGCCTTCAGGTCGTGGCTTCCCGTCGACCGGCCGGAGAGCAGGTACGAGACGCTCGCGGCGACCTGCCGGTTGTTGCGATCCTCCGGGTCGGTCGCGTCGAGATAGGGCGCGTGGTAGAAGAGGACGGGAGGGACGCCCGGAGTGGCGCCGATCGTCCGGAATGGCGAATCGACGATCGCCGTGCTGGTGCCCCCATTGTTGCGAAAGCCCTGGCGCTTCTGCGAGAACTGCGCCGTGGCGAAGAAGCGGTCGTAGAGCACGCCGTCGTAGTGTGCGACGAGCAGTGCGTTCGGCAGCGTGCGCGTCACGAGCGTGCTGGCGTCGACGAGGCGGCTGGCCGGGAGTCCGGAGGCATTGGCCTGCCGGGTGTGGTTGACGATGTAGCCGGCCTGCAGCGTGTGCGTCGGGGCCGGCGTGCCGGTCACCTTGAACTCGCCGCGCCGGTTCGTGTCGGTGCGGGTGTAGGCGCCCGCCGTCTGTGTAAACGTGCTCGCGATGGCCGTCGACTCATACCGGCCCGCGGCGAAGAACCACAGGCGATCGCGCTGGAGCGGCCCGCCCAGCGTCCCCTCGTGCGTGACGCCCAGCACGTCGGCGTGCGAAATGCCGTTCTGGCGCTCGCGAGGCGTTTCGGCGACCCACTGAGGGTTGCTGAACGTCTGGCGAACGGTCCCGCTGAAGGTATTGCCGCCGCTCTTGGTGACCACGTTGACGACGCCGCCGCTGAACCGTCCGTACGACGCCGACGCGCCGGCGGTCAGGACCGAAATCTCCTGAACCGCGTCCTCGATGAAGAGGTTGTTCTGCGTGCCGAACACGTTGTCGTTGGTGTCGACGCCGTTGACCATGAAGAGGTTGTCGAAGCCGAACGCGCCGGAGATGGCGAGCTGACCGGCGTTGTACGTGTTGGCGGTCAGCCCGGGCGCGAGCTCCGCCACGTCGGTCGGGCGCCGGCTCACCGGGAGCGCGTCCACCGTGGCTTTCGTGATGTTGCGCGTGTTGGTCGGCGCCGCGAGCGGCGACGGCGCCTGGGCCGTCACGGTCACGAGCTCCGTCACCGCGGCGACGGCGAGCGTGGCGAGCAGCTCCGTCGTGCCCCCCACGCCGACGACGACGCCCGTGCGCGTCGCGGTCTGGAAGCTGTCGAGCGTGAACTCGACGTCGTAGCTGCCCGGCGGCAGCGCGCGAAGGTAGTACACGCCGTTCACGTCGCTCGTCGCCAGCCGCTCCTGCTGGAGCGCGGGAGACGTGGCGACGACGACCACGCCCGGAAGCGGCAGGCCGTCTGACGAGGTGACGAGCCCCGTGATAGTGCCCGACTGAACGCCCTGCGCGAGCGCCGGCGGCGCGGGCATGGCCAGGACGACCGCGAGAAGGAAGAAACGGTAAGGCGTCATGTCCACGTTACCTTTCGAGGTGGCCGTCTGTCGGCCGATACGGTCCAGTAAGTCTCGTCATAGGTACGACCGTCTTTGCTCAGCCCGTTCGGAATGACACGCGCCCGTACGGCGCCGATCTTCTCGAGCGCGGCGTTGCCGCGGCGGTTATCGACTGCCGCGCGCGCGGCGAGCTCCGTGAGTCCCATGCCCCGAAACGCGAAATCGAGCACGGCTTCGGCGCTCTCGCGGAAGAGCCCGGTGCCCCAGAACGACGAGCCGAGGGCGAATCCCCATTCGGGCGTCCGGTCGGGCGGCACCTGCAGCTGGAAGATGCCGACCGCCGCCTCGAAACCTCCTGGAACGACTCCAAAGCAGAGCAAACGTCGCTCAGCGCGGCGCCGGTGGCTCCACCGGATGAACGCCTGATACCCCTCGAGCGTCGTCGGCGGGGTGGAGATGAACTCACTGACCTGCTCCGTCGAAATCAGCGCGAGCAGCGACGGCGCGTCCGCCTCACACAGCTCGCGCAGCGTCGTCGTCCCGTTGACGAGCGTCGGCACCACCGACGGCCAGTGCGGCCACTCTCCGCGGCCGTTCGAGTCGTGCGGCTCGTTCGGCAGGACTACGCTCGAGGCGTCCGGCCCCGCGGTGACCTCAACGCCCCCCTTCTCCATCGCCTTGGGCAGATGTCCACACCGCGAGGATTGCCGCTGCCGTCATTCCTGGTAATCGTTCCAGGCGAAGCTATCGCCCCAGACGACGTTGTCGCCCCAGACGATGTTGTCGCCCCAGACGATGTTGTCGCCCCAAACGATGTTGTCGCCCCAGACGATGTTGTCGCCCCAGACGATGTTCTGGCCCCAGAAGTTCTTGTAGATCGTATCGCCCCAGACGATGTTCTGCCTCCAGACGAGCGTTTGGGTCCACGACAGCACCTCGCCCGCGAGCTGCTCGTGGGGGTCGATCGCGCCGGTCAGCCAGTACGCCCCGGCCGGTGCGCTGGTGTCGATGGCCGCGGCGAGCCTCAACGCGCCGACGCCGTTCAGACCGCCGGCGCCCTGGATGAGGGCGTGGTACGCGGCACTCGTGTCGTCACGCATGGTGAATGCCGTGAACTGGAGGATCGCCTTGATCGCGTTCGGCGTCAGGCGCGGCCGGGTCGGATTCCGGTTGGCCTCGATCGTCAGCGCGGCCATGCCGGAGGCGACAGCGGCGGCCATGCTCGTGCCGCTCAGCGCGATGTAGGTGTGGGTGCCGGTCGCGTCGGCCACCAGGAGCGCCGCGCGGGCGTTCACCAGCGTGCTGTTGGGCGCCGCGGCGGCCACGAGCCTGTAGCCGGGCGCGACGACATCGGGCTTGGCGAACCCGTCGTACCACGTGGGCCCGCGGGAGCTGAAGTTGTTGACCGTGTCGTCGCCGCGGAGAACCGTCCACCGCATGTGGCCCGACCCGACCGTGAGCGCGGACGGCGCGTTGCCCGGCGACGAGATCCCGCCAAAGCCGGTCTGCCCCGTCGTGGGATTGACGCCGAAGTTGCCGGCCGAGGCGACCACGAGGATTCCGGCTGCCGACGCGCGCTGGACGGCCTGTACGAGCGGATCGGTCGCCGCGGGCTCGAACGGGGGATGGCCGAGCGACAGGTTGATGATGTCGATACCGAGTGCCGCCTTGTTGAGCGTGGCGAACTCGAGCGCAGCGATCACGTCGCTCGTTGTGCCCGCACCTTCGTGATTCAGCACCTTGAGGCCGATGAGCCGCACCCGCGGTGCGATGCCGGCGGCGTACGGAGCCTCAGGCCGTCCCGCACCGCCAATCAGGCTGGCGACGTGCGTGCCGTGGCCGTAATCGTCGCGGGGCGCGGTGGCGATGCCGCCTCGCGTGAAGTCGTAGAACGCGGTGATTCGCCCGCCGGAGTCGGCGACGGGCGCGATGCCCGAGTCGATGACGGCTACCCCGACACCCGCGCCGGTGACGTCGAAGTCGCTGTCGGTGTCGTCATAAACGGCAATGCTCGCATCGAGGTTCGTGTCGGCGTCGCGGCGCCACTGGTCGAGTCCGAGCGCCGCCCGCACGAGCCACGCGTCGTGGAAAAGCGTGGTCGTCGCGATCGGTGAAGGCGCGCCAGAAGTGGGGCTCGCGCTCGAGTCCTGGCTCGAGAACGTCGTGTCTTCATACAGCGGTTCCGCGTCGATGCTCGTGGTCTGGGAGCTTCTGACGAGCGCATCGATCGACACGCGAGCGACTCCAGGCAGATTCGCGATCTGCTGGATCGCGGCCGCGGGGATCTCGGCGCTCACGCCGGACATGACCGGAAGATCCCAGCGCATCCGATGCCCGCGGGCCCGGAGGAACTGCTTCAGCGACTGGCGCTTGTTCTGCTCGACGCTGATGATGACCGAGAGCTTCTCGGTGCCGCCACGCGTAGCGGCCTGGGCCACGGCATCGTCGACCTTGCGGGATCGCTCCGTTGCGCGTGTCGACTGGGCCGCCGCGGGAGCCGAGGACAGCGTGCAGGCGAGAGCGAGTAAGAGTGCGACTGGAGGCGACAGGAGGCGCCGGAATAGCGTCATGTCGGCCAACCGAGCAAGTTGGGGGCCCACCGTGTCGGGTGGGCAGACAGCACGTAAGTTGTTGAAAGGACGGGACGAGGGCTGCTGACGAAAATCGTCGGGCGTGTCGGTGGTCCGGCCACGGGGCCGAACCACCGACACGACAGGGTCGCCGGACCGGGTTTACCGGCTGCTCGTCGTGGGCGTCCGGTTAATCGTCACCAGCCCGATCCGGTTCGTGCTCGTCTGGTGGATCAGGAGGTTGCCGTCCGCCGTGGCCCGCATGTGGCGGAGCGTCCCGACGCCGGACGGAATCGCCCAGCTCTGGAACTTCTCCGTCTTCGGGTCGAAGCGCACGAGCGCGTCGGGGCGGCGGCGCGACTCGTTGTACCAGATCACGTCGTTGACGACGGTGATCGCGTAGGGCGCCGTGTCGGGGCCGCTCGGCGACTGCCACTCCTTGACCTCGCCGGTGCGCGGATTCAGCCGGCCCAGCGTGCCGAGCGAGTAGTTGACGTACCAAATCATGTCGTCGCTCGTAATCGCCAGCCGGCGAATGCGGGACTTCTCGTTCGGCACCGGGTACTCACGGATCGCCATCGTCACCGGGTCGATGCTGGCCACCTTGTACGAGCCCGTGTAGGCGACCCAGGGCACGCCCTTGGAGTCGACGTCGATGCCGTACGGATCCGCGTCGGGCGTTGGCACCTTGGCGAGCCGGATCTCGCCGTTGGCGGGGTTCAGGCGCCCGACGAAGTTGCCGTTCTGGACCGTGAACCAGAGAACGCCGTTGCGGTCGAAGACCGGCGTATGCGGGTCGCGCGCGGCGGGATCGGGCAGGATGTAGACCGTGATCTCACCGGTCTTCGGATCCAGCTTGCCCACGGTCCCGTTGGCGTTCCCCATGTACCAGATGTTCCCCTGCCGGTCGGCGGCGATGCTGTGCGGGCGCGCGCCCTGCGGCAGCGTCCACTCGCGCATCTCGCCGGTCCGCGGGTTGAGCCGTCCCACGATGTTGCCGTACTGGCCGGCCCACCAGATCATCCCGTCGGGCGACTGCACGGGATCGCGGGAGCGCTGACCGAGCGTGGGCACCTGCCACTCCCGGAACGAGACCTGCACGGGCCCCGGCACGATCACCGGCTCACGTCCCGGCTTGGGCGGGTAGTGGGCCGCGAGGTATTGCGCGACCGCGTCGGCCTGGGGATTCGGCAGCTTGATCATCGTCGCGAAGAGCCACTGCCACCGCTCCTTCGTGTAACCGGTCGAGTTGGTGATCTGATTGACGCCGTGGCACGTCGTACAGGCCCGCGCCACCAGCTCCTTGCCCGCGCCCTCGGGCAGCGCCGGCTGCTGCTGCGCCTGGCCGCCCTGCGGCATCGGGGGCGCCTGCGCCTGGAGGCCCCCGGTGACCAGCGCGCCCATCACGGCGGCCGTCAGCAAAAGGGTCGAAAGTCGCGGCATAGCTTCGTCTCCTTTGGGCCCCGCCACGCGCACGATCCCGCACGCCGGGGACCCGCTTCGACCTCGCGATCCGAGTCTGTTTCCGACCTGGCAGTCCGTTTACGGGTCAATCCTAGCGCGTCGTGCTAAGATGCGCCATCCGGTAGTGGCCCCACGGGTCGTCGCGGTCAGGAGGCCCTCGCATGAGTGAGCACCGCCCCCCCCAGAGCCATCAGATCGAGCTGCACGCCGACGATTCCGACCTGCACAAAGGCGCCGTCGAGGGTTCCCCCGACGGCTACGGCAACGCGAACGCCGAAGGCGCGCTCGACGAGGACGGCTGGCCGCGGGACGAAGTGCGCATCGCGGAGGACGTCCTCGGAGCCAACGAAGACCAGACCCAGGGCTAGTTCATTCGCGTGGCGGTCCAGCTGGTGGCCGGGCCACCGCCGCGCGCGCTGCCGTCCATCTGGCTCCCGCTCACCTTGCCCGTGTACTCGGTCGACCCGATCGTAAAGCGGATCTGCTCGCCGCGGAGCCGGCCGTCGGCGATCGGCTTGGCGTCGAGCGTGCCCTTGAGCACCTGATATTCCTGTTCGAGCACGAGCTCGCCGTTTCCGAGGCGCCACTTGCCGCCGACCTTCGCCGGCACGATCCACAGGAGCGCCGTGCACCACGCGCTGCAGTTGCCCTCGATCGTGCGCGTCTCGTCGGGCGTCCATCCCTCGATGCCGAAGGTGTTGGAGACGATCCGGCTCCCCGGCCGCAGCTCCAGGAACTTGGGGCGGAGCACCAGCATGTTGCTCGGGAGGAGGAAGAGGGCCATGACCGACGCCTTCGAGATGTCGGCCTGGTACATGTCGCCCTCGACGAAGGTCGCCCGTTCGCCGACGCCCGCCATCGCCGCATTGCGCTTGGAGAGCGCCACCATCTTCGGGTTGTACTCGACGCCGAGCGCCCGCGCGCCCCGCCGGGCCGCGGCGATCACGTTGCGGCCGTCGCCCGATCCCAGATCGATGACGTAGTCCTGCGGCGTCACCTTCGCCAGATCGAGCATGGCCTCGACCAGCTCGGGCGGCGTCGGCACCCAGACGACGTCCTTGCCGGCCTGCCCGACCTGCGGGACGAACTCCTCCTGGGCCGCCGGATTGGCCGGCGCCTGCTGCGCGACGGCCGTCGCCGCGACCACCACGATCACCCCCGACGCCGCCAGCACACGGCGGACCCAGCACGACACGGTCATAACGGCTCCTCCACTCTCATCTGGATATAAGTCCCGGGAGCGGAATTATGCCTCAAGAGGGGGATCCGGGATCGGGGATCCGGGATCGGGGAGGAGGTCGTCGGATCGTCAGAAAGTCAGCCGGTCCGCTCGGGGTTCCACCGGAGGCCCAGTGAGAGGATGCGCGTCAGGAGGCGCTCGTAGGAGAGGCCGCTGACTTCGGCCGACTCGGCGAAGTCCTCGCCGTAGGCGAGGTTCGGGTTCGGGTTGGCTTCGAGCACGTAGAAGCGCCCCTCCGCGTCCACGCGGAAGTCGATGCGCGCGTAGCCGCTGAGGTCGAGCGAGCGGTACGTGCGGCGCGCGATGCGCTGAATCCGGAGCGCGGTTGCCTCGTCGAGGGGCGCCGCGTCGGTCATGATGCCGTGCCGCTTCTGATACGCGGTGCTCCACTTGACGCGCTCGGTGGCGATCCGCCACCGGTTGTCGGGCATCCCGGCGAACGACATCTCCCAGACTGGAAACACCGCGAGCCGCGCGTTGCCGAGAACCCCGACGTACATCTCGCATCTCGCGCCCGTCGATGAACTGCTCCACGATGGCCGCGGTGCCGACGCTGTCGTGGATGAACTGGACGCGCCGGACGAGCTGCTCCTCGTTCTCGACGACGGAGGCCTGGGAGATGCCGGTCGACGCCTCGAAGAAGAGCGACTTGACGATGAGCGGGAAGTGCAGCCGGCGCGGGAGCCGCCGCCGCGCGCCGCGCGGCACGACGATGAAGTCCGGCACCGCGATCCGATGGTAGGCGAGGAGCTTCTTCGAGAGCGCCTTATCGCGCGCCAGCATCAGTCCGCGCGGGTTGCAGCCGGTGTAGGGCAGGCCCAGCAGCTCGAGGTAGCCCACGACGTTCTGGTCGAAGGTCGGGACGCTGACGAACGCCTCCATCAGGTTGAAGACGATGTGCGGCTTGAAGGAGGCGACGATCGGCCGGATGGCGCGCAGCTCGTCGTGCAGGCCGAGCACCCGGACCTCGTGTCCCGTCTCCTTCAGCGTCTCGGACACGTCGTACTCCATCTTCCACTCGGCCTCGCGCACGTCGATGCCGGTGGTGTCGGCCGGCGGCACCAGGTGGTCGTGCACGAGCGCGAGGATGCGGAGCTTCTTCACGACGTCAGAGAAACACGCGGTGTCCGCCGCTGTGGAGGTAGTTCATCGCCTGAACCGTCAGCAGGACCGTGAATTCCTGCCGCGCCTGCTCCTCGGGCACGGCGAGGCGCAGCTTCAACTCGCGGCAGCGCACGGCCATGTCCTCGAGCACCTGATCGATGGTGTATTGGTAGATGCCCGTCCAGCTCGAGACCAGCTTCCGCGTCGGCCGGCGGATCCGCGCGATGAACTGCGCCGCCGTGATGCTGGACGCCAGGTCCGGCGCGTCGGAGAAGAGCCGCCGCAGGTCGCGGTCGTAGAAGTTGGGGTAGTCGAGACCGTAGTAGCGCCGCTTGGCGCGGTAGTGCTGGCGCAGCGTCTTGCGCAGTCGGCGCAGGGGGTCGACCTCGGCGCGGTTGTCGACGCGCGGCGGCTGGCCGCGAATCGCCCCCATCAGCGCGTCCATGTACTCGAGCTTCTTCAGGGCGGGCCAGCCCGCGTAGCGCACCCGCCACTCGCTCGTCGGCGTGAGCCACACGGCGAACGTCTCGGCGAAGTCTTCGTCGGGATGGCTCTGGGCGTACCACGAGTCGAGGTGGAGCACGAAGCTCCGGCTGTAGGGCTTGGGCGTGTAGAACTCGGGATACGGCTTGGCGGGCGACCCGAAGATCCGGCGCCGCTGCCGGCGCAGGCGCAGACGGTAGGCGTTGTCGATCGCGTGGCCCGACTCGTGGCGCAGGATGCGCATGCACCACTCGTGCTCGCCGCCCTCCACCTCCAGCATCTGCGCCTCCTCGAGGCGCGCGAGCCGGGGATGCGCGAGGTAGAAGGGGACCGCGACCGCGGTCGCGCCGTCGGGGGTGAACCACTCGTCCGAGAGGTAGAAGTGCAGCGGCGCGCGGAGGCCGCGCGCGCCGAGCTCCGCGCGAATCTGTGCAATCCGCTCCGCGAGCGTTCCCTCGATCGTGAGCGGCAGGTCCGACATGCGCACATCCAGCAGCCGCTCGTCGTCGAGGTCGGCCCAGTCGCGCGGGAGCGGCAGACGCGGCATCGGCAGGCATCATAAACTAGGCCCTGTGGCACGAACTCCCAACGCCCGGCTCCACACCTCCCACGTCGGGAGTTGGCGTCCCGGGCGCGTGGCCTTGCGTGCAGGGCTCGTTGCCATGGCGGTGGTGATGGGTATGGCAGGAGCGTTGTCGGGGCAGGAGCGCGACCGGACGAAGGTCGACACGAGGTACACGTGGAATCTCGCCGACATCTACCCCGACGTGGCGGCATGGCGCGCGGCCAGGACGCGGATCGCGGCCGACGTGCCGCGCTTGCGCGTCTACGCCGGCAGGCTGGGATCGTCGGCGCAGACGCTCGCCGATGCGCTCGACGAGCGGGCGCGGCTCGACAAGGAGATCGCGCGCCTCTACGTCTACGCGAGCATGCTCGCCGACCAGGACACGCGCCTCAGCGGGCCGCAGGGCATGCAGCAGGAGATGCAGCTGCTGCACGCCGAGTTCGGCGCGCAGGCGTCGTACATCCAGCCCGAGATCATCCGGATGGGCGGCGCGAAGGTGGAGCAGTTCCTGGCGTCGGAGCCGCGCCTGGCCGTGTACGCCTTCTACCTGCGCGACGTCGTGCGGCGCGCGGCGCACACGCTCACCGACGCGGAGGAGAAGCTGCTGGCCGACGCGCAGCCGCTCGCCGCCTCCGCCTGGAACACGTACGGGATCCTGGCGAACGCCGATTTTCCGTATCCGACGGTCGCGCTGAGCGACGGCACCCGCGCGCGGGTCGACCAGGCCGGCTACGCGGAGCTGCGCGCGCGGCCGCAGCGCGTGGACCGGCAGGCGGCGATGTCGGCGTTCTTCGGCGCGCTCGGCGGCTTCGGCCGCACGTTCGGCACGACGATGAACGCCAGCCTGCAGAAGGCGGTCTTCTACGCGAAGGCGCGGAAGTACGGATCGACGCTCGAGGCGTCGCTGGATCTGCCGAACATCCCCGTGTCGGTCTACATGCGGCTCATCGACGGCGTGAACCGCCACCTGCCGACGTTTCACCGGTACCTGCGGCTCCGCAAGCGGATGATGGGCATCGCCGACGACCTGCACTACTACGACCTCTACGCGCCGCTCGTCGCCTCCGTGGACCTCCGCTACACGCCCGAGGAGGCGCAGCAGCTCGTGATGACGGCGAGCGCGCCGCTCGGGGGCGAGTACATCGCGGTCCTGACGCGCGCGTTCGCCGAACGCTGGCTCGACTGGTTCCCGGCCGACGGCAAGCGCTCGGGGGCGTACTCGAACGGGTCGGCCTACGACGTGCACCCGTACATCCTGCTCAACTACCTCGGGCACTACAACGACGTGAGCACGCTGGCGCACGAGCTGGGCCACACGATGCACAGCTACTACTCGAACGCGCGGCAGCCGTACGCGCTGGCCGACTACCCGACGTTTGTCGCCGAGGTCGCCTCCACCTTCAACGAGGCGCTCCTCATCGACTACATGCTGCGCGAGATCACGGACGAGCCGACGCGCCTGTCGCTGCTCGGCAGCTATCTCGAGAACATCAAGTCCACCGTCTTCCGGCAGACGCAGTTCGCCGAGTTCGAGCTGCGCATGCACGAGAGGGCCTGGCGGGGCGAGCCGATCACGGGCGACGCACTCGCGGCCCTCTACTACGACATCACGAAGCGCTACTACGGCCACGACCAGGGCGTCGTCGTGGTGGACGACTACGTCGCCCACGAGTGGAGCTACATCCCGCACTTCTACAGCGACTTCTACGTGTTCCAGTACGCCACGTCGTTCACCGCGGCCGAGACGCTCGCCGCGCGCGTCCTGGCCGGCGACGGCGACACGACGGCGCGCTACCTGACGTTCCTCGGGTCCGGCGGCTCGAAGTATCCGATCGATCTGCTCAGGGAGGCGGGCGTCGACATGACCACCGACGAGCCGCTCGAGGTGACGATGCGGACGATGAACCGGATCATGGACGAGATCGACGCGATGCTCTCCAGGCGGTAGCCGGTAGCTGGTACAGACTCGAGACCAGAGACGCGAGACCAGAGACGCGAGACTAGAGGATCCGCTTCCCCAGCGCCGAGAGCGCGAGCTCGGTCGCGAACTCGGCCGTGGTGTTGCGGAGGTCGAGCGTGGGATTGATCTCCACGAGATCCAGCGCGACCAGCCGGCGCGAGTCGGCGACCATCTCCATCACCATGTGCGCCTCGCGGTAGTCGAGCCCGCCCTTGACGGCGGTGCCGACGCCGGGCGCGATCGCCGGGTCGCACACGTCCATGTCGAACGAGACGTGAACGCCGCCGGTGCCCTCGGCGGCCAGCGCGATCGCGCGCTCGGCGACGCGCGCGATGCCGTCGCGATCGATGTCCTTCATCGTGAAGATGTGCACCCCGGACTGGCGGATCGGGTCCTTCTCCTGCTCGTCGAGGTTGCGGATGCCGACGAGCACGGTGTGCGGCGGCAGCACCGACGGCGAGGATCCGATCGCCGCGAGCTCTGCCGGCTCATGGCCGAGGAGCGCCGCGAGGGGCATCCCGTGCACGTTGCCGCTCGTCGTGGTCTGCGGGGTGTTCATGTCGCCGTGGGCGTCGACCCAGAGGAGGCCGAGCGGGCGCGACGCGGTGCGCTGCACCCACGCGGCGCTGGCCGCGACCGATCCGGCGGCGAGGCTGTGATCGCCGCCGAGCACGAGGGGCAGCGCGCCGGCGTCGAGCGACTTGAGGACGAGGTCGTGCAGCCGGTGGCACACCTTCGCGATGTCCTTGACGTATTTCTTCCGCTTGTCGGCCGGGCGCTGGGTCTCGGGGATGGGCGCGGGCAGGTCCCCCTTGTCGACGACCGTCCGGCCGAGCGCGGCAATGCGATCGCCGATGCCGGCGATGCGCAGGGCTGACGGACCCATGTCCACGCCGCGCCGGCCGGCGCCGAGGTCGAGCGGCACGCCGATGATGTGGACGGGCTTCACCGGGTCTTGTACGAGATCGACAGGCCCTCGTGCGAGGGCGACACGCTCGTGCTGCGGAGCGCCGGATGCGTCAGGATGGTGCGGAGGAACGGCTCCATCTCGAGTCTCTTGTTGACCACGTTGCGCCCCACGAAGACACCGCCGGGAACGAGTCGCGGATGGACGAGGTCGAAGACCGTCTGACCTCCAACACGGCGAGTTGGCCCGCGTCGGCCGCGTTGATGCCCCGGAGCACGCCCTCCTGCGGCGGCAAGCGCGCTCGGCTCCTGTGCACCGGGTGCGGCCACGAGCCATGCGGTGCCGACGACCGCTGCGGCGATCCCGCGCGTCATGGCCAGCGATTCTACGTCACCGGCGCGGCGCGGGCGGCTACTTCACGCGCGCGACGAGATCGTCCCCGCCGGGCGCGGGATCGGCGGTCCCGATCGCGGTCGCCAGCGTCTCGAGCCGGCCGTTGGGGCCCGCGGAGATGACGAGCACCCAACGCTGCGTCTCCGCGCCCTCGTCGCCGGGGTCGGCGTTCGCGATGTTCACCAGGTAGCTCCTGCCCCACGGATCCACGTCGGCCATCTTGTCGAGATACGGGCCCTTCCAGGCCCGCGTGCCTGCCATGCGATAGGCCGTCGCCCCAACGGCCAGGCCGAACGGCCTGTTGCGGATCAGCTGGTTGGTGAGACTGTCGGCAACGGCCGTCGAGAGTGCCCACGTGCTTGCCGCCGTCGCGTCCTCCGGAGCGGTGGCGTCGCAGAGGTCGAGCGCGCCGCCGCCGCAGAGCGGGTTGCTCGTGAGCAGGGCGGCGTCGGTGCCGCTCGCATACGCCAGTCGGCCCTGTCCGTCCTTGTAGAACGGCCAGCGTCCGGTGTCTTTGTACATGCCCTGGATCGCGGCGGAGATCCGGCTGACGTCGCCCTGGGCCTGTGTCCGCCTGGCGTCGTCCACGTACGGAAAGAAGCGTGGCGTGAGAATGCTGACGAGCGCGCTCACGACTGCCAGGACGATGATGATCTCGAGGAGGGTGAATCCCTGGTGGCTGAGCCGACGGGCCATGGCGGCACCCCTTTCCATCCCTCCATCCGGGGCAAACAATGCGCCACGCCCCATGAACGGCGCATCTGCGGATCGCCGCGGAATGCACAGGCTCCCTGCACCGAAATCGCGCGCAGGTGGGGATTTGTCCGCGGCGCGCGGCGTTCAGGGGTCGCGGACGCGCAGCCACTCCGCCGCGCGCGCGGCGGCGGCGCGGCCGTCGGCAATGCAGTCCGGAATGCCGATCGCGCGATAGCCGCTCCCCGTGAGAAACAGGCCGGGGACGCGGGCCGCGCGCTCCTCGATCGCGGCCAGGCGCCGGCCGTGACCGACTTCGTACTGCGGGCTCTGACGCGGAAAGCGGAAGAGGCGGGTGAGGAGTGGATCGCCGTCGATGTCGAGAATGTCGGCCAGCGCCTCGCGGGCGAGGGCGATCAGCGTATCATCCGAGTCCTCCAGACGCTGCGGATCGCGGCCGCCGCCGAGAAAGGCGCGCAGCAGTCCGCAGCCGTCCGGCGCGCGGCCGGGCCACTTCGACGTGACCCAGGTCGCGGCGAGGATGGGGTGCTGTTCGACGCGCGGCACGACAAAGCCGGTTCCCTTCAGCGGATGCCGGATCTGGTCGCGCCGATAGCCGAAGGCGACCGTCGCGGTCGACGCATAGGGCACCGATGCGCAGAGATCGGCGAGCGGGGCGTCGACGGCGCGGAGCAGCGCGGCGGCCGCCCACGCGGGCACGCCCAGCAGGAGCGCGCGCGACGTCAGCGGGCCGGCATCGGTCTCGATGGAGAACAGCCGTCCCCGTCGAATGCCGGTCGCGCGCGTGGAGACCCGCGCCGACGCGGGGCCCAG
>Ga0194128_10002170_pt1 | contig 32266 bp, 22 predicted proteins | sample TA2KigCa65mmetaG_FD_148650 | JGI IMG/M metagenome (GOLD analysis project Ga0194128, IMG submission 148650) | Freshwater microbial communities from Lake Tanganyika, Tanzania - TA2015037 Kigoma Deep Cast 65m | ecosystem: Environmental > Aquatic > Freshwater > Lake | place: Tanzania: Lake...
CACGCGGCAAAGCCGCGCGAAGCTTCCTCGGTCATCGCCGAGGGGGACCCGTCCCCCTCCTTCACGCGGCAAAGCCGCGCGAAGCTTCCTCGGTCATCGCAGAGGGGGACCCGTCCCCCTCCTTCACGCGGCAAAGCCGCGCGAAGCTTCCTCCCCCTGTGCTCGCCCTTGGCTCGCAGCTCTCGTTCGAGCGTATGCGCCACGCGCCAGGTAGATTGGCAGCCGCATGCTGGAGAAGCTCGAGGAGGTCGAGAAGCGCTACGGGGAGCTCGAGGAGAAGCTCGCCGACCCCGGCGTGATCTCGAACCGCGGCGAGTTCACGAAGCTCTCGCGCGAGCACAAGAGCCTCGCTGCCGTCGTCGCGTCGTACCGCTCGTGGCGGAAGATCGCGTCGGAGGAGAGCGATCTCGCGGGCCTCCTCGACGACGGCGACCCGGAGATGCGCGCGATGGCGAGCGCCGAGCTCCCGGAGCTCCGCCGCAAGAAGGCGGAAGCCGAGGAGGAGCTGCGCGTCCTGCTCCTGCCGAAGGATCCGAACGACGACCGGAGCGTCATCGTCGAGATCCGCGCCGGCACCGGCGGCGAGGAAGCGGGCCTCTTCGCGGCGGATCTCTTCCGCATGTACACGCGGTACGCCGAATTGCGCGGCTGGCGCATGGAGATCCTCGACGCCCATCCGACGGGCGTCGGCGGCTACAAGGAGATCATCTGCTCGATCGATGCGGAGGGCGCGTACAGCCGCCTGAAGTTCGAGGGCGGCGTGCACCGCGTCCAGCGCGTGCCGCAGACCGAAGCGCAGGGACGCATCCACACCTCGGCCGTCACCGTCGCGGTCCTCCCGGAAGCGGACGAGGTCGACGTCGCGATCGACGAGAAAGACCTTCGGATCGACGTCTTCCGCTCTTCCGGTCCCGGCGGCCAGAGCGTCAATACCACCGACTCCGCGGTGCGCGTGACGCACATCCCGAGCGGCCTCGTCGTGAGCTGCCAGGACGAGAAGTCGCAGCACAAGAACAAGGCGAAGGCGCTGAAGATCCTGCGTGCGCGGCTCCTCGAGCGCGCCGAGGAAGAGCAGCGCTCCGCGCAGGCGGCGAGCCGCCGCTCGATGGTCGGCACGGGCGACCGCTCCGAGAGGATCCGCACCTACAACTTCCCGCAGAACCGCGTCACCGACCATCGCATCAACCTGACGACGCACGCACTCGAGCGCATCCTCGAGGGCGAGCTCGACGCGGTGATCGATCCCCTCGTCACGTACGCCCAGGCCGAGGCCTTGAAGGCCGCGGGGTGACCGTCCGCGAGGCGCTCGCCGCGGCCGAGCGCCGGCTCGGCGCGGCCGGCTGCGAGACCGCCTGGCTCGACGCCCGCGTCCTTCTCTCGCACGCGACCGGCTGGAGCGAGACGCGGATCGTCGCGGAAGGGCGCGATTCGCTCTCCCCGGAGGCGGAGGCCGCGTTCGAGGAAGCGCTCGGCAGGCGCGAGCGGCGCGAGCCGGTCGCGTACGTCACCGGGAGGAAGGAATTCCGCTCGCTCGACTTCGCGGTCGACGCGCGCGTTCTCGTTCCGCGGCCGGAGACGGAGCTCCTGGTCGAGTCTGCTCTCGAGCTCCTGCGGAAGCGCGCCGCGGAACGGGACCGGGACCTCGTCGTGGTCGACGTCGGCACCGGCAGCGGGGCGATCGCGGTCTCGATCGCGCACGCGCTCGCGGAAGCGAAGCTCCGCGCCTCGGTTCGCCTGGTCGCTCTCGACCGGTCCGGGGAAGCGCTCACCGTCGCCGTCGAGAACGCGCGCCGGCTCCTCGCTCCGCCGCGCTCCGTCCGTTTCCTGCGGAGCGACTTGACGAGCGCCCTGCGCGGCGCCTCGGTCGACCTGGTCGCGGCGAACCCGCCCTACGTCGCGCCGGCGGAGCTCGCGACGGCGCCGCCGGAGCTCGCGTACGAGCCACGCCTCGCTCTCGACGGGCGGGGGGTGGACGGTCTCGCCGTCGTCGAGCATCTCCTCGCCGACTCCCGCCGCGTGCTGCGGCCGGGCGGCCGGATCCTCTGCGAGATCGGCTCCACGCAAGGCGAAACCGCGCTTCGAAGGGCCGAAAGCTCGGGCTTCGAGTCCGCGAAGCTGCTACGAGATCTTTCGGGGGTCGCGCGCGTCCTGGTGGCGGAAGTTCCGGGGGCGTCCGGCGAAGAAGTGCGACGGCCGTAGCGGCCTCGAAGCGAGGGGAGGAGAATGGACGAGATCATCATCCGCGGCGGACGGCCGCTCGCGGGCACGACCCTGGTGAGCGGTGCAAAGAACGCCGCACTCCCGATCCTCTTCGCGTCCATCCTTTCGCCGGAGCGCTGTCGTCTCGAGAACGTGCCGAAGGTCGCCGACTGCCGCACGGCACGCCATCTCCTCGAGCGGATCGGCGTCGAGCTCGTCGAGCTCGAGGAAGCCGGCTCCGCGGTCGTCCTCCGCACGCCGACGATCCTGAGCTACGAGGCGCCGTACGAGCTCGTCAAGACCATGCGCGCCTCGTTCCTGGCGCTCGGACCGCTCCTCGCGCGCTTCGGCGCAGCACGCGTCGCGACGCCGGGCGGCTGCGCGATCGGCAGCCGGCCCGTCGATCTCCACCTCGAAGGCATGGCGCGGATGGGCGCCGACGTCCGGCACTCGCACGGCTACGTGGAGGCGAGCGCGCCGAGTCGCGGCGAGTCGCCTGCGCGGCTCCGCGGAACGCGAATCGCGTTGCCGTTCCCGTCGGTCGGCGCGACCGAGAACCTGATGCTCGCGGCTTCGCTCGCGATCGGGACGACCGTGATCGAGAACGCCGCGCGCGAGCCGGAGATCGTCGATCTCGCCGAGGTGCTCTCGGAGATGGGCGCGCACGTCGGCGGCGCGGGGTCGTCGGTGATCGAGGTGCACGGGCGCGACGAGCTCGGCGGCTTCTGCCACCGCGTCATTCCCGATCGCATCGAGGCGGGCACGTTCCTGATCGCGGCCGCTGCGACGGGAGGTGACGTGACGGTGCGCGGCGCACGCAGCGAGCATCTCGGGAGCCTCCTCGAAGCGCTCTCGGGCGCCGGGGTGGATCTCGAGACGGAGGGCGACGCGATCCGCGTGCGTGCGAGCCGCGGCCTCCGCGGCATCGACGTCGCGACGGCGCCATTCCCCGGCTTCCCGACGGACCTGCAAGCGCAGCTCATGGCGTTCCTCTGCCGCGCGGAGGGCGAGAGCGTCATCACCGAGACGATCTTCGAGAACCGCTTCATGCACGTGCAGGAGCTCGTCCGCCTCGGGGCCGACATCCGCGTCGACGGCTCGAAGGCGACGGTGCGCGGCGTTCCATCGCTCGAGGGCGCCGAGGTGATGGCGACGGATCTCCGCGCGAGCGTCTGCCTCGTCGTCGCGGCTCTCGGTGCCGCGAACACGACGCGTCTGCAGCGCGTGTACCACCTCGATCGCGGCTACGAGCATCTGGAAGAGAAGCTGACGGCGCTCGGCGCCGACCTGCGGCGCGTGCGCGGGCCGGCGGCGACGTTCGCGCACACTTTCGGCGATGAAAGCGGGGATGGTGCGGGGAGCTCCGGAGCGTCGAACGGGAGCGTCGAGGGGGGCGAGCCGCCGGTGCTGCACGCCGGCGCGCGGGGGGACGGCTCCGCCTCGTGAAGCTCGTCGTCCGGACGACCGAGCCGCGCTTCGCGTCGTTGCGGCGTCGCCTCGCCGAGCGCGGAACGGCGCTCGAAGCGTCGGTCGAGCCTGCGGTGCGGCGGATCCTCGACGACGTGCGCAAGCGCGGCGACGCGGCGGTCGCAGCCGCGACGCTCCGCTTCGATCGCGTGCGCGTTCCGCCTTCGCGGCTCGTGATCGAGCGCGACCGGATGCGCGCGGCGTGCGACGAGCTCTCGCGCGCGGACCTCGGCGCGCTCCGCCTCGCGGCGAAGCGCATCGGCTCGTTCCACGCGCGGCAGCTCGAGCGCTCGTTCCGCTACCGCGACGGGCTCGGTGTCCTTCTCGGACAGGAGATCCGTCCGCTCGCGCGCGTCGGGCTCTACGTCCCGGGCGGGACGGCCTTCTATCCGTCTTCCGTGCTGATGAACGCGATCCCGGCGCGCGTTGCGGGCGTGCGCGAGGTGATCGCGGTCTCGCCGCCGCACGCAGGCGGCGAGCCGCCGACGCTCCTCGCCGCGGCGTACCTCGCCGGCGTCGATCGGATCTATCGCGTCGGCGGCGCGCAAGCGGTCGCTGCGCTCGCGTTCGGGACGCGCCGCATTCCACGCGTCGACAAGATCGTCGGGCCGGGAAACGCGTACGTCGCGACGGCGAAGCGGCTCGTCGCGGGGCTCGTCGGCATCGACATGGTCGCGGGACCGAGCGAGGTCGTCGTCGTCGCGGACGCGCACGCGGAGCCCGAGCTCGTTGCTGCGGACCTTCTCGCGCAGGCGGAGCATGGGACGGACTCGACCGCGATTTGCTTGACGCCGAGCGCGCGCGTCGCCGCGGGAGTGGAGCGCGCTCTCGAGGAGCAGCTCGCGGTCCTGCCGCGCGGCGCTCTCGCGCGGAAGGCGCTGCAGAAGCACGGTGCAGTGATCGTCACGCGGAGCCTCGGGGAAGCGGTCGAGCTCGCAAACGAGCTCGCTCCGGAGCACCTCGAGCTCGCCGTGCGCGAGCCGGCGCGCCTCGTCTCGAAGATCGAGCACGCGGGCGCGATCTTCCTCGGCCATTCGACGCCGGAGGCGTTCGGCGACTACCTGGCCGGTCCGAACCACGTCCTGCCGACGGGCGGCTCGGCGCGCTTCGCTTCGCCGCTCGGCGTGTACGACTTCCTGAAGCGGACGAGCGTGATCCAGGCGGGACCGCGGGCGCTCGCGCGGCTCGGAGGCCCCCTGCGGCGTCTCGCGGCGATGGAAGGGCTCGACGCGCACGGCGCCGCGGTCGCGAAGAGGCTCGGTCGGACCCGCGTGCGACGCTCGGCCTGATCGAGCCTCGGCGACGGTGGCGGTCGCGATCTTCACGTACGGGACGCTCGCGTTCCCGCGGGTGTTCCAGGCCGTCACGGGCCAGACGTTCGTGTCCGCCGTCGCGTGGCTCTCCGGCCACGAGCGCTTTCGCGTCCGCGGCGAGTCGTATCCCGGCCTGCTCGAGACGCGTCGCCGCGCCGTGCGCGGACGCGTCTACTTCGAAGTCGATCCGGAGACCGTCGCCGTCCTCGATCGCTTCGAGGGCTCGCTGTACGGGCGAAGAGGCGTCACCGTAACGCGTATGGACGGCGGAGCGTGCCACGCGGAGTGCTGGATCGTCCCCGCCGAGCGCGCGCACGCGCTGGAGCGAGTGCCGTGGGATCCGGTGCTCTTCGCGCGGCGGGACCTACGCGCGTTTCTCGCCGCTTGCGGCGCTTTCCGAGCCGGACGGCGCGCTTCGGCCGAGACGCCGGCGAAAGGCGCTTGACCCGTTGCACGACCGCGATGTAGGCGCGGGGCGCGCATTCGCGAGACCGCCGATGAGCCGAAGCGCTTCTCCTCTCCTCCATCCATTCAGCCGCCGCCGGTTCCTGCGCGCGATGGGCACCTTCGCCGGCGGCGTCGCGTTCGCACCGCAGCTTCTCGCCGGCTGCGGCGGCTCGTCCGGGTCGGAAGCCGCCGTTCCGCTCACGGTCGATCCTTCGGTCCCGTGGTGGCTGCAGAACAACTTCGGTCCCGTCTCGGGCGAGGTCGAAGCATTCGACCTGCACGTCGAGGGCCGGCTTCCGCCGGAGCTGAACGGACTCTACGCGCGGAACGGGTCGAACCCGCAGAGCGGCGCCTCGCAACACTGGTTCCTCGGCGACGGCATGCTGCACGGCGTCCAGCTCCAGGCGGGGCGCGCGCTCTGGTACCGAAGCCGCTACGTCCGCACGCCGCTCTACGAGCAGGGGCTCGACATCGACGACATCGGCGCGCCGCTCGGTCCGAACAACCAGGCGAACGTGAGCCTCGTGCACCACGGCGGACGCCTCCTGACCTCGGGCGAGGTCGGCGCGCCGTTCCGGATCGATCCACGCGATCTCGGCACGATCGGAGTGCACACCTTCGACGGACGGCTCAACACGTCGTTCACGGCGCATCCGAAGATCGACCCGGCGACGGGCAACATGCATTTCTTCGGCTACTTCTTCGTGCCGCCATACTTGACGTACCACGTCGCGGATCCGAGCGGCGCGATCGTGCACAGCCAGGAGATCCCGGTCACGGCCGGCACGATGATCCACTCCTTCGCGATTACCGATCGCGACGTGATCTTCTGGGAGCTGCCGGTTCTCTTCGACATCGGCGCGATCGGGACTGGCGGCGGCTTCCCCTTCGGCTGGGACGCGAGCTACGGCGCACGGATCGGCATCCTGCCGCTCGGCGGCAACGGGGACCAGATCCGCTGGGTCGAGATCGACCCGTGCTACGTCTTCCACGAGCTGAACGCGCACCGCGAGGGCGACGACGTCGTGATCGACGTGAGCCGCCACGACTTCATGATGAACGGCGAGCGCTTCGGCAGCGATCCGCTGCACGTGCACCGCTGGCGCGTGAGCACGGCAGGTTCGTCGTTGACGTTCCGCGACGAGCGCGTCGTCGACCGCGGCCTCGAGTTCCCGGTGCACGACCGCCGCTTCACCGGGCGGCCGACGCGGCACGGCTGGTTCACGGTGGCGCGGGACCATCCCGACACGCTCGACTTCGGCGGCGTCGCACACCTCGACTACGCGACCGGCGATCTGCGCACGTGGGATCCCGGACCGAACCGCCACATCGGCGAGACGTTCTTCGTCCCGGGCGGGGCGGGCGAGGGCGAGGGCTGGCTGATGACGTTCACGTACGATCACGCGCGCGACACGAGCTCGTTCCTCGTGCTCGAGGCGCAGGACGTCGAGGCCGGCCCGGTCGCCGAGGTCTCGCTGCCGCGCCGCGTGCCGTACGGGTTCCACGGGATCTGGGTGCCGGAGGCGTAGGCGCCCGCGCTTCATGTGCCGTCGGTAGGTACGCGCGCGACTTCCGCGGACCGCGAGGCGGGGTTACGCTGCGACAGGTCGTGGCGGTCCCGTTCGATACGCTCGCCTACGCGCGCCGGCTCAAGGCGGCCGGGTTCTCCGAGCCGCAAGCCGAGGCGCAGGCGGAGGCCCTCGCCGCCGCGATGACGGATACACTCGCGACCAAGTCGGACCTCGAGCATCTGGGGTCGGAGCTCCGGCAGGAGATGGGAGCGATGCGCGAGGAGCTGCGCTCGGAGTTGCATCGTGAGATCGGTCTTCTCCGCTCGGAGATGCGGGAGATGGAGACTCGGCTCACGGTCCGACTCGGCGGAATGATGGTCGGAGGCTTCGGCGCCCTCGCCGTCCTCGTGGAGGTGCTGTAGCCTCTCTTTCGCGGTGGCGACGAATCCGGGAGGGCGACGGGGAACGAGGGGACTCGTCGCGTTGCTCGTGCTCCTCGCGTGCAGCAACAACCCCTACCCGGACGCCGACGCCGAGCGGAAGGTCCTCTACCTCCCGTTCGCGCAGACGCCGAAGACGCTCGACCCCGCCGTGGCGTACTCGACCGCGGATCACGAGGTCACGGGCCCCGTGCACAGCACGCTCCTCGAGTACGCCTACCTCGCGCGGCCGTACCGTCTGATCCCGGGGCTCGCGGAGGAAATTCCCGAGCCGCGCGACCTCGGCGACGGCCGGGTCGCGTACCGCTTCCGCCTGCGCCCGGAGCTCCTCTTTGCGGAGGACCCCTGCTTCGCGCTCGGCGGCGAGGGCGCGCGTACACGCCGCATCGTCGCGTCGGATTTCGCGTTCGAGCTGATGCGGCTCGGCGATCCGGCCGTCGGCAGCCCCGTCCAGACGACGTTCGCCCGCCTCGTCGGCTTCGAGGAGTTCTCGAAGCGCCTCGCTTCGCTGCGCGAGAGCGATCCCGCATTCGCGAAGGAGCGCATCGACCGCCAGTACGCGGCTGCCGGCGGCATCGAGGGCGTGCGCGTCCTCTCCGATCGGGAGCTCGAGATCGTCCTGGCCGAGCCGTACCCGCAGATCCTCTTCTGGTTCGCGATGGAGTTCACGGCGCCGATCCCGTGGGAGGCGATCGCCTACTACGATGGCGAGGGCGGGCGTCCGCTCTTCGCGGAGCATCCGGTCGCGAGCGGTCCGTTCCGCATCGCGCGATACGAGAAGCGGAGCCGCATCACGCTCGAGCGGAACGAGAGCTGGTACGGCGTGCGCCATCCGGAGTGGCGCGCGCCCGGCGCGACCTACCCGGAGACGGGCTCGCCCGAGGACGAGGCCGCGGGCCTCCTCGAAGCAGCCGGAAAGTCTCTTCCGCTCGTCGAGCAGGTCGACCTCGTGCTCGAGAAGGAGGCGATGCCCGCGTTCAACAAGTTCCTGCAGGGCTACTACGACGAGTCGTCGATCGTCGAGGAGCGCTTCGACCAGATCGTCGCCGAGGGGAACCTCTCGCCCGAGATGGCGAAGCTCGGGATGCGGCTCCGGAAGTCGATCGTCCCCGCCGTCTACTACCTCGGCTTCAACATGGACGACGCGGTGCTCGGGCGCGACGGCGGCGAGCGCTCGCGGAAGCTTCGCCAGGCGATGAGCCTCGCGATCGACTCGCGCGAGTTCATCGGCATCTTCATGAACGACCGCGGGATCCCGGCCGACTCGCCGATCCCGCCCGGGATCTTCGGGCACGGCGCGGCTTCTCCGAATCCCTATCGCGCACCCGACCTGGAGCGCGCGCGAAAGCTCCTCGAGGAGGCGGGCTACGGCGGCGGCGTCGATCCGAGCACCGGACGGGCTCTTCGCTTGACGTTCGACACCTCCGACACGACCGCGCGCGGCCGGCTCCGCTTCCAGTTCTTCGTGCAGTCATGGCGGAAGCTCGGCATCGACGTCGAGATCGCGGCGACGAACTACAACCAGTTCCAGGACAAGGTGCGGAAGGGCGCGTACCAGCTCTTTCTCTGGGGCTGGGTCGCGGACTATCCGGATCCGGAGAACTTCCTCTCGCAGCTCTGGGGTCCGCTGGGACGGTCGGTCAGCGGCGGCACGAACACCGCGAACTTCGCCGATCCGAAGTACGACGAGCTCTTCCTCGAGATCCGAAACCTGCCGGACGGTCCGGAGCGGCTCGATCGCATTCGACGCATGGCCGAGATCGTCGAGCAGGAGCGACCGTGGATCGAGCTCTTCTATCCGGAGGACTACACGCTCTACCACGGTTGGCTCCAGAACGTGAAGCCGCTCGGGATGTCGTTCTCGACGCTGAAGTACCTCGACGTCGAGCCCGCTCCGCGCGCGGAGCTGCGCCTCGCATGGAACGAGCCCGTGACGTGGCCGGCGTGGGCTCTCGCCGTGCTCGCCGTCGTGGCGATCGCGCCCGCGGTCGTCACCTACTTCCGCGAGAGGCAATGAAGAGGCGGATCGCGAGATGAAGATGCGCTCGCGAACGCGAGCGCGGTGACGTCGCGGAGCGCCGACGAGCTCCTCGCCGTCGTCGACCGCCTCGGTGACCTCGTTTAGGCCGACGGCTCCGCGACTTCGGAGAGGTCGTCGTAGAGGATCGCGAGCGCCAGCCCGCACCACATCACCGAAACGATCACGCCCACGAAGAGGAGGGCGAGTCCGGCGAGAGCGATCGCGATGGCGAGGGCGGCGAAGACCGTGAGCTGTCCGAAGATCGGCCCCGTTCGTTGCCAGCTTCGTTGCAGAGCTTCGAGCGCCCCGACGTCCTCTTCGACGATGATGTAGGGAACGAAGAGGAATCGGAGCGCGAGAAAGAGCGGCAGGAGCGCGAGGACGCTACTCGCCGCGAGGAACCCGGCGGACTGGCCGACCAGGCCGATCATGATCGCGACCGCGAGCGGCAGGCTCGCGACGACGAGCACGAGCGAGAGGAGGGCGTTCGTCAGCACACACGTCCCGAACGCCCTCTGCAGGGGAAGGAAGAGATCGCTCACCTCGACGCGCCCGCCACGCGCCGCGACGAGGTAGACGTAGTAGAGACCGAAGCTGAGCGGCCCGATGATCACGAGCTGGTACAGGAGGATCAGCACGTTGCCGAGGCCACCGAAGTCGAACCTCGACGGGATCAGGAACGCCGCGAAGATCGCGAACGCGAGGAGGAAGCGGCCGAGCTGCTCCCAGAGCTTCGGCCAAGCCCGTCGGAACGCGGAGAGCGCGCTCGGGGCTGCGGCTGCTTCGAGCGTGGTCACCGTACGTCGTTTCGGTCGTTCCCGGCCGTCTCTGTAGTTCTCCGTCCTCGCCGTCGACACGAGCGTCGAACCGCGAGAGTCGTGCGACCTCGCACCTCCTGGGCTCGTATGTCAAGATCGCGGCCATGGCAGGGCGGAGCCCGAAGAAGAAGACGAAGACACGGGCGCGAGCGCCTCGCGCAGCCGCGCCTGCTTCGAGCGGGCGCCGCGCCTCCGTGGCCCGGACGACGCGCGAGACGAGCATCTCGGTCGAGCTCTCGCTCGACGGCTCCGGCCAAGCGAAGATTTCGACCGGCGTCCCGTTCCTCGACCACATGCTCGAGCTCTGGAGCAAGCACGGGTTCTTCGACTTGACCGTCGCCGGGACGGGCGACCTCGAGGTCGACCAGCACCACACGGTCGAGGATGTCGGGCTGACGCTCGGCCAGGCGTTTCGCGAGGCCCTCGGCGACAAGGCGGGAATCCGCCGCTTCGGGCAGGCGACCGTGCCGCTCGACGAGGCGCTCGTCTCCGTCGTCGCGGACCTCTCGGGCCGGCCGTATCTCGTCTACGAGCTCGAGCCCGGCCAGGAGCGCGTCGGCGCCTTCGACACCGGGCTCGTGCACGACTTCCTCCTCGCGTTCGTCAACGAAGTGCGGATGAACCTGCACATCGACTGCCTGCGCGGCCGGAATCCGCACCACATGATCGAGGCGGCCTTCAAGGGCCTCGGGCGCGCCCTCGACGCCGCGACGCAGCGCGATCCGCGCTTGACGGGAGTGCTCTCGACCAAGGGCCTCTTGTGATCGCGATCGTCGACTACGGCGTCGGCAACCTGCGGAGCGCCCAGAAGGGGCTCGAGCGGGCGGCGGCGGAAGAAGGGCTCGCCGTCGACGTGCGCGTCACCGGCTCGGCCTCCGACATCGAGCGCGCGGAAGCGGTCGTGCTTCCCGGAGTCGGCGCTTTCGGCGCTTGCATGTCGAGCCTCGAAGGAGCGGGGCTGACCGACGTCGTCGTGCGCGCCGCGGGCTCGGGTCGTCCCTTCTTCGGCATCTGCGTCGGCATGCAGATCCTCTTCGAGGAGAGCGACGAGTTCGGCCGCATCGCCGGGCTCGGCGTGCTGCCGGGACGCGTCGTTCGCTTCCGCTCGACGGACGTCAAGGTGCCACACATGGGGTGGAACGGGCTTCGCCTGCACGGTGCAGCGCCGATGCTCGCCGGGATCGACGAAGGGACGCACTACTACTTCGTGCACTCGTACTACGCCGAGCCTTCGGATCCGGACGTCGTCGCGGCGACCGCCACCTACGGCGACGAGGAGTTCACCGCGGCGGTCTCGCGCGACGCCGTCTTCGCGACGCAGTTCCACCCCGAGAAGAGCCAGGACGCCGGCATCCGGCTCCTCCGGAACTTCGTCCGCTCCGCCTCGGCGCCGGTCCGCGTGGCCGTTCCCGCGTGAGGTCCTTCGCGGCCATTCCCGCGATCGACCTGCGGGGCGGTCGCTGTGTGCGCCTCGTGCGCGGCGACTTCGCGGCGGAGACGACGTACGGCGACGATCCCGTCGCGATGGCGCGACGCTGGGCGGACGAGGGTGCCGAGCGACTGCACGTCGTCGACCTCGACGGCGCGGCGCGCGGCGAGCGCGCGCACCGCTCCGTCATCGCGCGCATCTGCGCCGCGCTCGCCATCCCCGTGCAGGTTGGCGGAGGTCTTCGCGACATCGACGCGATCGCGAGCGTGCTCGAAGCAGGTGCGGAGCGCGCGATCCTCGGGACCGTCGCCGTGAGCCGGCCCGAGCTGGTCGACCAGGCGTGTGCTCGCTTCCCGGGTCGGATCGCCGTCGGCATCGATCAGCGCGAGGGACGCGTCGCGACCGCGGGCTGGCTCGCCGACTCGGCCGCGGGTCCGCTCGAGGTCGCGCGACGCGCCGAAGCGGCGGGCGCCGCGGCGATCGTCTTCACCGACATCTCGCGCGACGGCACGGGCGCCGGAGCGAACCTCGAAGCGACGGTCGAGCTCGCGAACGCGCAGTCGGTCCCGGTGATCGTCTCCGGCGGCGTCGCTTCGATCGACGACGTGCGAAGCGCGCGTGCCGCGTACGACGCGGGCGCGAACCTCGCGGGCATCATCATCGGACGCGCCCTCTACGAGGGGCAGGTGCGGCTCGCGGAAGCCGTCGCCGCGGCGGCGGGGTAGGCGATGCTCGCCCGTCGCATCATCCCGTGCCTCGACGTCAAGGCGGGGCGCGTCGTCAAGGGGATCGGCTTCGTCGGCCTCCGCGACGCCGGCGACCCGGTCGAGGTCGCGACGCGCTACGACGCGGAGGGCGCGGACGAGCTCTGCTTCCTCGACATCACCGCCTCGCACGAGGAGCGCGGGATCCTGCTCGACGTCGTTCGCGAGACGGCGGAGCGCTGCTTCATGCCGCTGACGGTCGGCGGCGGCGTGCGCACCGAGGACGACATTCGCACGCTGCTCCGCGCCGGTGCGGACAAGGTCTCCTTCAACACCGCGGCGGTCGCGGATCCGACCGTCGTCGCGCGCTCGGCAGAGCGCTTCGGAACGCAGTGCATCGTCGTCGCGATCGACGCGAAGCGCGTCCCCGGTGAAGCGCGCTGGGAGGTCTACACCCACGGCGGACGTCGCGCGACCGGGCTCGACGCCGTCGAGTGGGCCGTTCGCTTGACGGAGGGCGGCGCCGGGGAGGTGCTGCTCACCAGCATGGACCGCGACGGCACACGCGACGGCTACGACCTCGAGCTGACGTCCGCGGTCTCCGACGCGGTCTCGGTCCCGGTGATCGCCTCGGGTGGAGCCGGCAACCTCGAGCATCTGCACGAGGGACTGGTGAAGGGGCACGCGAGCGCCGTCCTCGCCGCTTCGATCTTCCACTACCAGGAGTACTCGATCCGCCACTGCAAGGAGTATCTGCGCGAGCGCGGTGTGCCGGTCCGTCTCTAGTGTCCCGTTCCTGAAGTTCGGCGCATAAGGCTGCGAGGGATTTTCGTCGCTGCCGAGTCGCGACGACGAGGGAATATTGGGCATATTTCGAGGAGGAGCAACGAAGGCAGCGGCGAAAAGAGCCGCAGAATTATGTGGCGAACTTCAGGGACGGGACACTAGGAGCCGGTACGAGCGATGACCCCGGAGCAGACCGCCGAGTCTCGAGAGGACAGGCTCCGCCTCCGCGCCGGCGCGGTTTCGCTCGCCGTCGGCATCGCGCTTCTCGTCGTCAAGTATTTCGCGTGGCTGTGGACCGGCTCGGCCGCGATCCTCTCCGACGCGCTCGAGTCGATCGCGAACGTCGCCGGCGCCCTGTTCGCGTTCGGCGGCTTGCTCTTCGCGCGCCGTCCCGCGGACGCGGGCCATCCGTACGGCCACGGGAAGATCGAATACATGAGCGCCGTCTTCGAAGGCGGCCTGATCGCCTTCGCCGCGATCTTCATCGTCTGGTACGCGATTCGCGAGATCATCCTCGGCGCGGAGGTGGAGGCGGTCGACCTCGGGCTGGCCCTCACCATCGGCGCGGGACTCGTGAACGCGTCGCTCGGCTGGTGGCTCGTGCGTGTCGGCGAGCAGACGCGATCGGTCGCGCTCGTCGCGGACGGGCGGCACGTCCTCTCCGATTTCGTGACGAGCGTCGGCGTCGTGCTCGGACTCGGGCTCGTCCGCGTGACCGGCATGGCGCTCTTCGATCCGCTGGCCGCTCTGGTGGTCGGCCTGAACCTGGCGTGGACGGGCATCGGCGTCGTCCGCCACGGCGCGGGCGGTCTTCTCGACGAGGAGGACGCGGTGGTCCTGCGGCGGCTCGTCGGCGCGTTCGAGGCGAGCGTGTTTCCGGGGATCATCCGCGTGCACCGGCTCCGCGCGATCCGCTCCGGTCGCGAGACGCACGCGGACGCGCATCTGATCGTGCCCGAATACTGGACCGTCGAGCGCGCTCACGAAGCGGTCGCGGAGTTCACGAAGCACGTCCTCGCGACGGACGACGTCGAAGGGGACATCGTGTTCCACACGGACCCCTGCGCGCGGGCGTTTTGCGCGGTGTGCGACGTCGCGGATTGCCCGGTCCGCCGCGAGGCGTTCACGGGGAGGCCGCCGCTGACCGTGGAGGAGGCGCGGCTCGCGGAGCCGCTCCCGTGGAGGCGCCCGGCTCCGTGACCGCGTGCGCGGTCGGCCCGGCCGGTCGTGCGCGCCGGAGGACGATCCAGCCGGCGCGCTCGGTCTCGATGCGAAATCCTTCTTCGGCGACGAGACGGCGCGCGTACTCGCGGTAGGACGCCTCGGTGTCGAGGCCGGGCAGAAGCCGGATGTCGACCGGGAAGCGATTTCAATACTCGATCGAGCGCTGCGGCGCGAACGACGAGAGGAGGTTCAGCGCGATCTCGCTCGCGGCGGCGATCAGGACGTCGGGTGCGAGGAGACTCGTCCCACCGAAGGGGAGGAAGGTCCCGCGCAGGTACGCTCGCCCTTCCGGGCCGAACATCCTCTCGAGCAGGATCGTCGGGTCGGCGACGAGGGCTTGGCCCACCGCGAGCCAGCTCCGGCCGAGATGACGGTAGCGGCCGAACGCGTTCGAGCCGCCCGGGTTGAGCGCCGGCAGGATCACGAAGAAGCACGTCGCGAACCAGGCGAGCCCGGCGGCGAAGAGCGCCGCGCCGACCTTGCGCAGCCCTTCGAGCAGGAGGACCACGCCGAGCATCGCGACGACGAGCGCCGCGTTCTCCTGCGTCGCGAGCATCAGCAGGCTCGCGAGGAGAAGGGCGGGCGCGTCCGCGCCCAGACGCCGTCGGGCCACGAGGAAGAGCGGGATCATCCCCGAGGCCACGAGGAGCGCCTGGACGACGATCAGCGTCTCGGGCCCGTCATGGATCCAGTACAGGGCCGCGATCGGGAGGAGGATGAGATTGACGTGGTCGGCGAGGTGGTTCGTCGAGTGCGGCGGGAACGCGACCATGTAGGTGTACTCGAACCAGCGGCCGTGGGCTGTGTTCCAGGTGACGTGGTGCTGGAAACCCAGGTCGTGGGCGTTCGACTGGAAGGAGAGGTGCCGCAGGATGCCGAGGCCGCCGAGCTCGACCGCCCAGGCGGCGGCGAGAACGAGCGCGAGGCCGAGCCCGAGAGGGACGCGGCTCTCGACGGAGGGCTCCGCCCGGCTCTTTCCGATTCCCGGCACCCGCGACGCTCGGCTCGCGACGCAGATACCCGGTCGGGATCGGGAGGACAATGCGGGCGCAGATCATGACGCAGACTCCCTCGCTTCCCTGTGCCGTCGACACCGTGATAATCGAAGCCGCTCTAAGCTCGAAGCCCGCGGCTGCCGCCGCGGGGCGCTCCCACGTGCGTCTCCCGAAGCGGCGGCCCCTTGCGCCAGGGAGAGGCCATGCGCGATCGTGGATCCAAGCACGTCGGTGTCGATGGGGGGGGGGCTCGTCGCCCTCGTGGTGGCCCTTGCGACGATTCTCGTCGCGGCTCGGCCTTCCGAAGCGAGCTTCGTCACCTTCGAGAGCGGACACGTTCGCCCGCTCGCACTGACGCCCGACGGCTTGCGGCTTCTCGCCGTCAACACGCCGGACAACCGCCTCGAGATCTTCGACGTCGACGCGAATGGCGACTTGACGCACGGCGGCGCGGTGCCGGTCGGTCTCGAGCCGGTCGCGGTCTCGGTGCGCTCGGACGGCAGCGAGGCGTGGGTCGTCAACCACTTGTCGGACAGCGTCAGCATCGTCGACCTGACGTCGGTGCCGCCCCGTGTCGAGAGGACACTTCTCGTCGGCGACGAGCCTCGCGACGTCGTGTTCGCGGGCGCCGGCCTCGGGCGCGCCTTCATCACGACCGCGCACCGTGGGCAGAACACGCCCTTCCACTCGACGATCGAGACGACCCTGCGCGCGCCCGGCGTCGGCCGCGCCGACGTCTGGGTCTTCGACGCGGCGAACCTCGGCAGCCCGATGGGCGGGACGCCGCTCACGATCGTCACCCTCTTCGGCGACACGCCGCGCGCTCTCGCGGTCAGCCCGGACGGGACGCGCGTCTACGCCGCCGTTTTCCACTCCGGCAACCGCACGACGACGGTCTCCGAAGGCGTCGTGTGCGATGACGGCAACCTGAACAACAACACCGTACCGGGTCCGTGCACTCTCTCCGGCACGAGCTATCCGGGTGGCCTGCCGCTGCCGGAGAGGAGCTCGGACGGCGTCGGCCGGCCCGAGACCGGGCTGATCGTCCGATTTCACGCCGCCTCGGGCCAGTGGCGCGACCAGCTGAACCGCAACTGGAACAACGGCGTCAAGTTCAACCTCCCCGATCGCGACGTCTTCGTGATCGACGCGACGCAGAACCCGCCCGCGCAGCTCGCCGGCCCGGCCGGCTTCTTCGCCGGCGTCGGTACCGTGATCTTCAACATGATCACGAACCCGGTGGACGGGACGGTCTACGTGACGAACACGGAGGCGCGGAACGAGGTCCGCTTCGAAGGCCCGGGGATTCTCGGCGGCAGCACGGTGCGCGGACACCTCCACGAGTCGCGCGTCTCCGTCCTCGCGGGCGGCACGGTCACGCCGCGCCATCTGAACAAGCACATCGACTACGGCGTCGTCCCGAGCGCCCCGGGCGTCGAGGCTTCGAGCCTCGCGACGCCGCTCGGCATGGCGATCACGGGCGACGGAGAGACGCTCTACGTCGCGGCGTTCGGCTCGAGCAAGGTCGGTGTGTACGACACCGACATGCTCGAGCTCGACACGTTCACGCCGGCGGCCGTGCCGCACATCGACGTGACCGGCGGCGGTCCGAGCGGTCTCGTCCTGAACGAGGCGAAGAGCCGTCTGTACGTCTTCACCCGCTTCGACAACTCCGTCTCGGTGATCGACACGGGCACGAACGACGAGCTGCAACACATCGGCGTCTACAATCCCGAGCCGGTCAGCGTCGTCGGCGGACGACCGCTCCTCTACGACGCTTCCTTCACGTCGAGCAACGGCGAGGCGTCGTGCTCGAGCTGCCACATCTTCGGCGATCTCGACAGCCTCGCGTGGGATCTCGGCAATCCCGACGACGTCGTCCTGGAGCAGGAGAATCCCTTCCGCGTGACCGATCCGCTCGGCAGCTCGTTCCCGGACCACCATCCGATGAAGGGTCCGATGACGACGCAGAGCCTGCGCGGCATGGCGAACCACGGCCCGATGCACTGGCGCGGCGATCGCTCCGGCGCGAACGACCCCGGCGGCAGCGCGTTCGACGAGGACGCGGCGTTCAAGCGGTTCAACGTCGCGTTCGAGGGCTTGCTCGGGCGCGAGGGTCCGCTGACGGCGGACCAGATGCAGGACTTCACCGACTTCATCCTGCAGGTGACCTATCCGCCGAACCCGATCCGCAACCTCGACGACAGCTTGAACGACGACCAGGAGGCGGGACGGGACTTCTACTTCAACAGCTCACCGTCGGACGTCTTCCAGACGTGCAACGGCTGCCATGTCCTCGACCGCGCGCAGGGCTTCTTCGGCGGCGACGGTCGCTCCAGCTTCGAGAACGAGCCGCAGCTCCTGAAGATCGCGCACCTACGCAATCTCTACCAGAAGATCGGCATGTTCGGGATGCCGCAGATCCCGTTCGTCAACGGCGGCGACAACGCGCACAAGGGCGATCAGATCCGCGGCTTCGGCTTCTTGCACGACGGCAGCATCGACACGATCTTCCGCTTTCACGACGCGATCGTGTTCAACCAGTGCATTCCGGTCTTCGGCTGCATCAATGCCGGCGGCTTCCCGAACGGCGCGGAGGGCGATCCGCTGCGGCGGCAGGTCGAGGCGTTCATGTTCGTCTTCGACAGCGACCTCGCGCCGATCGTCGGGCAGCAGGTGACGCTTTCGAGCACGAGCGGATCCGATGCGGGAGCGCGGATCTCGCTGCTGATCTCGCAGGCGGAAGCGGACTACTTCATCGGCTCGAAGAGCTGCGATCTGGTCGTGAAGGGCTACGTCGCGGGCGAGCCTCGCGGCTGGCTCTACGATCCGGACACCAACGGCTTCGAGAGCGATCGCCTGGCCGAGACGTTGCTGAGCGACGCGGCTCTGCGGGGCCTCGCTTCGGTTCCAGGGCAGGAGCTCACGTACACGTGCGTTCCGCCCGGGTCGGGAGAACGGATCGGCATCGATCGTGACGAGGACGGAGTCCTCGACGGCGACGAGAGCGGCGGCGGCGGAGGACGCTGCCCGCCGGCGCCCGTGGTGGGCTGCCGCGCACCGGGTCGGTCGGACCTGCAGATCAAGGGCGTGGCCGGCAAGGAGAAGCTCACCTGGAAGTGGCTCCGCGGCGCGCAGACGGACGTCGCCGACTTCGACGACCCCGTGGGCACGTCGACCACCTACGACCTGTGCCTCTACGCGGACGGCGAGTTCGTCGCCGAGCTGAGCGTGCCGTCGCCGACCGGCTGGAAGGCCGTCGGCAGCGGCTTCAAGTACTCCGACAAGACGCTCTCGAACGACGGCATCCAGACGATCCAGCTGAAGGCGGGTGCAACGGAGAAGGCGAAGATCACGGTCCTCGGGAAGAAGAGCGGGCTGCCGTTGCCGCCGATCCCGCCGCCCGGCTTCGCTCTGCCGTTCACGGTGCAGCTCGACAACGACGCGGGCGAGTGCTGGGAGTCGACCTTCCCGGCGGCGCTCGTGAACGGTGGCGGAGAGCTCCGAGCGCGGTTCTGACGAGCGAGCGCGGCGAGCCCGCCGCAGAGGCCCGAAGTGGGGCCGCCATTGACGCTGGAGAGGGTTTTCACGAAGATCTGAGCCGATGGCGGCCCCGGAGTCTCGCGACCGGAACGATCGTCGGTGGCGTGGATTCGTTCAGGCGAGCGCCAAGATCGCCGGCGACGGCGAGCCTGCGGACCTCTTCGGCGCGATCCTCGACGCGGTCATCACGCTCTTCGATCTCGAAGCGGCGAGCATCGGCCTCGTCGATCCGACCGGCAGCCGCGTCCGGTTCGTCCTCTCGCGCGGCCCGGCGAAGCTCGACGAGTTCGAGGTCGAAACGGGCGTCGGAATCGCCGGCTGGGTCGCGCAGACGGGCGAGGGCCTGATCGTCAACGACGTCGCGAACGACGAGCGCTTCTTCGGCGGCATCGACGAGAAGACGGGCTTCCGGACGCGCGCGATCCTCTGCGCGGCTCTCAAGACCGAGGAGCGCATCGTCGGCATCATCGAGGCGATCAACCCGAAGCGACGCGACGAGTTCGTGGAGAGCGACCTCGATCTGCTGAACGCGTTCGGCGGCGTCGCGGCGAACGCGCTCGAGCGGGCGCGGACGCTTTCGACCCTTCGCGGGACGAACGCGGAGTTCCGCGCGGAAGCGGGCGAGCGTTACCGGCTGGTGCTCGGGAAGAGCCCGACGATGCAGAAGGCGCTCGAGCTCGCTCACACGGCGGCGGGCTCCTCGAGCACCGTGTTGCTGCTCGGCGAGAGCGGCACTGGGAAAGAGGTCGTCGCACGCGCGATCCACCAGTGGAGCGCGCGGGCGAACGCTCCGTTCATCGCGGTGAACTGCACGGCGCTCAGCGCAGAGCTTCTCGAGAGCGAGCTCTTCGGTCACGAGCGCGGCTCGTTCACCGGCGCGATCGCACAGCGGAAGGGACGCTTCGAGCTCGCCGACACCGGCACTCTCTTCCTGGACGAGATCGGGGAGCTCGCGCCGACGCTGCAAGCGAAGCTTCTGCGCGCGCTCCAGGATCGCGAGTTCCAGCGCGTCGGCGGCGAGAGGACGATCCGCGTCGACGTTCGTATCGTCGCCGCGACGAATCGCGACCTGCGCGCCGCGGTGCGCGCGCGGACGTTCCGCGAGGACCTCTACTACCGGCTGAACGTCATCGCGATCGAGCTTCCCTCTCTCCGCGAGCGGCGGGAGGACGTGCCCGAGCTCGTCGATCACTTCGTGCATCACTTCGCCCGCGAGATGAACCGGACGGGGCTCGGCGTTTCGGACGAGGCTCTGTCGGCGCTGCGGACGTACCCGTGGCCGGGGAACGTGCGCGAGCTGCAGAACGCGATCGAGCGGGCGATCGTCCTCGCGCGCGGGACGGAGATCCTGCTTTCGGATCTTCCGCGGGACATCAGCGAGCCGCTCTCGGAGGCGGTGAGCGCCGCGGCGGGGCTGGACGGCGTGCCCGAGGAGCTCGAGCTCCGTGAGGCGGTGGACGTCTTCACGAAGGTCCGCATCTCGCAGGCTCTGGCGTCCACGGGCGGTAGCCAGACGGCCGCGGCGCGCAAGCTCGGTCTGCCGCAGTCGAATCTTTCGCGGTTGATGAAGCGTCTCGGCTTGCGATGAGCAACGGGAGCTCGACGCAGTTCCGGGTGATCGCAGCGTTCACCGGGTTCATCGGCGCATGGCTGCCGTTCTTCCTGCATGGTCCGATCCCGGAGAAGCTCGATCGCGTGCGGATCAACGGCGCGCTCGCCGTCTGGGGCTGGTTCGTCGCGCGGATGCTGATCGGCGTCGTCGTGGGAACGACGACTTGGCCGCGGATCGTGTGGGTGCGCGGCGCGCTGTTTGGATTCTTGATGATGCTGCCCACGGGAATCATCTCGCTCGCGACGCCGGGGTGCGGTCCCGAGTGCATGGCGGCGAACCTCTCGACGGGCGCCCTGGTCGGCGTGCTCGCGGGCGGCGCGGCGTGGTTCTTGACGGGGCGGCATCACGGATGAGCGCGCGGCGCGCCCTCGATCGTCGTCGCGCTGCGGTGCTGTTCGCAGATATCGTGGGGTTCACCGCGCTCTCCGAAAGCGCCGGTGTCGAACACGCCTACGCCGTCGTCACCGGCTGCCTGAAGCTGCTCGATGGCGTGGCCCGCCAGCACGGGGGCGTCGTCGACAAGTACCTTGGTGACGCCTTGATGGCGGTGTTCGGGATACCTGCTCCACTCGACAACCCTTCGGCCGCGGCGATCGGCGCGGCGCTCGAGATGCAGCGTACGGTCGACGCCTACAATCGACAGGTCCAGGCGCCGGTGCCACTGCTCCTCAAGGCCGGCGTGAACACGGGCATGATGACAGCGGGCGATCTGCTCAGCGACGTCGTGCGTGAGTTCCACGTCATGGGCGACGCCGTCAACATTGCGGCGCGGTTGAAGGAGCGCTCGGTGCCCGGCGCGGTCTATGTCGGCGGCGACGCCGCCAACGAGGCCGGAGATCGCTTCCGCTTCGATCCCCTGCCGCCGCTCGCTCTCAAGGGCAAGTCGGCAAGCGTCGCGGCATACGCAGTCCTTGGCTCCTCGGACGACGAGCGCGCCGTGTGGCCGGAGACCACTTCGTTCACGCCGCTCGTCGGTCGCAGGCACGAGCTCGCGGTGCTCCGCGCGTCGCTGGGTGCGTTGGCCGACGGCACCGGTGGAGTGGTGGCGCTCTTCGGCGAGGCCGGAATCGGCAAGACGCGGCTGCTGTACGAGCTGGCGGCGGGTGCGGCGGATGCGACACCGCCGAGCGCTGCGCTTGCCGCCGCCCGAACAGTCGGAGCGGCGGTGGAAGCGCTCGCGTCCGCGGCCGGGCCCATCGCGATCGCGCTCGACGATGCGCACGAGCTGGACATCGACGCAGTTGCGATATCCGAGCTCTTCGCGCACGTTGCGTCGCGTCCGGTCCTGCTCCTTCTTGCGGGGCGAGACGGCGGCGCGACCGAGCACGTGCGCGACGCGGCCGAGGGCCGCGGTGTGCGCTACCAGGAGCTTCGTCTCGGGCCACTTTCCGACGGCGAAGCTGCCGATTTGCTGGAGCGGGTCCAGGCGGGCGCGGAGCTCGCGGACGAGGCCCGCTCTCTCGTCCTCGAGCGCGCGCGCGGCAACCCTTTCCGTCTCGTTTTCGGAACTCTCCTCGCACCCGCTCTCGAGTCGGAGCGAGGACACGCGGCGATCGGTGTCGAGCGCTCGAGCGAATCGGAGCGGCGGCGTGCGACGGTCATGTTCGCCGACATCTCGGGCTTCACGGCGCTCTCGGAGCGGCTCGATCCGGCGGAGGCGTACGACGCCGTCACCGGCTGCCTTCGGCTGCTGCACGCGACGGCGGAGAAGCACGGCGGAACCGTCGACAAGTACCTGGGCGACGCCGTGATGGCCGTCTTCGGTGTGCCGATCGCGATCGAGGACGCGCCGTGCGCCGCCATCAATGCCGCGATCGAGATGCGCCGCAACGTGCGCGCCTACAACGAGCAACGTGCGTTTGCGACGCCGCTCGACGTGCACATCGGGATCGACACCGGCCTCGGCATCGCCGGCGACGTGAGTGGACCCCTGCTGCGCGAGTTCGCGCTGATGGGGGACTCCGTCGGTCGTGCGTCGCGGCTCACCTCGCTCGCGCCGAACGGCCACGTCTATCTCGGGGAGGAGACGGTACGCGCGGTGCGCCACCGCTTCGCCGTCCAGCCGGTCGAGCCGGGGGAGGGGAAGGGCGGTGCGCCGGGTGATGTCGTCTACGACCTGTTGTCCGAGCGCGAGCAGATACATCGTCCACGTCTGGGCCGCGGCGAAACGCTATTCACCGAGCTCGTCGGCCGTACGGAAGAGGTCGACCTCCTGCGCGCCGCCGTGAAGGACCTCGCGTCCGGTCGTGGCGGCATCGCGGGAATCTTCGGCGATCCCGGCATCGGGAAGTCGCGTCTTCTCGAAGAGCTACGGGCAGAGGCCGCTGCGCGGAATGTCCGGTGCCTCGACGCACGCTCTCTCGCGATCTTTGCGCCGGTACGCTTCCACCCGTTCGTCGACTTGCTGCACGCTCTGACGGGCATCGCCGGAGACGATGACGAGACTGCGCTCGGCAAGCTGGCCGACGCGACCCACTCCCTTCTTGGGGAGGCGGCCGAGGAGATTCTGCCCTTCCTAGGAGTCGTGCTGGGGCTCCGCCTACCGCCGGAGATGCAGGCTCGCGTCGACGCCGTCAAGGGCGACGCGCTCGACCGTCTCCTCTTGCGAGCCGTCCGCGAGCTTTTCGAAGGACTCGCAGCGGCGGCTCCGCTCGCGGTGGTATTCGAAGACCTCCACTGGGCGGATCGGTCTTCGGTCGAGATGCTCGCGAGCCTGCTGCGGATGGTGCATGAGACGCGAATCCTGTTCGTCTTCGCCGCGCGCCCGGGTTTCCCCGAAAGCGCCGGGCTCGTCTCGGAGACAGCGATGGAGGTCGGCGGCGACCGCTACCGTCCGCTCGAACTCCGGCCGCTCGATCGCTCGGGCGTGCGCCGTCTCCTGGCCGGGTTGTTTGCGCATGGAGAGATGCCCCGGGCGCTACGCGAGCGACTCGAGACCCACACCGCGGGAAGCCCGCTCTTCCTCGAAGAGCTCGTGCGTACTCTCGTCGAGCAGGGTGTCCTCGAAGCCGTCGGTGACAAGCTGCAGGCGACTGCGGCGCTGGAGAGCGTCAGCGTTCCGGGCACGGTGCAGGAGGTCATCCTGTCACGTGTCGACCGCCTCGATCCGAGTGCCAAGCAGATCCTGCAGCTCGCGGCGGTGATCGGCCGTAGCTTTTCCGACGGGCTCCTTACGCGCGTCGCGTCGGAGCCCACACGCGTGCCGGAGGCGCTGCGCAAGCTGCTCGATGCGCAGCTTCTCGTCGAGCGGGCACGCGAGGGCCGGAGTGAGCTCGCCGTCAAGCATCCCATGATCCAGGAGGTCACGTACGAGGCGATCCTCGAGTCGCGCCGCGAGGAGTTGCACCGCGCGGTTGCTGCGGCGATCGAGGTGGAGTCCGACGCGGGCGATCCCGCGCGTCACGGCCTGCTCGCCTATCACTACAGCCGGGGCCGCGACCTCGGCCGCGCCGAGGACCATCTGCTGCGCGCCGGCGATGACGCGGCGCGGGCCGGTGCGTCGGCCGAGGCCGTCTACTTCTTCGAGGAAGCATCCCGCCTCTACCTTGCTCGTCACGCTGACGGCGGAGATCCCGCGAAGCGAGTCGAGCTCGAGAAGAAGCTCGCGACCGCCTACTTTTACCGCGGCCGTCTGGTCGATGCCGGCGAACAGTTCAATCGCGCCCTGGGCCGCCTCGGAATCCGCATCCCGCGCGGCCGCGGCGATCTGAACCTGAGCCTGTTGCGCTCGCTGCTGGCCTCTCTGGCGCCGCTTTACTTGCCCCTCGGGCGCCGCCGCCCGCCGGCGAGCGCGTACGACCTCGAGGTGCTCGAGCTGATGCTCGATCGCGCGCGTGCGCAGACGACCGGCGATCCGACGCGCTTCGTCGTCGACACCCTGGAAGCCCTCCGTCATCTCAGCCGTCTCGACCCTGCGACGGTGCCTGGGGCGTGCTCCCTCTTTGCCAGCACAGCGGGCCTCTTCGCGTACAGCGGCCTATCGTTCGACATCAGCGAGCGCTTTCTGCGGGTCGCCGAGAGGTACCTCGACCCGGACGACGCTACCGAGGTTCTGGTGTTCCAGATGATGCGGTTCACGCACGGATTCCTCGCTGGCAACTGGGAGAAGGAGCTCGAGATCGACGGCGCGCTGCTCGATGCCGGCGTCGGTCGCGGGCAACTCTGGGACGTGGCGACCCATCTCGGGCTCGAGGGCACGAAGCTCGTCCTGCAGGGCCGCTTCGCCGAGGCTGAGGAGCGGGTCGCACGTATCGCGGCGATCGAGGATCGCTACGACTACGACCTTGCGAGCTCGAATCGGCATAGCGTGCGCGTCTCGCTGCTGCTCGAGCAACGCCGTCTCCTCGACGCACTCGAAGCCGCCGAGGTGTATCTCATCGAACACGACGAGCCGCTGCTGAACGTGATCGCGTTGGGGCTCAAGGCGAAGATCGAGGTACTGCTCGGCGACCTTCCGGCGGCGAGTGCCACATTGGCGGATGCGGACGCTCTGATGGCGCGTCTCGGTCGCATCCCGCCCCTTCAAAGCGTGCACTGCGCGCGTTCGAAGCTCCTCCTGGAGCTGGCGCGGAGCGAAGCGGAACCTGCCCCTCGGCGCGCGCACGGCTTCGTCGCGGCGCGGCGAACCGCGCGCAAAGCGGTACGTCTCGCGATGCGGGTCGCATGGCTGCAGCCGGAAGTCTTCCGCAGCGCCGGCACGTGCTGCTGGCACGCCGGACGGCCGCGACAGGCGTTGCGCCTCTGGAGGCACTCGCTCGGTGCCGCGCAGCGGCTGCAGGCTGGGGCGGAAACCGCCCGGACGCAGCTCGAGCTCGCGCAGCGGCTGATCGCCGCCGGGCGCGGTGGCGAGGTGGTCGACGGCCGGAGCGCACGCCAGCACATGATGGATGCGCGGCGGTACTTCGAGCGCGCGGGACTCGAGGAGGAGCTTTCGATCGCCGGCAGCGCTGCATGACGCGAAGTTGGGCGCTTGGCTGCACACTGCTGTCTGCCGGCTGCTACGGTGTCGCCTTCCCGCCAGTCGGCTGGCACCTCGCCGCGTGGGTGACTCTCGTCCCCTTCTTCCTCGCTCTGCGTGGCGCCGGGGTGCGGCGAGCGGTCGGGCTGGGCGCGGTCTGGGGGATCGTCGCGGCATACTCGGTCGGCACCTGGATGCCGGTCGCGATCACGCGCTACTATGCGCAGCCGGTAGCCGTCGGAGTTTTGGGCTTCGTGCTTTGCGCCCTCGTCACCGTGGCTCCCTACACGGTCGCCTTCGCCTTGCTGTATCGGCGCGTCGCCGGACGGACCGGTGCGCTGGAGGTCCTCGTCGCCGCTGCGATGTGGACCGCGACGGAGTTCTGGCGGGCGGTTTCTCCCGCCGGGAATCCCTGGTCGCTCAGCGGCTACTCCCAGGTTCCCGTCCTTCCACTCGTGCAGATTGCCGACGTGACCGGTGTATTCGGCATCTCCTTCCTCGTCGCGGCGGCCAACGCAGCACTTGCCGGCCTGTGGTGGACCCTGGGTGACTCCGCCGTCGAACGACGGCGCTCGCTTCGTGGGGCGGCTTTTGCCGCGGCTGCTTTCACGGTCGTCCTCGCGTATGGGGAGGTTCGACTGGGCGCGCCCGCCGAGGATGCCGCGGCGGTTCCGGTCGCCGTCGTCCAAGGAGACCTCGACCTGGGCTCGCAGTGGCGCCCCGAGCTCTATGGGGAGAATCTGGAAGCGTACCTCCGCTTGACGGATGCAGCGCTCGAGCGGCGGCCCGCACCTCTCGTCATCTGGCCGGAAAACGCGCTCTCCTTTTTTCTCGAGAAGGAAGCGGCCTATCGGCGGGTGATCGCAAACGTGCTCGCCGCGCACGGAGCCGAGCTTCTCACCGGCGGGCCGCGTACGGAGCCTTCGGCGGGCCGCAAGGCGCGCTACCAGAATGCAGCGTTTGTCGTCGGGCCGCACGGCGCGATCCGCTCCACCTACGAGAAGCAGTACCTCGTCCCATTTGCCGAGTACTTCCCGCTGCCGGCTCTCGACGCCATGCGGCGGCGCTTCGGTCGCGTGCGGGAGTTCGTCCCTGGCACGCGACACACCCCGTTGCCGACGCCCGCGGGTCGGGCCGGCGTCCTGATCTGCAACGAGGCGCTCTACGGCGACGTCGCGCGCGAGCGCGTGCTGAGCGGCGCCGAAATCCTGGTCAACCTCAGCAACGATGGGTGGGTGGGCGAGCCGCAGTACGCGGCAATCGCGTTCGAGATGTCTCGGCTTCGCGCGGTCGAGGCGCGGCGCTGGCTCGTGCGCTCCTCGACCTCCGGTCCATCGGCAGTGATCGATCCGCTCGGCCGTGTCGTCGTGGGGGCGGCGCTCGACGAGCAGGCGGTCGTCGAGGCGTCGGTCGCGCCTCGCACCGAGAGGACGCCGTATACGCGCTTCGGCGACTTCTTCGGCTGGGCGTGCTCGGCGGTGGCGCTCGCGGCAGCGGTGCGTCGTGCTTGAAGCGCGCTCCGTGCTCGCTCGCCGGGCCGAGAGCCTCGCGGCGTCAGGTGCCTCGCTCACTCTCTGCGTCCCGGGATCGCCACCGTTGCACGTGGGTCAGCCGCCGGCGCGAGCGGTGGTGACGCTCCGGACGCCGACGGCACTCGTTGCCCTCGAGCGCGGCGACCACCTCGCACTCGCCGAGGCGTTCCTCGCGGGCGAGATCGACGTCGACGGGTCGCTGAACGAGGTGATGAAAGTAACCGAGCAACTGCAGCTCGACGCGAGCGGCTTCGACCGGCTGCAGCTCGGGCTGCGTCTTCTTCTGCGAGACCGGTTGGCCTACGACCGGGAATCGATCGCGTTCCACTACGACCGCCCGGTGGAGTTCTTCTTGCCCTGGCTCGACCGCTGGCGCTGCTATTCGCACGGTCTCTATGCGTTTCCGGAGGAGCCGATCGACGCCGCGATGGCGCGCAAGATGCAGACGGCGATCGACTCCCTCGGCCTCGAGCCCGGGATGGACGTGCTCGACATGGGCGGCGGCTGGGGATGCTTCGTCGAGTACGCGGGCCTCCGTGGCATCCGCGTCCATGCGATCACCATTTCCGAGGTCCAGCACCGATTCGTGACGGACTTGATCGAGCGATTACGGCTGCCGTGCACGAGCACGCTGGTGCATCTCCACGTCTATGAGCCCCCACAACGCTTCCACGGGGCGGTGTTCATGGGCACGCTCGAGCACGTCCCCGAGTACGATCGCGTCGCCTCATTCCTCGCCAGGCACCTGGCGCCGCAGGCTCGGGTCTGGGCGGACTTCTGTGCGCAGCGCACCGACTTCACGATCGGGCGGTTCATGAAGCGCTACATCTGGCCCGGTCCAATCACTTACGTGGACCCAGCGCGGCTCGTCCGCGCATTGCTTCGTCACGGCTTCAACGTGCACGAGCTACGCGACGATACGCTGAGCTATGCATGCACGGTGCGTGACTGGGGCGATGCTCTGGAAGCGAATGGCGCGGCGCTTGGTTGCGACTTCGGCGAGCCCGCAGTGCGCGCGTTTCGGCTCTTCCTGCGCGGCTCGCTCCATTTCCTGACGACCGATCGGACGCAGGCGTATCACCTCGTCGCCGGACGCGGCGCCGCTTCGCTGCCGAGCGGAGCGACTGCGTCGGCGGTGACGCGCGGCTCGTAGTGGACGACGGCACCCACGGCCGGGACGACTTCGCACGAGCCGATCGCCTCGAGAAGGGCGCGCCAGATGGGACGCTGGTCCTCGCGATACCGCGCCCCGAGCATCGGACGGATCGCGGCAGCTGCCTCGCGCAAGCGATAGTGAGGAATCGCCGGGAACAGGTGATGCACGACATGGCAGCCCGCGTCGTGATGCAGGCGCTCGAACAGGCCGTAGCGGCGATCGACGGTCGAGAGCGCGCCCTTCTCGAACGTCCACCCGCCATTGCGATACCACGGTAGCGAGGCGTCCGTGTGGTGCAGGTAGGTCACGAGGTCGATCCACACGACGAATACGAGATACGGTCCGACGTACCAGCGGACGAGTGCGACGGGCCCGGCGAACAGTGCGCTCGTGAGGAGTACGACCAGGAACGCCCCGCAGAGCACGACACTCGTGGCAACTCGGCGCCTCTCGCGCGGGCGGAAGAGCACGCTGCGGGGGCGGAAGTGGGAGCCGATTCGATTCGGAGAGCGTCGGGCGAGGTAGAACGGAAACGCCAGCAACGGCAGGCGAAAGCGCAGGAAGCGCACGTGTGCGGGCAGCGCATCGACCTCCGCCGCGGTGAGAGGGTGCCAGCCTTCGTCGCGCCCGATGTCGCCCGTGTGGCGGTGGTGAATGCGGTGGCTCAGCCGCCAAGCGTGGTAGGGCACCAGCAGCGGTGTATGGGTCAAATGACCGACGAGCGTATTGATCCACGGACGCCGCGAGAAGGAGCCGTGCCCGCAATCGTGCCCCACGACGAAGAGCGCCCAGAGAATCGTTCCCTGGGCGAACCAGAAGAGCGGTACCAACGCCGCCGGGGCGTTCCAGCTGAGAACGTAGAGGCCGGCGAGCAGCCCGAAGTCGACCGCGAGGTGGAGCAGCGAGCGCGCCGTCGAGGGAACGAGGCAACGCTCCGGGATCGCCGACTTGATCGACCTGCAGTCGCGGCTTGTGGCTTCAGGGCCCGTACGAGCCCTCGATCACGATCGACGCCGCGCGATAGCCGAAGCACTGGTTGCAGGCCGCGATGCTCGCGGCGTCGTCGCCGCAGGCGTCGAGCGGCGCGGGGAGCAATCCCTCGCACGGCTTCTCGAGCGCTTCCCGCAAGGTCTGCGCCGACTTCGCGAGCTTCATCGCCGCCTGCGGATCCGTTGGCGGGACGGTGCCGAGAGGCGCATCCGAGCCGAGGCAGAGCGCGGCCGAGTCGCCGCTGATCTTCCCGTCGTTGAAGCGATCGAGGCAGTTCCGCATCGCCCCCGCTGCGGCCGCCGTGTAGGTGACCACCTGCTTGCCGATCTTCTTCTGGCAGGCGAGCCGCTTCGGGTCGTCGACCTCCGTCACGTCGCCGTACGAAAGCTCCGTGATGAAGGCCGTCGCGAAGGCGGCACGGGAGGTGAGGCACTTCATCAGCGCGTTCAGGTTCGATCCGCACGCGTCGATCTGCGTGAGCTGCGTCGCGTCGCACTTCTTCTCGATCGACTTTCTGGCGCTCGCGACCGCGGCGGCGATCTTCTCCTCGGTCTTGTCGTCCTCCGGAGGCGTGCCGAGCCCGAGGTTGCCGCGGCAGACCGGGTCCGGCGGACCCGCGAGCTTCCCGCTCGCGATCCGGTCGAGACACGAGGTCACCGCCTTCGCATAGCCCTTGAAGAGGTTCTCCGCGCCCTTGCCGACCGCATCCTGACACGCGTTCGCCTCGCCGGGCGGCGCGGCCGGCGCCTCCGGCGCGAAGGCCGCGCAGAACGGCGTCGGATCGCAGGCGTTCCCGAGCCCGTCCTCGTCGGTGTCGAACTGGTCGGGGTCCGACTGCTCGACGCAGATGTCGCTCGAGTCGAAGACGCCGTCGCCGTCCTGGTCGCCGTCGACGAGGACGACGACGTCGCTCTGGTCGCCGTCCTCGTTCACGTCGCTCGCGAGATCACCCTCGAACGCGTCGCGGTACACGATCGGCGCGCCGATGAACGTCGTCGGCAGCGGCGGGAGGCGGAACTGGCCGTTGAACGTCTTCACGATCTGCGTCCGCGCGGAGCGCACGCTGAAGATCTGCACGACCGTGTCGTTCGCGTCGCCGTCGCCGTCGAGGTCCTGGTTGCCCTGGTCTGCCTCGCGCGTCAGGAACGCGACGGAGTCGCCGAGGATCTTGTACGGCAGGCCGGGCTCGCAGCCCGGCTGCTCGCACTTGATCGTCGCCTGCTGGGTGTCGATCGTCTGGTTCGTCACGAGGTCGTAGATCCGCATGACGAGGTCCGTGCAGTCGCCGTCGGTGTTGTCGAACGGGATCTCGTTCTGGTTGAGGCAATCGAGGCGGAACACCCCGTCCTCGCTGTCGCGGAACGCGATCAGATTCCCGGACACCTCGAAGTCGACGACGTTTCGCCCGATCTCGATCGATCCGGGAACGCCCTGTCGGTGCACGGCGAGGGCGAGATCCGCGTTGCCGTCGAAGTCGGTGGCACGCAACTTCAGGGAAACGGCGACGCCCTGACACGTGCCTCCCGGGCAATCTCCCCCGTCGTCGCAGGCGTCGCCGTCGGCGGAGCCGCCGGAGCAGACGTCCGTCGCGCCGACGTCGAGCGCGTCGACGCCGACGATCTCCGGCGGCGAAGCCGGCGCCGCGAGCGACGTCACGACGAGCGTGTCCTCGGCGAGGGTGCCGTCTCCGTCGGCGTCCCCCGCGGTGAGATTCTCAGGGGCGGCGAGCGCCATGATCTGCGACGAGAGCGCGAGCTTGTTGGCGAACGCCGACGCGTCGTCGAGGGCGACGAGAGCGTCGGACGCCGCCTCATAGAGCGAGACGCTGGGGAAGAGCGTCCCGAAGGCGGTCGACGGCCGGATGAACGCCGCGCGACCGCTGGCCACCGAGGCGAGCTTCGCCGCCGAGGGCGCCCCGGCAAGGCCTGGACGGAGCTCTCCGGTCGCGGTGTCGAAGGCCTGTAGCGCGCTCTCGCGCGCGTAGACCTCGCCCGAATCCTGGTCGCCGTTCTGCACGTACACGTGCTCGCTGTCCGGGCTGATCGCGAGCCCGACGTTCGCGAGCCCGACGAATCCGCCCCCGAGGAACCGGTTGAAAGCGAGCGTCCCGGTCGCCGTGTTGCGATCGAACGCCGCGATCTGCGCCTGCGAGTTGACGGTGTAGAGCGCGATTCCGTCGGGACTCACCTCGACGCTTCGGAGGTCGTTCAGGCCGCCGACCCCCGGGCTGCCCTGGGCGACGCTGGCGACGAAGGTCAGGGTGCCCGCCAAGAGGTCGCGCGAGAAGGTCGTGACGGCGCTCTCGTTCTGCGCGACGGCGTAGACGAAGCGGCCGTCCGGACTCACCGCCACGTCGATGACGCCGTCGAGCACAGTGCCGCCGTTGCCGTTGTCGACCAGATCTTGGAGCTCGGTGATCTCGGAGGTGTCGTTGAGGCGCGAGAAGGCCTTCACGCGATCGCTCCCGTGTACGGCGACGTAGACGTTGCGGCCGTCCGGGCTCGTCGCGACGCCGCGCGGCGAGAGGAAGTTCGGGATGCAGACCCGCGTCGGCGAGGGAACGCAGCCGACGTTGTGTTGCAGCGTCTTGTTGAGCACGAGCGCCGGCGGGATCACGAGAGCCGTCGTTTCCGAGACGTCGAAGGCGCTGACGGTGTTGCCGCTCGGCGATACCGCGTACAGCGAAGCGCGCTGGGTGAGGATCGTGCCGTCCGGCGTGAACGGAGTGACGGCGAGACGCCTCGCTCCCACGGCCGCGGCGGTCGTCTCGTTCGCGCCGATCCCGACCGTGATCTGATCCGGGCCGATGCCGAGGCGGAAGGCGCCGACGAGGCCCGCGCTCGGAGCCGCCAGGTAGAGGATCCTTCCCGACGGGCTGAAGACGACACCGTCCGATCCGTTGGTGAGGCCACATTGCCCGCGCCTGCCGGGAACGCCGATGAGTACGGGCGAACCCGTCGCGCCGTCGCGCCGCCGGACCCGCAGCTCGCCGCAACCGGCCGTTGCCAACGGGCTCGTCGTCGCGACCAGGCGTCCGTCCGGGCTCACGGCGACGTCCATGCCCGACTCGATCAGGCCGCTCGGCGCCTGGAAGCCGACCTCCGGCTGGCGGAAGTAGACGAG